>Ga0181570_10001898_pt1 | contig 17416 bp, 6 predicted proteins | sample 101ome_18_FD_148667 | JGI IMG/M metagenome (GOLD analysis project Ga0181570, IMG submission 148667) | Coastal salt marsh microbial communities from the Groves Creek Marsh, Skidaway Island, Georgia - 101406AT metaG (spades assembly) | ecosystem: Environmental > Aquatic > Marine > Intertidal zone...
CTTCTTCGGCGGCGTCGGCGGCGGCGCGCTCCGTTCGACCGCGTCGCGACGTGACGCGATGCGATGCGCGACGTGACGCGCCGCTGGTGGGTTCGATGTTTAAACCCTAAATACTGTTTGCCCATATATGTATGTGTGATGACGACGCGTCGATGGACGGCGCGTCGATGGACGACGCGCGTCGGCTCTCGTTCACGTCGGCTCTCGTTTACGTCGTTCACGTCTCTCTCGTTTTCGTTCACGTCTCGCGCGAGAAGAGTGTGGTGAGAATGTGGTTGAAATTACAACGAGCGCGTTACTGACTACGCCCGATTCGTCGCCGGGTACGACGACGACGACGACGGATAATGTGAGGAAGGATACGACGACGACGACGACGACGACGGGTAATCCACCGATGATTCGGGGTACTGCTCCGTGTTTTCACCGTCAATCTCCGTGTCGCAATACCTCCCGTGCACGCACACGACGTCGAGTCGTCGCGCGTGCGTGTGCGTGCGCTCGCCAGAGCATCGCTGTCGACACGTAATCGTCGCCGCGAGCGCCGGTTCACCGTCCACTTGACCCGTTTGCGCGGCGGAAACGGATGATTCGCCGTAACACTCCGCCGTGCGGGGGATGAGACGATCGCACACGGCGTAGGTGACGTCGTGGAGGCAGGATTTCGTGCGCGCCCAATTCGACGCCGAATCCCCCAGGCAGGCGTCGGCGAGCGTCAAATTCGACGTCACGGGGGTTAAACACGACGGCGTCGGGCACATGGCGATGGCGACGGTGTCCCTGTACGCGTTCGGGTCCCAAGAGTTGACGCGCAGCGCGTTGGTGACGATGGGTTTGCTCACGATGGGGGCGCCGTGGACGACGGAAATGTCGCACGATTTCGCCGGGCCCGGCTGGTAGTCGCGCGTCAACGCTCCGTTCTCGTCGGCGTACCACTCGCCCCATCCACCCTCTGTACCGCCGTACGGGGCGGAGAACGAGCACGTGCCGTCGTCCGAGCACGACGAAGGCCAAGGAGAACCAGCGTAGTAGGCTGACGGCGGCACTTCGCCGGAGGCACCGGGAACGTTGATGACGGAGACGCGCGCGCCGCTCAATTTGACTTCGGCGGCGGCTACTTGCACCGATCGCATTCTGTACTGACACGCCGTCATGTCCTCCCCGCCGTCGAGCGTGTTGTACGGGAAATCCCTCGTCATTTGCTTAAACTCCGGCACGCTGAGCATGGAGCACGTCTCAGCCTCGATCGGCGTCGACGGAAGCGAAGACGTCAAAAAGATGACGGAGCGATCCGCGGCGTCGCCGATTCCGAAATCCCGAAACAAACCCGCCGCCGCCTTCAATCCTTGCGCCAGCGGCACGCTTCTCCCGCAACACGCGTTTTCATCGTTTCGCAGCTCTTCCAGCTTGGCGTGAAACTCTTCGCTCGAGTACTTTTGCAGCGGAATGTAACTCGTGTACGCGTCGCACACGTACGGATTGTTCGATCCGGGGAGCAACAAGACGCCGACTTGCGAAGCCGAGTTTTCAATCGCGCAGTACAAATCGTGCAACATGTCAATCATGCGCCCGTAGAAAACCTCGCGACCGACGGCTTGGCTCGCGTCGACGATGATGACGACGTCTCGCGGTTTCGTCGACGCGCACAGCGGGGCTTCGAACGGTTCGCCGCGCGTCGTGTTGCGGGCGCACCAAGCGTTGGACGCGACGCTCGAGCGATCGCTCGCCGTCAGCGTCGACCACTTGTACGCCTCGGCAGAGGTGCACTCGCGCGGGCGGTTTCCAGAGACGCGTCCGAGGACGATTTCGGTCGGCTCCGGGGGTGGAGACGGCGCCGCCGGGGGTGGTGGAGACGGCGTCGCCGTCGTCACTTCGAGCGTGTACTGCTTGTGGCCAAACGCGGCGTACGCGACGCGCCTGGCGCCGGGCGCTTGAGACGCATCCACGCCGACTCGAATGGTATCCCCGTTGCTGAGCGTAACGTCGCTGACGTCATCGAGCTCTTCCTCGTTTTTAAACACGTGCGCCCAGGGTGGACGCGAGCCGCCGTCGTAGCTCACGTCGCCTTGCATGAAGAGAAGCGTGAGGGGTTGATTCGGCGCTTGCAGCGACTCGACCGTCTTGTGCGGGTGAAACATTGGTACCCGAGTACCCGCGCTCGCGACGACGGCGTTGGTCGTCGACGTCGTCGGTGGAGCCGGTGGTGCGTGCGGGGGCGGTGGGGTCGACGGCGCCGGTGGGACGGCGGGCGCGTTCGGCGCGGGTGGCGTCGGCGGCGCTTCGAGCGCGACTTGGGCGTCGGCGTCTTGATCCGGAGCGACGACTGGGTACGAAGACGACGGATCGACGTGGTGTTGCGCATCGTCGGTGTTTGGCGACAAATGCGACGGCGTGTCGACGTCGGCGCCGTTCGTGTCGTCTTCGTACGACGCGTACGAATCGTCAACGGGTGAGGCGCCTTGATCCAGACTCTCCGGCGGGGAGTTTGGCGTCGCTTCAAAGGAATCCACGGGTGCCGGTTCAGGATTCGGCGAAGCGGGCGTCGCAGACGGGCCAGACGTGTCGTCCGATGACGCCGACGGCGGCGGCGTCACGTCGTCGTAATACGATCCGTCGCTCTGCGCTCCATCCGAAGATGGACTCGCGTCCGAGTAGTACGAATCGTCGACGGGCGACGCGGCGTCATCCGCCGAAGGATCGACATTGTCGTAATACGACCCGTCGTCGTGTTGCGGCGCCGCGTTCGGTGTCGACGGATTGTTGTCGTAATACGACCCGTCGTCGTGCGCGCTAGACCCACCGTTGTCATAGTACGACCCGTCGTCGTGCGCGCTCGCCCCGCCGTTGTCGTAGTACGACCCGTCGTCGTGCGCGCTCGCCCCGCCGTTGTCGTAATACGACCCGTCATCGTGCGCGCTAGACCCACCGTTGTCGTAATACGACCCGTCGTCGTGCGCGCTAGACCCACCGTTGTCGTAATACGACCCGTCGTCGTTCGGCGTCGCGTAGGGATCATCCCACGCGTTGGCCGCCGGCGCATCTGGCATGGGTGGCGACGGCGGCGCCTGAAGTTGAATCCTCGGCGGCGGCGGCGGAATGCTCTCCCTCGGCGGCGGAGAAGGCACCGACGGCGGCGCCGGCGGTTCCATCGCATCCATGGTTTCATCCAAAGACGGCGGCGCGTGAATGTTGGCCGTCGTCAAGATGACCTTTGGATGCAAGTCGCCGATGAGCATTTGTACCACTCTCCCGGCGTTTTCCTCCGCCGGCGCGCGCACGCGCAAAATAATGTGATCACCGTTTTGCGCCGCGTACGGAAGCGGCCGTAACTGTCCGTTGACGCGAATGCTAATCCAATCCGGTGGCGTCGTCGACGTGTCCATGATTGACGGTTCGACGTACGTCGCCAAATCCCCGCTCGACGCCCCGAGCCGAGACGCGCCAGTCGCCGTCCATCCAAATCTAAACCTAATCAGCTCTCTATAGTGCGTATTGTCGCTGTTGAAATCCGGAAGCCCGCTGACGACAAAGGCGTCATCCGTCGGAAGTCCCATCAACATGTTTCGAGACGTGGGAACGACCAACTTTTCAGCCGAGAGCACGTCTCTCCGTTCAATGACGTACGCCGGAGGCGGCGGCCACATGACTGGCGGCGGTGGACTCTTCGGTCCCGACGCGTTCGTGGTCGTCGGCACACTGCTCGGCGTGCTCGTGGTCGTCGGCACACTGCTCGGCGTGCTCGTGGTCGTCGGCGTCGACGAAGGAGAACTATCGTTGCCGTCGTCGTCATCCATGTCGGCGTAAATGTTCACCGTAACCGGAACGTACTGCGGCGTCGAACCTCCCTCGTCGACGTACTGCCCCCTGCTTGCATCCGTCGTTCGCACCGCGGGCGACGAAGACTTTGCCGACGGCACGTCTGCGTGCTCGACGATCGGCCAACGCATCGGTTGGCTCTCCCCAGTGCCCGCATCGCGTCTGTTACTGATTCTAATCAACCCGCGGCGTTGCTTGCGAACACCGCCGGCGCCCGGATCTCTCCACATGTAGCGCAAAACCACGGTTCGCGCGTCATTCGCCACGTTGTGCGACTGCGCGTCAATCTCCACAACGTCACCGTTTCTCACTATGGCTTTGTTTGAGAGCTTTTCCGAGCCGTTGACTCGTAAAATCAACCCGGCGCGCGACGCCGTGTTTTCGTTGTCGCCTCGCGCCAAGAGCTCCATATCCGCGGCGACGCCGTCTGGAAGCTCCACGACGGATCGAGGCGGGTACACCCAATCACCCGGATCGACGTAGTACGTGTACCCGGTACCGAGGCCGAATAAATCCCCTTCTTCCGTCGACACCGGGGTTCTCGCCTTTGGCGGCGGCGGCGACGAAGCCGCCGGGCGTCTCTGCGGTTGCGGTTGCGGTTGCGGTCGGCTCGGACCGACGCTCGCCGGCTCCATCGGAACCCGAATTCGCGTCGGCACCGGCACCGTCACCGTTCTGTATCTCTGCGGGCGTCCATCGCCCCCACGAGTCCCCGCACCCCTACCGCCGTTCCCGTCATCGTACACGTTGATGTACGTATCGCCCAGCGGCGACGCCTCGGCTTTCGCGCTCCGCGATCGCCCCTCCATCGCGTTCCCGCCGCTTCCCCGACCCGTCCTCCCCGCGCTCTTCACCCCTCGATCGCGTCGACGACGTTCAAAAAACTCCGACGTCTTTCCCATCCCTCGCCGTTCTCTCGTCTCCACCTCTCCCACCGCGTCGTCCTCGTATTGCGAATCGATCAAACCGCCATCCGCGGCGTCTTCAAACGACACCGCCCTGGCTCCGTCGTCCTCCCGACCACCCTCCGTCGATCCTCTCGTCAACCACCCGTCGCCCAGAGCGACGACGGCGTCCCGCGCGCGTCCTCCCGAGCCGTTCGCGAGCGCGAGCGCGCCGCACGCCGCGAGCGCGAGCGCGCCGACGACGATCGCGCGTCGTCGTCCTCTGGGTGTTGTTCCATCGGCGTCTACATCCGCGTTCGCATCCGCGTCGGCTCCGCGTCGTCGACTCCGCGACGTCGTGGGTGCCTCCGCGCCGAGGAGCGGGGCGCGCTCGGCGGGGGCGTCGCGCATCGTCCCGTCCGCCGGTGTCGTCGACGGGCGTCGTCGATGTGACGGACGGATGGATGGATGGATGCGCGTGGGTGTTACGCCCGAGAGAACATCAATTTAATTTACATTATTGGCGGCGTCGTTACCTGGATTGACGGTTCATGACTCGTCAAAGGAGGGGGTCGGTTGGTGTGACTGACGGTTACGTATCGCTCGCCGCTCGAAGACACGAAGCGCGTTAATAAACGACGACGACGGGGGTGTGTTCCTTATTGATTGTGTGATTATACCTGGTATAGCTAAATTATTATGTAAAAGCGCGGTGCTAACGGTCGATTCGCAGTGGTGCGCCGTGGTGGTCGTTAGTCGGACGGACGGCGTCGCGGAGCGGGGTCAAAGGCGACGACGCAGTCCCACATGGCGCCGCTCGGACCGAAGAGACGCTCGGCGAGACGTTGGTTTTTGATCATGGCGAGCTTGAGGGTATCGCACGTGAACTCCGCGGCGTAGTTTGTGTGAATGGCGCGACCCATGCCCTCGAGGACGATGAGATCGGCGTCTCGAGCGGCGACGCACACCTCGTTGGAGAGACGCCTGAAATCGAGGCAGGGCGAGCCAGAGCCAGAGCTGACGACGCTGAGGGCGCCCGTTTCGACGGCGCGCTTGATTTCATCGTCCAAGTTGGAGGCGGCGTTGAGAACGCTCTCGAGTTCGGTGGCGGTGATGTCGTTGATGGCTGGTAACGAGTTGGCGACGAGGATGACTTGGGCGCCGCGGGCGACGAGCTCTCGCGCGAGCGGAAGCATGCCGAGAATGATATCCGCACCGCTATTGTCGCAGAACAACAGCGCCTTTTTGTACTGCTCGGCGTTCGGAGCGTTCAATCGCTCGCGCAGACTGTCGTAGTGATCGATAGCCCACGGGCGGTTCACGGTGCTTCGAGCTTTGCGGTAAATTTCCAAAATGGTGCCGTTGCGGTACAAATCGAGCGTGCACTGCGATCCCCAATCGAAAATGTTGCCCGCCAGCACGCCCTCGACGATGGCCAAGAGACGATCGTCGCGATCGAGACTGTCAATCTCAGCCAACAAATCTGGAAGAACGAGCAGGGCGGATTCGTTTTCCTGCTTTTTCACGTCTTCGTAGACGTCGGTGAAGCGGAAAAATCGCAAGCACTCCTCTCGCATCTCAAACAATTCAGCCAAACCAATCCTACCGTACGCCGCCGGTTCGTCGCGAAGACGCGCGAGGTGCGACTTGAAGACGTTGTCGAAACTCTCTGCGCGCTCTTTGACGTCGGGCGATTTCGCCTCGCTCACCAGGGCGCGCTCCACTAAAGCAGACTGAAGACGCTCGAGCGTGTTCAACCAGTACTCCCTCTCCGGAGCGTTCTCGAGCATGTCGAAAATGTTCGGCTCGTATTCGGCCCCGTTTCGAAGCAGAGGGAACGTCTCTAAAGTTGGTTCCAAGTGAAGGACACCCACTTGTAAACCGGCAGAGTTGAGAAGTTGCGTTGGATCGCTGAGATGGTCCTCGGCGGTCTCCTCGCCAGACGCCGACGAGTGGGTAGGCGAATGAGCCATCATCTCCGGTTCGACTTCGCGCGGGGTTTCGACGACTTCTGAGATTGTAGACTCCGTCGTTCTCGCGCTGTCGAAGCTCACCTTGGCCATGGATCCGCTCAACCCGTCGTCGCTTCTTGTCTCGCTCCTTCTCGAAGGGCGCGTCGGCGAGAGGTACGAGCGAGAAGAAATAGATGACCGAGAAGACTTCTTGCGCTCCAACCCCTTGGGTGGGACCGAACACTTGATAAACTTTTCAATCCAACTTCCTTGCGATGCGCTGCTGAGATTCTTTTGCGCCTCGACGTCTTGCAAAAAGGCGCCGAGCGCGCCGAGGAAACCTTCGTGACGCAAAAACATTGCTTTGAGCGCTCCTTTGGACCAGAAATCAACGGCAAAGGAAATCGTATTCATCGTGTACGCGTGGTTTCTGATGAAATACCCACCGAAAAATATGCGCTTCAGGCCGTATTTCACCGCGTTCATCGTGGCGATGTGCGCAATGTTGTACGAAATCATTCTCAACAAGGAGAGTGTAATGTCCGCCTTTGAGTAATCCTCCAAGCTACCCTCATCCATGACGACGCGACCGAACGACGAGGCGATCGTTTCGCTCGACAGACCGATGTTTAGGTAGTCTCTGCCACCGTAAATGTCCCCGACGAGCATGTCAACCTTGGCATTATCCGCCTGCGCGCTCAGCGTCAACATTTCGTCGTAATCCTTCAATCCAGTAAGTAATCTACACAATCCCCAAAACGTACCACCCCCTATGTTACTACCGCTCACCCGCTCGTGTCCATCCTTATCAACCTTGATGATGCTCACTCCACTGCCTATGTTCACCAAGAGATACGGAAACAGCGAGTCTCGCGTCAACGCATCCTTTGAGATGAATTCCTTTTTATCCGCCGTGTACGTAAACGCCTCGTCGCGAATCGTCTCCAACAAGAAATTCGCCCCCGCCACCGCGCACGCCATCTCATCCTCCTTTTGTAAATTGATCCCCAACCGTTCCTGAAACGCCTTGTGAAACTTATACGCTCCTCCACCCGTCGCTTTAACCGTCACACCGTCATCCGCGTCGTCTTCCTCGCCCGACGCCGCGTTCACCGCCAACGCCGCGACGCCTCCAAACCCCGCGCCCGCGCCCGACGATCCACCCAAGTGCAACTTTTTAAACTCGATAAAATCCATGCAATCCTCTAAATGACTCGTCGGAAACTTTCGAAAGTGTAATCTCCCGCCCGCCACTCTCTTTCCGCTCGCGTCCGTTCCGCCCGGCGAAAAGTACACCAGCTTCACCAACGACCCGCCTAAATCCATCGCAAAGTGTCGCACCGCGTCCCTTTGTCGCGGGAGCGTGATCGCCGGCGCTTCGGGTTTCACCGGCGTCGCCGCCGAGCTCGCTCTCGCGTGTCGGGCGCCGCCATCGGTGGACTTTCGCGGCGCGGTCGGGTCGCGCGTTTCGATGGCGGCATCGGTGAGATCGATGCGAAGCGGCGCGCTGAGCGACCGGTTGCGAGCGTGCCCGGGGTGCGCGGCGCGCGAGGACGACGGAGACCCGTCCGTGTCGTCGTCTCGCATTGTGGTGCGCGCGGGACGACGCGACGACGACGACGACGACGGCGTGCGGTCGTGTGAGGGAACGCGCGAGGTGTGGGGTTTAGTTGGAAGACGCGGGACGCGGCCGACGGACTGTTTGGTTTGGATGTACTACGGTACGACCGCGGCGTCACTGCTATGATTCTACTGATACCTAATGCAAACGAAAATGAACTCGTTCGTTCAATCTATCTGTCATCCTGAAGCCTCGTGAGGTCTCTGATGAAGGATTTGGCGCTGAGAAGGACGGAACCGCCGACGACGCATCCAACGCCGGAACCCAACGCGTTGAATTGCGAAATAATCTTGGATTCTTCGTACGTCACGCCGCCGACGATGAAGACGATGATTTCCGTCGGTTTCGTCGCGCCGGGTGGTGGGGACGGCCCGACGTAGGGGTAATCGTCCGTTTTGAGCGAGCCCTTGGCGGCGGATTGCACCGTCGAGCTGAGCAACGGTTGATGTTGCGTGTAAACGTTTTCCACACCCTTCAAGCTTCCGACGACTTTGCTCGCGCGTCCGAGAAAGGAACGGTTGCCGAATAAATCGCCAGTGCGCGTCGCCTCGCCGGCGTGTTTTAATATCGTGCGCACGAGGCCAATCTTTGCGCGGCTGACGCCTTGGCGCATGAGCACCTCTGTCAAATCGGCAATTTGACTTTGTTCGTGTTCGTACCTGAGCGCAAAGAGCAAAAGGAGTTTCACGCGCTCTTCTTCGAGAAGAGACGGGTTTTGAAGCGCACCGAGGGCTTGACTAAACGCCCCCGCGCGGTCGGTCCCGCACACCACCTCTTGTTCAACCTGAGACGCCGCCATGAGTTGACGCTGAGAGATAACCGCGCTCAGTTCAGACATGAGCGCGACGTGCTTTGACACGTTGCCGCTCTTCGCTCTAAACTCTGGATACGACTCGACGAATCGAGCCATGTCGTCTATGGATTCTATCTTTTTGCTCATCTTGGTTTGTTGCTGGAACTCATCCACGAGCGCCTTGACGCTCGCACCCAAATCGCCGTAATTCGCGTACATGTTCTCCGCGAAAAACGCATCCTCTTCGGCGCTCAAGACGAGTTCGCGCAAATCCTTGCTCAAGCTCTTTACGTGCCGCAAATCAACCCTGTTCGTCGATGATATTCCGAATATTTCGTGCACCATGGCTTGGTAGGTCCACTGCGACAACAAGGGCGTGACGGCGTCGTCGAAACGATCGATGACGAGCAAATGCGTCGACGCCTCGGCGCGTCTGAAATCAAACAAACCAGTCTCCTGCTCGTACACCAACCGGTGCACGTCGGCGGCTAAACGACGCGCACCCTCGCTCGACCGCTGGTAACGAATGAACGGGCGGCGTTTCAGCGCCAAGAGTACGCTCGAAATACCCTCGACGCATCTATCGACCGCCATGCCCACGCTGCGGGTCCATTGCTCTGGATTCATCAACGCGCTATTCGCCTCGTCCAAATTCAACGTAAACGCGTGTTTATCCAGCGCCGTGACGTCGGCGTAATACTCTTGCACCTGCGCGACGATTTCATCCTCATCCCCGCTCGCGAGCTCTTGTAACAACCCATCCGGGCATATGTTTGAAAAGAAGACGTGATATTCTCCGTACACGCGGCGTTTCAATTGCTTTTTGAGCGTCTGGACGTTTTCGCGCGTCGGACGAACAAACACCACCGCTTTCAGGTGCGGCATGTCTTCGTGCGGTCGTTCGTGCAAGTGCTCAATCAGAAAAACCTAAACGAGGATTACGAAAAGTGCGCATCGCGACGGTAAGTCAGTCTCTCTCGTTCACCGACGCGACGCGTCGTTCGGCAACGGAGTCGCGCCGCTCGCTCGAAAGGCCGAGCGCGCCAGGTGTCGCGTTGGTAATCCAATCTCATTCTCTTCGCGCACCTCTCTCGATAAAACCTCGCTCTGGGACATGACGACGCTCAAAATGTTCATCTGCGTCGAACGCGGGCGGTGCGCGGGGTGCGCGTTCGAGTCAGTCGTCGTCGTTCGCGTCACGCGCGGTCGTTGAAGCGTTCGTGAGCGCACGCGTTCGAAGAGAAAATTAATTCAACGCGCGCGCGGAAGACGCACCGTCTCGGGATCACAGATGAGCGCCTTCATCCCACCCTTGGCGGCGTCGAGCATGCGCTTGACGTATTCTTTGTGTACGCCCGCGAGATCCATGGTTCGCGAGAGCGCGACGGGGCGTTCGAGCGGACGAACGTCGAGGACTGAGGACTGAGTGAAACTTGTCGTCGTTTTACTTTACACGCGAGAGTCTAATGGGCTAATGTGATGCACCTCGAGATTCGTGGTTCGAGAGCATCCGTCGTCAATCTTATTAGGTTTTACGCGCGACTGCGCTTGGCGTCGCGTCTCGCCCCCGCTCCGCCGCGAGAAGCTTCCTCGCTCGATTGTCTCTTTTGTCTGGTGCTCAACGGTTTGAGCTTTCCTTGGTCGATGAGGCGCTCCAACAATTTCCGCTGTTCCGGCTCGAACGGTCGGCTCTTCTGCATCCGTCCCGCCAGTCGTTGACGCTGCGTTCCCAACCACGCGCCGAGCCGCACGCTCTGGTACTCTTCAGCCTGCGGGATGTTGTAGTGTTCGCCGCCGTTTTTCTCCTCGCCCCATCGCAAGAGCAAATCGTACTTTTGTCTCCATAAGTCATCCGGTTGCGATAACCACAGTTTATTCGCATCCACCAGCGCTTGAAGCTTGGCCCTGTGTTCCGCCGGCATATCCGTGCTCTTAGACGTGTCCCCGCGCATTCTCTGCCGCTGCGTGTTCAACCACGTACCCAACCTCGTGCCTTTATACACGCAATCGTACGGCGCGTTGTAGTGCGCCCCGCCCGTATTCTCTCGACCCCATCGCATCAACAACTCATACTTGGGCGTCCAGACCTCTTGTCTTTCAATCCAAAGTTTCCCCGCGCGCACCAACGCATCCATCTTCGCCCTTTGGTCCGGTTTTAACGGCGTTCGGCACTTATCGCCCGCCTTGTACCGCGTTCGCTGCGTCGTCATCCACGCTCCAATCTTCACCCCTTCAAACGTCTCCGTATGATGCGGGTTCCAATCCTTCCCGCCGTTCTTTCGCTTCGCCCACCGTTCGACTCGATCGTACACGTCCTCCCACGCCATTCTCTCCGGTGATTCAAGCCAGAGTTTCCCTTCGGCGACGAGTTCGCGCAACAGTCGTCGTTGTTCCCGTTGCGCTCCGCCGCTTTTGCTCCCCGCGTCTTCGCCGCCCTCACCCTCGTCGTCCAACCCGTGATCCATCGCGCTGCGAATCCGGTTCCGCTGTCCATTCAACCACCGTCCGATGGCGTACCCTTCGTGCGCGCACGACGCCGGCGCGTTGTAATCCGCGCGAGACGCGCCCCAACGAAGCAGCGCGTCGTAGTGTTCACGCCAGGATTCAATCGCATTCAAAGGCGTCGCCGTCGCCGCACCGCCGGTGTTCGCGCCGGCGTCCACGGTGGACGTCGGGTTCGGTTTCTTCGTCGCCGTCGTCGTCGTCGACGCACCGCGACGGCGCGGTGCGGGCATGTTTCGCTTCGGCGCGCGCGCGTCGCGTCGCGTCAGAGAGTGCGGTTGGTTGGTTTTCAGTTGTCATTTGAGACGCGACCGCGTCGACTGTTTTACAACTGCTCATCGGTGGTCTCGCGGACGTCGGCGCGCATGATGTTGCGAACATCGGACGGGGCGACGCCGGCGGCGGACATGAGACCGACGGCGGGGCCGGGGGCGCCGGCGGATGCGGATGCGGATGCGAGTAATCCGCGCGCGAGGTGCGCTTCGATTTCGCCGGCGTTTCGGGCGGACGACGCCGTTTGGATGATATCGGCGTCGAGTTTCGTGCCCGAGAGCTGCTCGCGAAGCACGGCGTCGTAGGTTTTGTTGAAGAAGACGGACGATTCGTCGTCGTCGCTGTCGGCGAGATTTTCGTCGATGTGGACGAATCGGCGATTCGCCTCGGATTTGGTTTCGGCGAAAAAATCGTCGTCTCGCGGTGGGCCGTCGTCCGAGTCAGACTCGAAAATGTCGTCGTCGGAATCGAAAACGTCGTCGTCGTCGTCCGAGTCTGAGTTTTCCTCTGCGTCTCGTCTTCCGCCGACGTAGCTTTGTAGACGTTCGTCGTCGCCGACGCCGAGCGCCTTGCCGAGTTCTCTGAGAAACGACGACGCGTCCAAATTGTAAATTTCATCTCCATCGGGAATGTTCAAATCTCCCGGGCACGACCCGTCCTTGTCGTTGTGGTTCGTCGGACGACGACGATGACTCTGTTCCGCGCCCTCGAACCCGGATTGGCGTTCGACGAATGATCTCGCCGTGTGCGCGGCGTCTCTCACCGCGCCTTCGCGCTCGCGTTCGAGTTTCGCCAACTCTTCATTCAATTCCTTCTCCGCGTCGTGCAACCAACTCTCATCGCTCGCGTCGGAGGGTTTGACGTTGAATTTCGTGGATTCGGTCGTCATCTCCGTTCGGAGCCACGCGCGCGCGCGCGCGGCGGGCGTGTCTCTCGCGCGCTTCGATCCCGCCTCGCGCGAGAGGAAACCTTTAAACTCTCGAATCGCATTCGCCATCAACTTTTTATACAGTGCGCTCCCCACCATTTCGCCTCTAAAGTATCCGTTAGACACTAGACTACGCTTGAACGCATCCCAACCCTTGTTTCCGACCGGTTCGGCGGCAATGATGTCCGCTCCTTCTTTGTCCGGGCTCGACGACGACGCCTCTCCCCCATCAGGCGCGTCATCCGCGAGCATCATCTCCATGCCGCACGCAATCTTCATTCCAATCTCGTACGCCTTGAACTCGCCCGAGCTTTTCGTCGGCATCGGGTAGCACTTGGGCGCTTCGAAATATTCTCGGCTCACCTGCGAAAAGAGACATCGCGACATCCGCACCAACGCCGGCGTAAACTTTTCCGGCGCAAATTTTACCATCTTGGCCGCTGCGCGCAAACCCACCGGATCTCTCGCTCTAAAGCTGTCTATCGCCGCCGACACGAGCTGCGGATCGTGATGAAGCACGTGCGCGACGGATGCTGGAAGCATTGCGAACGCGTCGTGTCGATTTTCTCGCATTCGAGCCGGAAACGCGTCCAAGCGTCTCCGCAACGTTCTCTGCGTCTCCGCGCTCAGCGCGTAGGTACTTGAACCCTCTTCACCGCTGTCGCCATCACGAAGTAACATCTCCACCGCACCCACCGTCACCGCCTCGACCGATGTCGACGTCGACGCGCCGGCGGCGCGTTCGGCGTCCACCACGCAAAGCGCTCCTCTCCTCAAAAACGTCGTCCCCGTCGCGCGTTCCGGCGTCACCCACCCCGGCAACGTCTCCGCCGTTTCGATGAGTAAAAACTCCCCGTCGTCGTCCCACACTCGCGTCGCCGCGACGTCCTCCCGCAGGCTCAGCTCTCTCGCGAGGTGCGCGAGCGCCCACGCGTCGTCCACGTCGTCGCCGAAATCCACAAACGCCCGCAACCGCGCCAACGCACCGACGCCGTCTATCGTCACGAACGACGTCGACGCCGGTTCAAACATCGGCGGTTCTTTGTGCCACACGTGTCCTTCGCACGCGCGTTCGACGTGCGCGTTCATCGCCACGCACGCCGCGCGAATCGTCTGCCGTTCGTTTAACGCGTCATCATCGACGACGTCGGCGTCGGCGTCCGCATCGCGTCGCGCGCGCACGAAAACCTCGCACTCGGCGCGATCCCGCGCGCGTCCCGCAAAGTTCTCCCCCGACGACGCCGCGAACACGTCGTCCGGGTCCAAGTCGAACCGCATGTCGACGACCGATGAATGGCGTCGCTCCATAAAGTGCACTTTTACGCCGCCGGCGCCACTCACCGACGATGCGCGCGTCCGCGCGCGCCTCGTCGTCCGCGCCCGTCCCGCCGCGCGGACGACAAACCCGCGGGGCGAAGCGCGGGGACCTCCCGCAGCGCGACCGATGGGCGGACGCCGTGCGGCGGCACGTGCGCGGCGATTCGTGGATTCCGTTGGAGGATCCACCCGCGGTGCTCCACGACGTCGTCGTCGTCTTCGCGCAGCCGAAAACGGCGTCGAACGTCGGGGCGTTCGCGCGGTGTTGCGCGGCGTTCGAGTGCGAGTCACCGCTGCGGTTGGTGTCGCCGGTGTGCGACGTGACTTCGCGGGCGGCGTTGAACGCGGCAAAGGGCGCGCAGCGGTTGGTGCGAGACGCGGTGGTTGTCGATACGTTGGACGAGGCGTTGATCGGGTGTTCGCACGCGGTGGCGTTTCATCCGTGGGATAGCGACGACGAGGGTGGTTTATTATTAAATCTGTTTGATGATTTGGACGCCGTCGTGGAGGCGTTTCCGGGCGGTGGTCCCCCGGATGGGGAGAAGTTGGCGTTGGTTTTCGGCAACGAAGCGGATGGTCTTTCCAAAAGCGACTTGGAGAGATGCGACGCCGTGTGTTCGATACCGATGGGACGGCTCGTGGAGAGTCTTTCCGTGACGCACGCCGGGGTGATCGCGTTGAGTAGGTATTACGAGCGACGAAGCGCGTCGGGGTTGGCGACGGAGAAGAGAAAGTGATGCAACGGCGCGCGTGTAATTTTACAATTTGAGAGCGCGGCGCGAAAGCGCGCGCAGACTTTACGACTCGACTACGTTTTCCTTTTCATCGCGCGTCGACTCGGGTTTCTCGCTCTCGCGAAGTCGTTTGAAGAAATCAGAGACGTGTCGAACGCTCTGGTCGACGCTATCGAACGCTCGGATGTTTTGTCGAATCCATTTTGAAATGTTCTCCGTCATGTAGGGACCGCCTTCGCGGAAACGCGCGTCGACGAGAAAGAGCGCCGCGTAATCCTTGGGATGTCGGATGCATCTTCCGAGCGCTTGGTTGTACGCGCGATACGCTTGGGCGCGATACCAACTTCCACCGGATAACATACCCCGGCTCTTACACCAGGGCGCGTCGTTGTAGTCTCTCTTCGCTTTGACTCTAACATCCTTGACGTTTGGAAACGGAATGCCGACGCAAAACACCGCGCGCGCGGCGTCATCCTTAAAATCAATCCCTTCTGACACTTTCCCGCGGAAAACGGCGAGCATGAGCGATCCCTTCCCGCGGTCGTTTCCTCGTTTAAACTCTTCCAATGTTTCGTTGAACCCGCGCGTGCCGCGGTTTTCGACGCAAATGTACTTTTTATCTGAAAGTTTGGCAAACAAACCGTCGACGTGCCACTCGCGCAGCAGTCGTTCAATCAAGCTGTACTTTGGCAGAAACACGAGCATGCCTCCGGGGATGACGTTGGCGTAGGTGAGGAGATATCTCCCGAGATTCTCGGCGAATTTTCTCCCTTGTACGTCGCCCTCGGTCGCCTTGTACGTGATCTCGCCGATCGCCCCGCTCAGTTCGACGTGAATGTGCGATCGCGGCACGACGTGCGGCGCCTCGATTTTAATCGGAAACGGGGCGCCGAGTTCGAGCTCAAAAGTATCCATGGGAGACAGCGTCCCGGACGTCAATACGATGGATCTCGCCTGCGCGGCAACGTCGCGGAACGCCATCGATGGCTGCATGCAAAGGACAACCAGACCAAAACACTCCTCGCCGTCGATGTTCACGTTGGTGCCAAAGACGACGTTGTACGCCTGCGGAAACTCGGTCGCCGCGCTGAAAACACTCGCCATATTCATCGCCGCCGTGATGTGTTTGATGACGTCACCGGGAAATTCAGCCTTTAAGCGAGCGAACTCTGGTTCCATCGTCATGATGTATCGCGGATCGACGTGGCCTTCGAACATGTCGTTCATGAAATCTCGCACTCCGCCGCTGGGAATCGTAAACTCTCTGCGCATGTTGTTCAGCAGCGCGCGTTCCAAAAAAGCCTCTGCGCGTCTGTAAAAATCGAGGGTATCTCTCAGCAGGCTGAACTGCCGTGATTTTGTGTCGTAATGCGCGTACTTGTCCAGCGTTTCCACCGCATCTTTGAGCGAATCTAGCTTGATTTCAGCCGTCGCGCCCGTTCTGCACACGTCTTCAATGTTGTGTCCTTCGTCTATGATAATCGCCGCTCCTCTAAGATCTATTTGCATGGCGCGACGAATGTTAAAATCAAAGAGATAATTGTACGGCGCAAAGATGACGTCGGCGCTTTCGTATATTTCTCGTAAAGCGAAAAACGCGCACCCTTCCTGCGCGTTTGCAATGTTTTGGAAATCTTCCATGTCCCACGTGCGTCCGTTTTCCGCGTACTGCTCCAGATTCTTGCTCACGAACGAGTGCCTGTTGTAATGGCCACAGCTTGTTTTCTTCGTTCGACGGCTCATATCGTTCCCTATGAGCTCTTGACACTCTGCGTCGTTTTTCTCGATTGCACAGAGCCGTTGACGTGACGAGAGCACGCTGAAACGCGGCGCGTACCCAGTGCGCTTGAGCTCTCTCAACATTTGCTCGAGTTGCGAGTGCGTGCGCGAACAGATGAAAATCTTTGGAGTCGTACCTACCCCACCCTCATTCGCCGGAAGAAATCGATCATCGCTCGAGCGCCAACCCTCTCCGGTTTCGATCGCGACATCTTTTTTACCAGCTTTCACAGCCGTCAAGTACTTCTGCCTCGCGACTTCGTACTTTCTTCGCTCGAGCACGAGCTTGGTCGCCGCCGAATGCGTCCGCCGACGCTCCTCCTCTTGCCACGCCAACGCCCCACACAACAACGCCAACGTCTTACCAGTGCCCGTCGGAGATTCAATCATCGCGTTCTCTTGGTTATTCAACGCCCGAATCATGCTCGACATCGCCATCATTTGCGCCGGATGCGGTTTTATATCCGCCGGAAACTTCACCGACACCCCACCGATCGATCTCGTCGTAAACTCTCGCTCATCCTTTTCAAACTTCAAATCAATCCATTTTCTCTTCCCTCGTCGCCCGCTTCCTCGCATCTTATTCGTCTCTAAATCGTCGTCGTCCTCGTCGTCGCCGAGCGTCTCGTCGTCGTCATCCGCTTCGCTCTTCTTGGACGTGAAATACGTCTTGATCGAACGTTCCGGTTCGTATCGTCGTCCCCTACCCACGGACGGAGACGCATCGCTGGTTCCATCGCGCGCGCGACGCGCGTCCGACGGTGCGTCACCGTCGTCGTCGTCGTCGTCGTCGACGCGGATCGAATCATCACCGGCG
>Ga0181570_10001900_pt1 | contig 17383 bp, 3 predicted proteins | sample 101ome_18_FD_148667 | JGI IMG/M metagenome (GOLD analysis project Ga0181570, IMG submission 148667) | Coastal salt marsh microbial communities from the Groves Creek Marsh, Skidaway Island, Georgia - 101406AT metaG (spades assembly) | ecosystem: Environmental > Aquatic > Marine > Intertidal zone...
TTTGGTGCAGTTGGAAATTCTAAAACTCCAAATCCTGCTGCGTTGGTGTCATACCCATACTGTGTAGCAGGTTCTTGTTTTACACCATTTAATGTGACAAATGTACTTTGATCAGTTGTAAATCTAATAGGCAATTCCAATGTACGTGAGTCACCAGTTGCAACTATATTATCGCTATCAATAATATCTACACCGTTTGCTCCAATACTTAAAATACTTAAATTTTTACCTGCATCGATTACACTACTATCGGCCAAACTAATAAACTTGCCTTCATAATCTACATTCAAATCACTATGAGCTATTACTTCACCATCTAAAGTTACAATAATAGTGTTTTGTGTTTGAGGAAATAAATCAAATCCCCATTCTAATGTTTCGCCATCTGTGATATAATTTCTAACAGAAATAATACCTTGTCCTTGACTTACACGATTGTAAATTGTCATATCTAGTGTATCTAAAACTTGTCCAGGAACTTGTTCTTCAGGTCCTTTGCTTGTAGTTTCAGTAACAAATCCGTCGCCGTCGACAACAATTTCACCTGCATCTATTCCCAAAGCAGATGTATTTTCAAAAGTACCACCTTGTAAACTTACATCAAATGCTGTGCTTTCAGGAGTAAACGATCCATCACTTGTGCTCTTACGTACAACAACAACATCGTCCTGCTGTGTAACAATTACATCGCTATCTAAGAAAACAGATTTTGTAATACCATCGCCTACAGGAGAAACCATTTTAGCATTTGGATTGACACCAGAAGCAGGATAGTTAGGATCGTCAATTCTAACGTTATTCAAATATACGTTGTAAACAACACCGGCTTCTAGTTCTTTTTCTAATTCTACAATTTGAGTACTGCCATCTAATACAATAATTTCATCTTCGTTGTTTGTATCAAAGGTATCAAAATCTACACCAAATGGTTGTAAGTCCCAACCCAGGCTTTCGCCAAAGCCAATACTGTCCATTTGTACACCGCCGTAATCAATTCCGTCCATCAACTGTGCAAGGTCTTTGCCTGGCATACCTGTTTTAGGATTGTAAAAGAAATTTATTCTATCTGCTGCTGTAAGCAGTTCAGTTGATTTTTTATAATTTATTACTACTTCTGCATTGTTAGCTGGAGCGTTTGTAAATGTAATTCTTCCTGTATATCTTTCAAAACTACGTGTTTTGTCTAATTCATTAGAAACATTAAAATCGCTTATAAGCTGATCAACGCCATCAACAGTTATAGAAATATCTGCGCTGCGTGTACTTGCTGGCCATTTAAGGTTAAATTCTGTCAGCCCGCCATTGCCCAAGAATGTTTCTGTTTCGTCTAATGTAGTAAACAAGTAATTGCCGGAAACTCTATCAAATTTCATACGCATGTGTGTGTTACGCACAAGGTTGTTTCCTATGATTGCATACACAATTGCTTCTTCGCCGTCATCTGTTAGACTACCGTTGATTGTGACCGTAGGAGTATTAAAGTATTTTGCACCTGTGGTGTTTACTTCTATATAACTAATACTGTCTCCACCTAAATAAGCCAAGCCTTCTAATGTAGGGCCGCCGCCTCCACTTACAGTAACATTTGCTATGTTAGTATATCCACTACCACCACTGTAAATTACAAACTCTTTGATTTCAAAACCAACGTTATCATACCAGTTACGTTTTGGATATGTAAGAACATCAGCATCAACATTTACCAATTGATTATTTACAAATTTGATTGCCTCAGGAACAACTGTACCCAATTCTGGATCATAACTTGGAGGTAAATCAAAATCTGTAACATTAGTTTGTGTTGGTTCAATTTTTTCATATGCACTAATATATTCACGCACTTTTGCACTAAATGGTTTTACTTCATTTATGTACTCTTGATAATTAGGTAAGTTATCATTTTGATAAGTGATTTTTTGTTCTAGTTCACCAACATTGTGTTTTGCTGTAACAAAACTAGACTTGAAAATCCAATCAACGTCAATTTGTTCACTGATAGCATAACGAATACTACTAAAGAATAATTTATTCCATTCAACTTCGAGTTGGTCTACAAATAAATTTTCTTCAATAGTTTTTAGAATAATTCTAATTTCTTCACTTGGTTCTCTATCATAAAAACTAGTATCATATATTAGTTTGTCATAACCAGTAGTTTCGCTTTGATACAACTGGCTACTAAATTGTATAGTACCGTTTTGTCTACCTATAGTTTTATAATTTACAGTATAATCTACATTTGATTGATTGTCAATCTTTTCTAACAACAACCATCCGCCTGTACCAATTGTTTCAATTTTTACTACACTACCAATTCTGTCTGGTGTTGCCTCTAAGGCATATGCACCTGGTATAATAAAGTTTATTGCAGTTTCTGCATTGTATCCTTCTGCATACCAATCAATATAATTCCAGTAAAGCGATACGTCATAATCCTGTATTTGATTTCTAAACCATTCGCCGGTGCTGCTAATCCAATTGTATATTGCCCAGAACCCGCCAATGTCACTATCATTTTTCACAAGCACACTAAACGGACGAACAATCAATACTGTATCATCTAAATAATTTTTACCACTGTTTACAATTTCTACACTTGTAATTTGTCCTAAATTATTGATGTAAGTTTTCAATTCTGCATCTGTTCCTGTGCCTTCAATTGTCACAGTTGGGCCATGTCTTGTAGAACCGCCATCGTAGTTACTGTCAATATATCCTCTGCCAGGATTAGTAATTGCAACTTCTGTTATACGTCCATCAACTATAGTTGGTGTAAGTACAGCCTGCTCAATTTTTGCAGTACCGATAAATCTCAGAAGTGATTCGCTTTCAATTTCTGTATCCCATAAATTTGTAAATTTACTAGGTTGAGGATCGACTTGCATCAATGGAGAAATATCAAATTCATCTACTACAACATATTCAGTAAGAATACCGTTTACTCTTTCGATAATTTGTTTTAGAGCTTCTTTACGGTTTACAAACATACTTTGATTTGGTTCATTTAAAATACCAAAACGTCTAGCAATGCTGACTCTTGTATCTGGCAACTGAATATTTTGCTCATTATAACCTACTAAACTGTCTACCCATTTGTCAACAATATCTTTATTAGGTTTGCTACTTGCCAAACCTTCAGTTAGCAGTTGATATTCACTATGAATATTTTGTATTTGTTCATCTGTTGTATAATAATCAATATGTAATACTGTGTCTTTGTCTTTTATAAGATTTCTTACATTATGCAATGCAAAGTTTTTACTATCAAATAAATTTACAAATCTATATCCTTGACTTGCTGGATCTCTAATTAAATTTTCTACATCTAATGCACTAATTTTTCTACCATATGTATTAGGTAATGTTGTTTTAGATTTGACCCAAAAATAGTATTTGCTAGACGCTGCACCTGTTATCGGATCATATGAATTTTGTATTGTATACGTATCATCTCCATACAAACTTAAACCACTTATGCCTTCTGCTAAACCTTCTGTTGTGTCTGCAATTGTATCCCATTCGCTAGGCAAATAATCACTTTCTACCCACTCATATACATCTACATCAAATCCTGGAATAATTTGATTCCAGTTATTAGTTTTATATTGTATATCACCTTGGTAAGGATTATACCATTTGACAGTGTTTAGATTCCACCAAAGTTTTCCTACATAATTTGTAGACCATACATCTTTATCACCAGTATCAGTTGAACCTGTATTATATACTGCCGGATCGTAGTATAATTTGAAACTTAGTTCTTGTTCGGCTGGGCCTGCAATACGTCCTTGAATTGGATCTATATAATCTATATAACTTATAAGATCTTTAGTTTTTGTATCATACAACCAAACACCTTTTATTTTACTTAGATCAACAAATGGATTTACGCTGCTGTTTATTGTCCAAGCACTTGCGTTTATGTCAGCTCTGTAATCTTGTATAATACCTTTGTTATTTGTACTATCACCTAATATAACTGTAAGATCTTGTGCTGGTGCTACAAGATAAAGGTGATTTCTATTTAGATATCCAAACGCATTTTTTGAACCTGTAATATCTGTATCTGAATATAATTTTTCAGCATATACTAATTGATTACTAATATGTTCAAATATATAAATTTGTCTATTGTCTTCAACAGTATCAACAATACTAGTTGCTGCATTATCAAATATTGTTGCTCCATTATCAAATGTTAAAAATGATTCTGTGTCTCCACGCTCGCTAGTTACTGCTAATCTAGTATCATCTAAGTCTACATATACACCAAAACGATTATTTTTCTCTCCGTCTGGTGAATATAATTCTTGATCTAATTCGAATTGCTGATTTGATAATTTATAAACATATACTTTACCATTTAAAATACCATTTTCGTTTGAATTAGGAGCACCAATTGCAAGTTTATTTCCTACGCTGTTTAAAGATACACTATTGCCAAAGTATTCGTCGTCAACCGGACTATCAATATTTTGTGCAAAAACATATCTGTCATTTTCTTTTCTATAAATTGCAACTCTATATTCATCGCCTGATAACACACCCGACAATGCAACTACTTCGCCATTTGCACTTATGTCAAATGTAACACCTACATCAGTAGCTAAACCAAAGCCGCTGCTATCTTCGTTATATAAATCAGTTGTATCGCTTAAATCGCTTGTTAAATATCCTGTGTAATCTACAAATGTATCTAGCAACGTCCATAAACTTGTATCAAAAGGATTTCCTGGGAACACAGTTTGATTTGCTTGATACAAATCTCCTTCATAATATACAATTTCATTTTCGATATATTTTGCAATGGTTTGCCATTCGCCTCTATAGTTTGAATCTATATTATAAGCATATTCTTCAATGTCATTTTTTCCACCATTGTTCAAAATATAAACTCTGCCATTATCAGCTAGACTTCTTACAAATAAACTATGATCAAAATCACCAGGAGATACCGACTTGATGCCTAATCCAAATTTTTCATTGTTGCCTGGTGCACTGCTACAAATTATATCAATTAGATCAAAACTATTGTCAATCAACTTTTTATAGATATAAACCACACCTTGTTCTGTATATCCCAAATCATCGGCAGCAGGATCTGCTTTAATAATATTCAAACGCTGCCAATCTTGGCTTTCTAAATTGATTGTACTACTTTCAACTGTTACAGTTCTCAGTGCTTGCCATAGGACACCTTTGCTGCTTACAATATCACCTTGCTCATATTCTTGTAATGGATCAAGTGCACCTTTGTATCTAGATTTAACATTGCTGGCAGTAGGTGCACCTACATATAAGTATTGTCCGTTTGGAGTCAAAGAAACACTGCTACCAAAATCGCCACCTGTATGATACTCAGGCAATGGCAACAAAGTTTGTTTAATCGTAAATGGAAGAGCATCACTCGCTCTTGTGTAAATGTAAACTTTACCATCATCTAAGTCTGGTGTACCAACAGCCATTATAGTGTTATTATAACTTGCAGATACGCTTCTACCAAATTCATTGCTACTTTCTTCAGGTGCTGTAATGTTTTGTAATTTAGTGCGAATTATTTTGTTGTCAAATACTGCACTAACACCGTCACCTATATCATCTATCCAAAGTCTATCTTGATTTAAATCATATGCTTTTAAAATAGAATTAGAATCTCTAGGTTCATTAAATCTACGAGATTTAAATTCAGTAACAATGCCTAAAGTGCTATCTTCAACATTGATTATACTTTCACTAATAGGGTTATCTGTTTCAATTTCAATGTTAGGTTGTGTAATAGAACTATCATCATTTTCTATAATGTTTCTTTGAACGTTTGTTACTAACCAGAAACCGTCAATATCAGGATGAATATTATTCACGCCAATAATCGAGTCTTCAGCAAAACTTATAGGTTTATTGAAATACATTTTAAAACCTAAATCAGTGCTTTCTACTCTAGTAACTGCAATATCTGCAAGCACATGTCTATATACATTCCAAGTTGTTCCATCTGTAGGAACCCATACATAAGAACCTATATCAACAGAAGCAATATCAACTGTTAGAATATCCTCAATTACTTTTGCTAAGAAATCAATTTGTTCTAATTTTACATATCCTGCTGTTTTTGTATATTCATTTACAGCATTTAGTGTTGGTAAAAATCCGGTGTCATAATTTGACGGAGCAATAAGAACATCAGATCTAGGATATTGATATACTAGGTCAGTTCTTGTTTGATCAATTTGATTTACTAGTTGTAATGTTTGAGGTTCTATTCTAAATTGTTTTTCATCTAATTTAAATTCTACTTCATCAAAACTGGTAAGTGCGCCATATTGACCAACCCTAATTGCCCATTCTTCAAATAATTCAACGCTGTCTTTATTAGCACTACCTAACTTATCAAACAGTTTTGTAATACTATTTGCAGTACCTTTGTCTTGAATAAATCCTTGGTAGAATTTATACTGGCTTACATCGTCTTGAATAATATTAGACAAATAATTACGTTTTTGATAACCGATTAAATGTTGTGCAAGACGTTGTTGTTCTGCATCAAAGTTATCAGTATCTAAATCATAAAAGTCAGCAAATTGGTTTGCACGATAATCCCAGTTAGGTTGTAATTTATTTTCAGGTTTTTCTGGCAAACGTGACCATAAATCAAAATCAAAATTTTCAGTACCACTATGTGTAAACTGAGCAGCATAATAAAATTCTTTGAATTTAACTAATTCGCCAACTGTGTAATCTTTGTATGATTCCCATTCTGTAATACGTGCATCATCATATAGAAAACCTGGAATATTTAAACTACCATTCCATTCGTCAGTTCTATATCCAACAACTTTTAAACGCTGCTGTCTATAACCGGTGTTTAAACTATAGATTGTATCATTAAATACTGTTGTGTTATCTATAAACACAACATGTTCTTTTTGTATCAAAGGTAATTTAATTAAAAAGATTCCATCTTCATAAGAAGTCAACTGAAAATTATTGATATTATCTCTGTACACATTGAAGAATGCTCTATTTAATTTTTTATTGTTTTGATTTAGTATTGGATAATTGTAGAAACTATCAAACACATCATCAACTACATAATATTCTTTAGAAAATAAAATATTATTTGCTGCTGGACTCAATGTTATAATACTGCTTGACGCCCAATTTTGTGTTGTCCAGAACATAAATTCTTTGGCTGCTAGTTTCCAATTTTCGATAGCTTCGGTTTGTTTATTGAAATAATCAAATACAAATCCTTCATCTATCATACGCTTTTCATAACCTAATAAAAAGTCAACAACCGTTTGTACATCTGGAAAAATTGTACCATAATCTAATTGAGAAGGCAGACTTTCATATCTTTTTCTAAACTTGGCATTTACACCGCCTATTTCGGGCAATCTCGGAAGTTTAGTATATTTTGTATCATCAAAAATGTCTGTTGATGTATGATTTACTTTAGCTCTATAATATACATCATTGTATTGGACAATTTTTCCAGCAATATAAGTTTTGTTTTCACTCCATGTTGCAAAACTTTCACTTATACCACCTACATTTACATTAGGATCATTTGCAGATTCAATTGCTTTGTAATATGTAAAATATGGGGCAGAACTATCATATCCAGATATTTTAAAACCTCTACCAGTTTTTTCTACAATCACACCACTGTAAGTCACAACTTTTTGCGGAGCACTGGTTCTGAATGTTAAATTATAGTTTTCAAAAGGTACAAATACATTGCCTTGATTTAAAGGTGTCTTACTGTCTAAAACTAATTTTAATTTGTCTTTGTTTGCAAAACCTGCAAGTTTAAATCCTAATTTATTTTTAATATTTGTAATATCAGATATGTATTTGTTATATGTAAACTCATTGTTTAAACTTATGTACTCAGAAATATAGTTTATTAGACCGCCTGTGATGTTTCCATTTATTTTTGGAAACACAATGTCTTTGGTAGTAATTCTTTTATTGGTATCTTTGTAAACAAAATTACCTGCTATATTTCTTACCACACGTGATCTATCATAGCCTATACCAATAGTGTGGGCAGGACGTAGCAGAACCATTGCTACTAACAGTGCAAATGGATAATCACTGCTGCGTCTCCATGCAGTTTCTTCAGGTGCATGATCGCCAAATTTGAAAGGAATATTTCTTTGTATAGAATAACTGAAGTTTTGAGCAAATCCACTTTCCAAAGGAGATAATAATTGTCCGTTTTCATTTACTGGAATATGCTTTAGAAGATTACTTCTAATATATTTGCTTCTTATAACAACTGGCTTTCCAGGTTCTCTAACTGCACCATTTTGCAAATCAGTCCATAATATTAAATTGTTGCTTGTGTAAGGAGCAGGGCCATATACACTTTCCCACCATGTAGGTTGAGACGAAAATCCTAACATCTCCCAAGGATGTGTATGAGGACGATCAGTGTCATATGCTTCAATATAAACACCTCTCCAAAATCCTGGCAAATTTTGATTATTTAAATTTACACACCTGCTATAGTTATATGTAAAACTTGCGTCTAATCTATTAAAACTATTATCTGTATAATCGTTTATTTTTGCAACATCTAACCATTTTACAAAATCTGTAATAATAATATTATCAATATCGCTTTTTGCAATTTTTGTATTTCTATTCAATCCGCCAACAATATCATGAATGTCAAATATGTTTGTATCATATTCTATTTTAAGATTATTATAAATTCTTTTTTCTAGTTCTAAAATTAAATCATCACGATAATCATCATAAGCAATCATCATACTGCCATCGTGTCCGCGAATAACATTTAACGGACCTGTGTCAGGAACTACATCTCCGTTTTCATCATACTGTACTTGATATGTTGTATCTAAAAACTTTTCAGGTTTGAATGCAGGATACAATCCAATTTTAGTTGGTGTAGGAGGAATAAAACTTCCTTCTGTATTTGCATACTCTTGGATTTTAATAACGTCACCGTTTTCAAAATCTTTAAGAATTGTAACAAATCCTGTATCAGTAAAAGTATAATCATAACCATGTATTAGTTGTTCGTTGTTTATATAAACGTAAACGGCTGTGTTGCTAATCTCATTTTTAAGAAATACTTTACTTAGAGCATATGTTTTCAATCTATTGTCTAAAACATTATATTCAATTTCTACACTACCGCCAGTACCTGCCATATCTGTGCTATAAAAATTCATAGTTTGAACTTTGTCTGCATTTAGTGTGTTAAAAATATAATCTACATGCTCTTTTACTGTACCTTCAAAAAAATCATCTGTAGCAATTTGTATAAATTGTCTTTTAAACTTTTGATATTCATTTGAAGCAAATCTAAGCGATTTAATAACATTAGCATCTTTTGATATCAAATTATACATAGATAAATTGATAGGACCGCTATGTTGAATAAATTTTCTGCCGTATTCTGCTACGTAACCTAAATCTCTTAAATTACTTACGCCAGGTTGTACACCTTGATAGCCATCTAATTCGCTTATCAATCCTTCAACATGATCGTTTACTTCACCTAATGTAAATTCAGTGATATTACTGTTTAATGGATTTCTTTCTAAATTATAAGGTATTTCATAATAACCATTTGAATTTTTATCTGCATTACTATGTGTTTTTATAACAACAATATCTGTAAATTCTAAATCATTTGTAAACACAATCTTTTTAACATTATTTTCATTTTGTAAAGTATAATCAATGCCAGGTGTTTTGAATAAACTGTTTACATAAACTTTAACTTTTAAATCTGTTAAATTTGCACTGTTATTATAAACATCAATAGGAAAATTATTTGTAAATTCAGACCCTGTAAATTTTCTAACAACAGATTGTTGCGATTTTACTGTTGCTTTTTTCCATGCATTTACATATTCGTCTTTTTGATTTTTATATTTCTTTAAGAATAAAGTATCGCTAGAAATTTTTACAAATTCATTGTTTACTTTATAGTTGTAAGTTTTATTTAATAAAGGAAAATCAAAAACAATGTCACCTATGTTTACAAAGTTTTTGTATGTAAGAGGAAATCCTAATTCGTTATCAACAGTGCCTTCGCCTACACGATAATTAAAAATTCTATTTCCAACAAATTCTGTGCTGTCGTAAATGGTGTTATCACCTATACTGTTTCCTTCGTTGTCAAACAAGTCAAATTTTGGAGATTGATTCAATCCTGATTTATCTTGTGCTTTGTTCCATTGTGTGCCATTATACCAATACATACAACCTGCATTTACATCGCCGTCTAAAATCAATATTGTTTCATTTTCTAAAGGTACACTATCGTCAGTTTCAACTAAGCTAATCTGTAAATTGTTATTGTGTGTAATAAAGTTTACTTCATAAATTTTACCATTGACAAGACTATCTGGATCTGCTGTAAACAAAACACGCATACCATCTGCTAAATCAATGCCATCAACATTATAACCTACACTGCCTTCGATTGTACTAAAAACATCTTGTGTATATGTGTCAACAAGATCAACTGCTGCTTTTGCACTGTTACCGTGATTAAACAAACGTAAATCTGGTTCAAATTCTATAATAGGTCTACGTGCTCTTAAATCTTCAAAAATTTCAATTGGTTGATTATTGATTTCTGCTGATTTTTCAATTACACTACGATGTGTCCATCTGTTGTATCTACTCCAAGGGTTTTTGCTTTTATCTCTACGGTTTATACAAACATAATCTTTTGTGCCTGCAAAACTTTTTGCATCGCCAAACGGTACACGGTCAAAAGGATTTATATCAAATGGTACTTGTGTATCTTGTGTAAAAATAGCAGGAACTTGTAAATCTTTCACTGCAACTAATTCGATGCTTTCGCCTACACCTTCAACATAATACAAACCTTGTGCATAAGATTCAGGCGTAACATTGCCCTGGAAATAGATTTTCATACCATTAGAAAACTCCCAACCATCTGCTGTTTTGTAAGTTTTCTTGCCAAGTATTTCTTCATCGACATCAATTTCTGTTGCTTCTTCAATATCAAATAAATTTAAAGCACCGCTAACATTTATATCGTTTTGACTAATATAATACAAATTATTAGGAGCATTTGTAGGCACAGTAAATTCTAAAATACCTTTTTCAACAAATCCTTCGCTAACATAATCTTCTCTAAATATAACAGTGTCGTCGTATTGTTCTGTAATTTCTACACCTTCTAAATACAAATTTTCTGCATATTCTGTGCTGTCTGCATATGGAATATTTTTCAATCTGCTTAGTGCAATACCAAAAGGATGCCCAGGTGTGTCTACTTCAAATCTATATGTTTGACCTCTATATAATTTAAGAGTTTTATTACGAGTTACACCATCTGGTGAAAATACAAATGCAGTATCTCCGCCATCAACTTCTGTTGTAACTTTGTATGTGCTGATGACTTCAATGCCGTTGCCTCTTACAGGAACTTCCTGTGGACCATTTGGTAACCAGTAGTATTCACGGAAGTTTGTAAACTTGTCAAAATCAATGTGCGGATTCCACGCATAAAATTCTTGTGCAAACAGTTGATCATGATTTTTTGTAGTGCCGCCAAATGCTTCAATTTGGCCAAGCAAATCTACATAATCTGCATTAAATTCTACATTACCGATATTGTCTTCAATAATTGTAAATGGTTCAAGTTGATAATCTTCACGCTGTTTGTTTACATCAGAAATGTAATTATCTTCAACAACTGCTGCTTTGGCTTCTCTACTACCAACAAATCCGTTTAATTTTTCAACAACACCAGGTGCTGTAAGTTGATCTAATGTACTGCCAATAAATTTCTTATTGGTATCAGTACGGAAATATCTTGGTAATAATGAAGATGTAGTTCTTTTACTATCATTACGTCCTGGAACAGGATATTCGTTTTGATTGTCTTCGTATGCCATTAGTAATCATTTCCTTCGGTAATAATATTTGTATTTGTAGGCGAACTTTGTATGCCTGTGTTTAACACATCATCACTTGTTATCACAGTACCTGTTGCTTTTAAACGTGCAGCAGTAATGCTATCAATTACTTCAATATCATCTACGCTTGCTGCATTTACAAAAATTTCATCGTTTTCACAAACTATTTCATATAAACTACCAAACACTTGTGTTTCGCTTTTTGGAACAAGAACTATGCTTGCTGCATCTGGAGATACTTGTGTCATTACATATGCTGCCAATTCACTGAAATAAAATGTTTCACCAAAATCCCAATTTTCTAAACTAAAGTATTGATTTATTGCGTCAATAACTCTTGATTTAATATCATTATCGTTTACAACTCTGCCTGTGTTTTTTACAATTTTAATTGTTGCTTGTAAATCATCTTCTGCTAGACTACCAAATAAAGGCTTGTATTTTACAGGATGATAAATCAGTTCATCTGATATACTTTTAATTTTTTTAATATCTTGACCATAATTCAAATATAATGCATCACTGCTTGGAGGCAATGGTTTTTCAACTAAATCGCCTTTGAGATATTTTCTAAATTCAATGTCGTATGTTTTTTCAAGCAAATATAAATCAATAATGTTACTACTGCTTGGATCTATTCTACGATTTTCTGCCGCGGCGTGTCTATAATTAAATCGTAAACTATCTCTACCTTTGTAAGCACGCCAATTTATATCTAATTCTAGACCAGTCATTGTTGCATTTATTTTTTTAAACACATCTTTACTGCTTATATAAAAAACTTCATTTCCTGTATAATTGCTAAATGCACCTATAGCACCTTCAGTGTTTTTTACTAAAATGTTATTTGTTTCTGCATTAGCATATTCATATGTTTCTACATCGTTCTTTAAAACCTTTTTAGCAAAAACATACTTTGTATCAGGTAGGAAATCTGGTGCAACAATCTGTGTAAAAATATCGGGATCATCAATTACACCATCAGCATCTGTATCAACAAATCCTATTTCTAATTTTTTGCTGTCTACATAACCAGCCGCCGATCTATATGCACTAATAACTTGCCATTTCCAATCCTGTGTAAAGTTAGTTAAACTATCTGGAATATTGTTATTACTTAAAACGTCTATTGTATCCGTAACAATTTTACCTGTTTTACTGTCATATATTCTGTCATTTCCATCAAAGTAAAAACGTATTTGCTCATCGCTTTCAAACACATATCTTAGACCTCTATGTGTTACAGTGTATGTTTCGCCATTTGTTTCAAACAAGAAAATCCAGCTACTATCTTGATTAGTACCTGTTGCATCGCCTGCTCTAGCTGTGCTAAAATCACCTGTTTTATCAAGGTTTGTACTTGTAATAACTTTCCAGTTTGATGTTTCTACATCATAACGCAATCCAAATGTTTTATAGCTGAATGTTTGATCAACCATTTGAGATAATGTATCTGCTACAATACCTAGATTCAGCACAGAAATAATTTCAGATATTTGTGCACCTTCTGGAATATTATCATTTAAAATAACTGGGCCTAAATCACTGTCGATATCTTGTACTGTTCCATTTTCAAATACACTTACTATTTTTGTCCAAATATAGACTTTGTCACCTAGTTTATTTGGCGTGCCAGAAACTATGTTGTTTTTCTTATCAAAATAATGTCCACTTGGCGCAATGAATTTTACTAAACTTCCTGGAGAAACAAATCTCATAATACTTGCTGTAAAACTGCTTACTGCAACAGGAATATCAAATTGGTCTTGGAAGATACCTGTACTTTGATTTGTATCATTTGTAGTTGGCTTCCAAGTAAAGTTTAAATCTTCTACACTGGTATTTCTATCAAAATATTTGTAATAGAAATTCTTAGTTTGTGTATGTTTTATAATTTCTAAAACTTTTGAATTTATAACTGCTTCAATATCAGTTCTAGTTGTAAATCCAAAACTGAATTTCTTTGCTAAATCTTCACTGTAAATGCTACCGTCATCGCCAAACATTAGTGTGTTACTGTATTTGCCTGTTGCATCACGTAAATCATAGTAACGACTAATACCACTGCTGGTTCTGTTGATACTTTTTGTTTTTATAATTTGCTGACTTACTCCTAGAGGACCAATATTGTAGTCTTCACCTGTAATAAGTCTATTTTGCGTATAGAATGTGCTAGGAGCATTTGTTTTAATACTTTCATTTGTTTCACTACTATCTGCATTTGAAACAGGTGATTGTAAATCTAATACTAAGTTTAATGTTTCGTTGGTTCCATTTTTACTCAAATAAGGAATCTGTATTTGAATACCTACTAAATCACTAGGATTGATTTTGTATTGTTCATTTGCACTGGTTCTATAATATACTTTAAAACTACCTTTAGGAAGTGTACCAAAAACACCATCACTGAAAATTAAACTGATACGGTCGCTAATTCTACTCAGCACACCATAAATGTCTCTAACGCCTTTTTCAATACTGTTATATACAATGTTGTTACCTTCAACATTGCTTACTTTTGTCCAAAGATCCTGTTCAAAGCCGTTGCTGTCTAGTTTGTATAACCAAACATCAGTTTCGTTTACATTGTCAGTATCAATGTTTACAGTTGTATTTGGTACTGGATTATCAATAGCAAATACATTATTTTTTAGAGTACCTTGTCTAAAGTGTAAAAAGAATCCACTGTTTGCACTGCCTGCGCCTTGACCGCTGTCTCTATATAGAAATGCAAGTTTGTTGCCAGGAAACGGTTCTTCTTCATAAATGAAATTATCTGTTGTGTCAATACCAGCACTGGTAATTTCAAATTTTCTACTTTTATTATCAACTGTTTTAGTAAAACTAAAAACAGGTATATCTGTATTGGTTCCATTGAATCTATATTGCTCTGTAACAATGCCATCAACAATAGATTTTTTTACAGGACGTCCAAAGCGTGAATTTGCAGGCAATGCTGAATTTAAGATTTTGATAAATTGTTCATACCAATCATTATTTGTAGCATCATTCCACAAAACAGTTTGTCCACTGAGGTTATTGTTATTTGCATCAAATACATCTTCAGTTGTACTAACGCTATCGATTTTTAACAAACCGTTAGCAGTTGTATTACGACTAGCATTATAACTGATTAAACGTGCAAGGCGGAGAATGCTTTCTCTACGCTCTGCTGTTTCAATGTAATTTTCTCTAGCATTTAAGTCTGTGCGGAAGGCTAGGTTTTGACCTAAAAATGCAATCAAATCAATCAGTGCAAGATATTCGCTGCTTTCAATATAATCATTGTAATCTTCTGGATAATTTTCTCTAATATAAGAGATCATTGTTCTACGTAAATTATCAAAGTCGTAACTTTGAAAATCAGCGTACTTGAAACTTTGATATATTGCTTTCCAATCTTCTGCTAATAGAAGTCGATTTTGCCTGTCTGTCGTTGACATATGCCATTCCTCACTTTATAGTATATTTACCTGAAGTAATTATATGCGCATTTAAAGAAGACCGTTGTTTTGGTCAAATTTTATACGTATTGTTTCGCTGATGCTATATGGAAGATATGTAATGCTGCAATCTACTTGCAGGCCGCTTTCGTATGTGTCAACTGTGACAGAATTTACGTTTATACGTGGATCATAATTTATAACTTCAGTAATATCTTTGATAATAAGTTCTTTTAAATCTTCAGTAAATGGTTCAAACAGTACGTCCCAAATCACAGTACCAAAAGTAGGATTTTCAAGTTTTTCGCCTTTACGTATATGAAAATGATTTATTACATCCTGTTTGATTATTTCTAAATCAAATAGATTAAATCCACGTGGATTGGCTACAGTGCTAATACCTCTGTATTGCTTGCTGATTACAGGGGCTTCTTCTCCTGGAGAAGATATTGTTACATTTTTATAAAGTGGTTTTTCATTTGTAGCCATAACGTATTTATACCAATAATTCGTCGTAAAGATTATTTACTTGCGGAGTAATAGTTACTAAAGTTCCATTTACAAATCTTTGAACTGGCTTAGTATTCACAATGTCTTGTGTTGTAAAGCCATACAAATCTTTTTTCTTTACTAATTTTGTGCCAAACTTTTTTGCTGTTTTTTTAGCAGCATTTGCAACATTTGCAAAAGTTTTATCACCTGTAGTTTTAAATGTTTTCTTGTGAAGATCATTTGCTGCACTAGCAATTGCATTTGCTTGTGTCACAGGATTTTCTTTAAACCTAATATTATTTGCAACTTGTCTGCCTACATCTTTTACAATCTTAGGTCTGTTCAATGCTTTTCCAATTAAATTTGCACCAACTTGTGCCGCAGCGCCATTTACTACATTACGCAATTCTGGCGGTAGTCCATTTATTGCGCCATTTAAATTTTTTGTAAAATTTCCAATACCTTTTGTAAAGCCTTCAAATGCTGGTCCTATGCCTGGTATGCCGCCAATAGCAGCGCCTAATCCGCTTGCAAGTTTTCCTGCTGCATCGCCTAATGCATCGCCTAATCCGCCTAATGCTTTTCCTATTGCACCATCTATTGCACCTAATGCACTGCCAAGAGCACCAGTTAAACCTGTAGAACTTAGTAAGTTTTGCATTGTGCTAGGCAAACTTCCTAATAAATTGTTTAAGCCTTGTCCAATAATACTACTCAATCCGCCTTGCAAACCTTGTAGGAAACTATCTTTGATAGTTAAAACTTCTCCTTGTGTAGCATCCACAATTTGTGTTCTTACTGTGCTAGGATTATCAGCAGATGTAGTGCCTGCATAAGTTGTTGTTGCTGTGCCTCTTTGCCCGGGTTGTCCTCCAAATGGCTGTGTAAAACCAGCAGCTAGTTGATCAGGATTTATCCAACCATCTGGTGTAAATGCTGCTGGGTTCGCAATGCCTTGTAGTGCAGCAGCGGCTTGTGCAAACTGTGGTGGAATTTGATTTTGCAGTTGAGATAATCCTGCTGAAATAACCCCTTGTGCTGCTCCTCGTATTGCTCCTTGCAATCCACCTTGTAATCCACCTTGTATTGCGCCTACAGTTGCTATAGTAGGTATAGGACTTTTTCTGGCTAGTTGATTTACAGCATCTCCTAAAACTCTATTGCTTTCTCTAAGTGCTGCGTTTCTAAGTTCGCCCCCAATTGCTTGAAACATCAATCATCCTCCGGTTTTAATTCATTCATAGGTGTCCTGTCCGTATGTACAGGACGTTCTTCCATATGTATATCTTGGCTTTCTGTATCGACTGCTTCAGTTTTGTCTGGTGCAGTTTCCAACGGATTCCAACTTTCGTGTCCTTGCCAAGGTTCGTGCTGTGGAACACGTTGTGGAAATTTTGCTTTTACAGGCAAAGTTGCTTCTTCTGCTTCTTCTGCTGGTGGTCCGTTCATATCAATACGGTTTGCTGTTTCTTTATGATGACTAGATTTTATATTACTTGTGCCGCCGGCAGT
>Ga0181570_10001911_pt1 | contig 17281 bp, 37 predicted proteins | sample 101ome_18_FD_148667 | JGI IMG/M metagenome (GOLD analysis project Ga0181570, IMG submission 148667) | Coastal salt marsh microbial communities from the Groves Creek Marsh, Skidaway Island, Georgia - 101406AT metaG (spades assembly) | ecosystem: Environmental > Aquatic > Marine > Intertidal zone...
CAAGGTGGACCGCTTGAACTCTTTTGACGCAGTACTACTTTTTTCCTGCATTGTTGCTCTCCTTTTTAGAACTTCCGCCTGTTGAATCAAAAACTTGACTACGGCTCTGATACTTAGAGATAAGCATATCTAATTCGTCTTGTTGTTCTTTATTTAAATTATTATCTATAAGATGTTTATGTTCTAAAACCATACTAAGTTTCATATTCATACGTATCATATCGTTATCTAACATGCGTATACGGTCTACAAGTTTGATAAGCGTTCCCATAGTTTCACCTATGATAGGATCGATAGTCTCTGTTACCCACTTCCAAATAAAGTAGATAAAATATCCCATTCCTAGTGCAGCTACAATAGGAAATCCTAAATCTTTAATAGTAGTTGCTAAGTCTACACCTTCCATTAATCTCTCCTTGCATCGTTCTTGCCTTCATTTGCTGCAATACGATCTACATTTGGCTTAACGCCGAGGGTGTAGCTTAATAGCGCATCAATCTTAACTAGATCGTTGTTCATAGTCTGAACACGATTGTCAAGTTGTGCAATAATATTTTTAAGTGTAGTAACTGAACCAGTTACGCCTGCTAGAATAAAACGTAGTGTAAGGTATACAAAATAACCTGCCGCTAATGCCCCTGCGATAGGAAATCCTACGTCACTTATAAGTGTTACGAAATCCATGTAATCCCTCTTTTGCCCTACTAGTATTTATATAAATATAATACCTAAGGGAGAGGGCAAGTGAGATATTTTTTCTTAGTATTCGTAACAATACTAATTTCAGCATGTCAAACAACTGACTACAATAACAATAGTAATGATATTAGGTTACCTACAAACAACCCTGCATTTAAAGCAGCACAATATCTTGGATATACAGAACGTACACACAGAACAGAATTACGTGAATTAGTAGGTGTGGATCCTGTACGTACAGAATGGTGTGCAGCATTTGTTAATAGTGTATTACACGAAAGTGGAATACCTGGAAGTGAAAGCGTAAGTGATGTTCCACTAATGGCACGATCGTTTTTATTCTGGGGCAATAAAGTATCTAAAGAAGATATACAACCAGGCGATATAGTAGTATTCCCAAGAGGTAGCATAGGATGGCAGGGACACGTTGGGTTTTATTTAAAAACAGAAATTATTAATGGTCGTAAATATTATTTAATTTTAGGCGGCAATCAAAATAACAAAGTTAGCATTGTTACATATCCATCTTCAAAAGCACTAGGAATTCGTAGACAAATTTGAATTTAATAGTTGACAAATAATTTAAAACGTGTATAATAAATAGTGTGGGTGGTTAGCCCACATTTCTAATCTGCAGACAGACACAGGAGAAAAGTATGATTGAAGGATTTAAAGCACCATGTGTGGTGTTCAAAACTCGTGTTCGCGATGAAAGCATCGGCGGATCTAACCCTTTCCGTTGGGAAGATGTAACTAGTGATAGTTTACTTAAAGGCAAGCGTGTAGCAGTATTTTCACTACCAGGTGCATTTACTCCTACTTGCTCAACCTATCAGCTACCTGGCTTTGAAAAGTATTACGACGAAATTAAAGCACTGGGCGTTGACGAAGTATATTGTATTTCGGTTAACGATGCGTTTGTTATGAATGCTTGGGCTAAGGCACAGGACATCCAAAACGTAAAAGTTATTCCAGATGGCTCTGGCAACTTTACTCGCTTTATGGGTATGTTGATTGGTAAGAACCACCTAGGCTTTGGATTGCGTAGTTGGCGTTACATGTGCGTGTTCAACGATGGTGTCGTAGAGAAGTGGTGGCAGGAACCTGGCATCAACAACGAAGGCACTGACGAAGATCCGTACGGAGAAACCACTCCAGAAAATATGGTAAACTATCTACGTGAAGCGCAAGCCTCACATGATACAGCCGCAGCCTAAAAATAGGTTGACAAATGAAGTCCAGTCTGTTAGTATAGTATTATGATTGAATACGAATACTACGACTGGACTTCTCTTATCGACAGCGATGCTTGCAATCGTTTGTCTAGCGATATCAGACAAACTATTCTAGCAGGCAACTATTGGAAGAATAGTCCGCCTTATCAAACAAATGTAAACATTTTTGGATTGCCAGGTTCAGACTGGGTAAATCTTAAAATGAGTTTTATTTGGAGTTGTTTTGCATATTTAAACAGAGAAGTACAAATACGATCTGTAAAAAGTTGGGGCTATATGACATCGCTCCGCACAGAAGAAAATAGAGACAACTACTGGCATAATCATATACGTCCTGACGCACAAGTGTTAAGTGGCGTATTTTATTTACGTATGCCAGAAGGTGTTAACTTAGATATAGCAGGAACAGAATTTGCACCAAACGGTGTAAACGATCCATCATCCTTTCACTTTGCACAAGCACGTATAGGAAATTGGATTATTTGGCCGGGCAAGGAATGGCATCGTCCGGGCATTTTACAATCTGAAAAAGATAGATTTATTGTAGCAGCCGATATGGAGTTTTAAACTATGGCAACCACAGAAGAAAAGACAGAATTAGTAGAAACACTCAAAGGTCCACGATATTATCGTGTATCAATTTCCGGTTACGGTGGCGAAAGTGCATATATGAGTATTTCAAAAGAAGCACATGACTTTTGGCAACCTATCTGCGAAGAACACGGCGACAATGATCTTGTTGCATATATGGCAAGTGACGACGGTGAAGAACCAGAGTACGATGAAATTGATAGTGTACCTGAAGAAGCACAGTTCTTGCATGATAAGGACGATGACAACTACAAGCGTCCTTGGTACGAATCGCATACAGAGTTTGAACACTCATATGGCGGCACATGGGATAGTTGTCATATTCTAATTGAAGAAGTTGATTCAGAAGAGTATAACTCAAACGTAGTTGCAGAAGTGCTCGACGAACGTATTGATGAACTGAATGATCGCTTGGGAGAAGAAAGTGATTACGAAGTAGAAATGGTACAAATGGGCGTATGCGATGAAACACCAGAAGGTACAGAATACATTGCTCAATTATACAGCAGTGAAAAAGGTCAGTTCTTCGATGGCATTATCGAAACACTTGGAGACTTTGATGTTAAGAAACTGACTATTGTAACAACAGAGTTTTTAAACGGCGAAGACACTATCACTAGTGTAGAATATGATGGTGTTGAAGTTGATAATCAAGGCGGCGATACTAACGGAAAAGGCTACTATGCGTCAGTTTGGAGTAATAAATAGTAATCATGACTGAAGAGAAAAAACCTATCATTTATAAAGTAGAAGATATCTTTCATGATATCGAAAATGACCCTGACAACGTAAATATGACTATTCCACCTGAGATTATGGAATCACAAGGATGGAAAGAAGGTGACACCCTTCGAATACAATACGGCGATCAGGGTACAATAATTATTGAAAAAGTCGAAGACAACGACAAGAAGGAGTAAAGTTGGCAAAAAACAGTGACTTATTTGAAATGGAAGGTGAAATTATAGATATTTTACCTAACCAAATGTTTAAAGTAAAATTAGACAACGATCATATAGTAACAGCATATACAGGCGGAAAAATGCGTCAATTTAGAATACGCATGGTTATGGGTGATCGAGTAAAAGTAGAAATGACACCATATGATCTAGATAAAGGTCGGATAGTTTTTAGAAAATGATATAAGTCATTGATTTTCAACAATTTTATTTTTCTTGACAATCTATCCGTTTGAGCGTATAATATACATACTTACTAAGAAAACAGAGGTTTATATGATCAAAGTTAAAGGCGGTAATGCAAGTCAAAAGAATCGTGTTATTAGCATGGTTAATTTTTGTTGCAATAAATTAATGCCACGTATCAAAGACTTGGATATCACTGTACGTTTAAAAGATATCAAAGAGGATGCATATGGATACTGTCATGCTGATCCAGAAGGTGATGCTGAACGTTTAGATCGACCTCGTGTATTTGAATTAGAAATACACAAGAATATGCCTATGCGTAAATTGTTGGAAACTGTTGCACACGAAATGGTGCATGTTAAACAGTACGCAAGAGGCGAATTATATCAAGGTAGCCGTATTGCTAAACATCGTTGGCAAGGCAAATGGGTTAGCAATAATCTTAATTATTGGGATCAACCTTGGGAAATCGAAGCTCACGGTAGAGAAGCAGGTTTATTTGTACAGTGGGCAGAAAAAGAAAAACTAGGCAATATGAAATGGACACACGATGGCTAAAGTAATTAAAACAAAGAAATATGATTTTATCGGTGATGTATACGAATACTACGGACAGGATCGAGACTCTAAAGAAAGAACACACAGTGATGTAGGCTGGCGTCTGCGCAGTAAAAAATACGGCGGCGTTGCTACGTTTGCAAAAATAGATTTAAAGTACACGCTCGAAGAACGTCCTTGTCCGTTAGCTGAAAAACAAAGTGGTGTTTATATTCTTTATGATAGTGTATTTCCTGAAGGATTTTATATCGGTAAAGGCAAGAAAATGCACGACCGTGTTTGGAAGCATGGTGTAAAACTTGACGGTACAAGTAAGTGGAACAAAGGTGTAGAAACAACTAAAGAATTTGAACGTTATAGACAGTTACGTTTATCTAAAGGATTAACTGATTTATCTGATATTAAAATTGCATTTTGGTTTACAGATAAGTTTGATGAATTAGAAGATCAACTATTAGGTGCATTTACTGCGAAGTATAACCGTACTCCGTTCTGTAATGATACAGAGGAGGCCATGTTTGAGGCCTTTGATATTTAAAGACCATAAATAGAATACCAAAGGAGACATTATGACAGTACAGGCACAAACAAACAAAATATTAATTGAAAATAAAATAGGCAGAAAAATGTGGGTATGGGATTCTGATAGTTTCTATACTCAGCGTTTGCAAGCAGGTCCTTATCAAAAGCAGAACTTACTACATCTACGTAAGTTATGTCCTAATCCTCGAACAATACTTGATATTGGAATGAACATAGGTATGAATACTTGGGAGTATGCTACCTTTGCTAAAACAGTACATGGCTTTGAGCCAGTACCTGAAACTTATAAAGTTGCAGTAGATAATATTGCAATGAACAAAAAAGAGTTCCGCGACGACACAGGATGGTTTCCTGATGCAGGCGGATTTGCTTCACTAGAAATCACTGGCGATATTCACACACATAACATTGCACTAGGTCCAGTAGGTGGTCCTAGTAAGGTAGAGATGCATATTAAAAAGAATGATGGGCATAATCGTGTAGCAAATGACAATGGTGAATTTAAAACTGTAACTGGCAAAGACATCAAAAGAAACACAGGTTATGAACGTGTAGAAATTGATCAGCGTACACTAGACAGCTACGGCTTCGAAGATGTAGATATTATTAAGATTGACGTAGAAGGTTACGAGCTTCTTGTACTAGAAGGAGCAGATCAAACTATTGCAAACAATCGTCCAATTGTACAAGTAGAGTGCGTAGACATTCAGCCACGAGCGTTTGGCAGAACTATACAAGAACTGTTTGATTACTTTAATAACAGAGATTATGTAATTACAACAGCAGATGGTGTAGTGCGTGGACCTGAATGGTGCTATGTTAAAAAGATGATGGATCGTTTTATGATTCCAAAAGAACGTACAGATTTGTACACACTTCCAGAAGAACAACCCTTTAACCAACTTTTTGAAGAAATATAAGGAACAATCTAATGAACAATATTGCATACCTTTACGACGAAGATAAGTCTAAAAACGAGACCGGTGTTAGAACAGTAACCGTTCCAGCTTATCAAACAAGTGACGGGAAAATTTTTAATTCAAAAAAAGAAGCAGAAGAACACGAAACCAATGAACAACTGATCAAAAATCTTGTTGAGAACTATCAAACATGGAAAAATCCAGTTCAAGTTGGCGGTTGGACTGTACGTGGTATGGGAGACGAATTTGTAAGAGCAGATCGTCGTACTATGGAAAGTTATACTAGATACATTATTTCTAAAATAAAAGGTTGACATTCGGTTCTCCGTATGCTATATTATATACATAGCTGAAAATAGAAGTAGGCTTATGTTGAAACTAAAGTAAACGGAGAACAAAATGAAAACTTTACAACATTTCCTTGCGAATCAGCCTCATGCTGAAGTACAAACAACACGCAAGTATAACAAGAAACAAGCAATCAAAACTTTTGTTTCTAAATTCCAAACACCATTTGATATGAAAGATGACGCCATTGATTTGCGTACAATGGCAGACAACTACGAACACGGAATTATTCCACTAGAAGATATTCACCAAGCGATTGTTACGGTACTAGGCCCTAACTATGCTCCACTAGAATTTGATTATGATCCTAGTGAAGGTGTTGAAATTACAATGGGCGCAGGTACTGCCCGCAATCCAAAATTTACATACATTGATTGGAGTCAGGCATATCTTTGGCCTATCTTCCAACGCGATGTAGCACCTAATCACTCACAGAAGATTTATGTAGACTTTGACCCTACTTGTGTAATTGTACCTTGTGCAATTAAGTTTACAATTAATGGTAAAGTTTATTACTGTATCTGGGACGGACACCATACTATTCAAGTATGTCGCTTGAAAGGATACAGTAAGTTTCCTGTATGGTTTATTGATACAGATATCATTGAAGATGCTGTTATTGAAAAAGCAGGATTTAATCCTAAGACAGAACGTATTGCATACGGTTGCTGGCTTGCAGGACACAACATGATCCGCATCAACTCTAAGAACAAGCGTAAACTTTCTCCATATGATGAGTTTATGATTAAATTAGAAACTCGCGATGCAGACGCTGTTGCAATGATGAACATTCTATCTAAAAACAACTGCACACCTAAGCGTCATGCAACAATGGCAGGAGCATTTACACAGATTAAGAGTGGACAAGAATGCTTTGAACTTGCAGACACGTATGGTAACCGTGGACAGTTTTGGGATCGTGCGTTAAACTTCCATCGCACTGTATGGCCTAAGGCTCCACTAGAGTTGGAGGTGTTTCGTCCGTTGAGTATCTTGTATCACAAAGCAGCAACACAAGGACTTGCACTTGATGCACAGTTTGATAAAGAACTAGAAACCTTGCTGGTTAGCACATACGGTGATCCAACAACTGTACAAGAAACTATCAAGGAAAGCTACTGGGACGCATACTATAACAACAAAGGTTCTGGACGTCCTGCAGAACACGATAAGACTCGTGTAGTAGATGGCTTGATTAACTTATACAATCAAAAAGTTAATCGTGCTACACTTCCTCCAGCAGACTACGTTTGGAAGGTGTAATATGAACATACTGTATATCTTCCAAGATCCACTTGGTGCAGATGACAGTAAAGCAGGTAAAACAAGTCACCCAGATGTACGTCTGGGTGTCTACCAAAACAGTTACTCTGCTCGTAGTCATTTAGCACAATTCGATTATGCATTCTACGGTTCAAAGAAGGCTGTGGATAACTTAGAAAAAGCAATCAAAACAGAATTTGATTGGGACATTGAACAAGATGGGAGAGGTTTTAGTGAGTGGATTGGTAATCATACTAGTAAGCAAGTATTTGAAAAGGTTGAAGAAATCATCCAAGGGTATCGTTCGAAAGTAACTAAAGTACCAGATGAATTTTTACCCTTAAATATCAACAACTTACAAGCCTTTAAAGAGTGGTTGACAGAACAGCCATAATTTGCTATAATATGTATATTAATTAGGCAATGAGAGAGGCACACTATGTCAGCAACAACAGTATATAATCCAATTGGTTGGGCAAATCATATGAAAAAGACTCTTCCACTTAAGACTGTAAAACTTACGGATGCACTAGCAGTCGCATATGCAGCTTATCGTATTAACAAAGAAACTTACATCAAAGATCTTCGTCGTTTTTCAGATGAGGACACACCTACACAATTTCCAAATAAAGATCTTGTGCGTTACTATTACGATCGCAAAAACAATGTAGAGTGGGTTCCAACTGACTTTCCAGTATTTGAACCTACTGAAGAAGATTATGTTCAAGTAGAAGAAGCACTCAAGTGGATGAAGCGTTATGTGATGCTTGGTTTAGGCGAGCTTGACGACTTTAAACGTGACATGGTTAACGAACTTAATAAAGAAGATGTACCTATCAAAGGCATGGGTCGTATTGCTTTTGCTCCTGAGTTTGTAAAGCGTGATCAGCACGAAAGCGGACTTAAGAAAGAGATTCGTGTAGAGTATCGCGACAGTCAGCATCTTGGTAAAGAAAAAGATCCTGTAGAATGTGTTGTTAAAATCCTTGACAAGCGTTACAGCGCACAGTGGGAGAGCTACAATTATACAGCAGTTACTACAGATGGTAACCTTGTGAGCTTTATGAACAAGTTCGAACAGAACATCGGTGATATGAAGCGTATTAAAGCTAAGGTAAAGGCACAGACTAAAAATCGTTTGTTTGATGCAAACGAAACTCGCTTAAACTATGTAAAGTTGTATAAGGTGTAACATGGCACGTAAATTTGCAAAGCGTTATTTGAAGCCTACAGCGTTCACTCCTAAAGGTTCTATCTTTGAAGGACTTGTATGGACGATTGATGGTAGTAAAAAAGGTTCTACATACGATGTTACATTACACGACAAAGGCTTTGAGTGCGAATGTACTGGGTTTAGTTTTCATGGTTACTGCAAACATTCCAAAGCAGTACTAAAAAGAGTAGAACAGGCAGTGAATGGTTATGTTCCTGAATATAAGGTGTAAATATGTTTAGATATTATCATGTATATCTTGTAAATGAAAAAGGCGAGAAAACAAAGTATATCGATACTGTTAAATGTGTGTCAGAAAAAACTGCGGCTGAACAGTGTTATATGAAATTTGGATCAGCTAGTAAGTATTCAGGCTGGAGCAAAGATAATTTTAAAGCAGAGGTAGCGTAATGGAATATTTTGGTTGGTTATTGTTAGCATATGTAGTAGGTACAGTATTTGGTTTATATACCGGATGGAAATCTAGTGTTAATGATGTTACTGAAAAAGTAATAGATTCTCTCATAGAACAAAACTATTTAAAGACACGCGGTCATGGTGAAAACTTAGAAATTTTAAAATATACTGAGTGGTGTAACAATGATCAAAGTACAAGATAAGCTACCTCGCGAAGTTTTCGTTGCCTGTTCAGGCGGCGTAGACTCGATGGCTGTTGTAGACTTTCTTAAAAACAATCACGATGTAACCCTTTGTTATTTTGATCACGGTACTGCACACAGTCGCCAAGCACAGAAGTTTATAGCACAGTATTGCACTGACAATGACTTACCTATCATTATGGGTACTATTGGTTATGCACAAAAACAGCCAGGGCAAAGTAAAGAAGAGTTTTGGCGAACTGAAAGATACAAGTTCTTACACGGTATTAATGCACAAGTTATTACAGCACACCATTTAGACGATTGTGTAGAAACGTGGGTGTGGAGCAGTATGCACGGAACTGGTAAGATTATTCCTTACCGTAATCGTAATGTTATTCGTCCTTTCCGTCTTACTCGTAAAAGAGAGTTACAACTATGGGCTAACTTAAATACTGTGCCGTGGATAGAGGACGATACTAACACAGACACATGCTTTACTCGAAACTATATTAGACATAAAATGATGCCTCATGTATTAAAAGTAAATCCAGGCATTCATAAAACTATTAGCAAGAAGGTTGCACAAGATGTCAAAGACATCAAAAGAACGCAGTAAAAAATTATTGAAAGAATGGAAACAGTATCTTGCGTACAGCAAGTTAAGCGTGAAAGAACAAAACAAAAGAGCAAAAGAATTTGCACGAAAGGGAATGAAGCCAAATGAATGATAATGAAGAAGGACCAACAACACTATCAGCACAATTAGACGAAGATGATTGGGCGTTAATTATTGGTCCAGATGGTAATCTCAAAGGATTGTTTATTCCTGATGGTAAGGATGATGAAGAAGTTCCTGACAGCATTGTTTATATATGTGAAAAATATTTCGGTGTAGATTTTGACGATCAAGATGAAGATGAAACAAGCGAAGGACATACATTGCATTAATGAATAAGGTAGTTTGGATAAGTGGTGACAGTTGGGGAGACTTTGCATCTTTAATTAGATCAGATGTTTTTTACAATGATACTTTAGGGCATAAGTTTAAAGAACAGGGTCATTCTGTTTTAGAATTTGCTAGAGGCGGATCTAACAATCATACACAATTTAAGAACGTAATGAATTATTCTTATAAATGTATGCAAAATCCAGATATGTTCCCAGACATATGGATACACTTTTGGACTGAACTTGGTAGAGATATTATGTTTAGACAAAAGGCAATAAGAGCATCGTCTCGATATACAACAGAACAAGTTTTAGAAAACCTTAATATTGAAGAAATAGAAGAAATTGTAAAAAAGAATAGTAAACAATTAAAAATTTTATTCATAGGCGGCCAAGCACCGATACCAAAAGCAATACAAGAAAAATTTAGTGACAGGATTGATTTTATAGAAAACTGGAAGGCTGATATATTAAAAGAAGAATTACCATACAATCAATATATGAGTATTTTGTCTGGCAAGGATAATCCTAATGAGCCTTTATGTAAATTATATCTCAATAAAAAGCAATTTAAATATTATCAAAAACTGTCAATAAATGAAAGAATAATATTAGAAGATAGCAATAGATTTCCGGATAATGCACATCCAGATGCAAAAGCATATCTTGATTTGTGGCTTGATATAAAAGAAAGGTACTACCTTTGAATTATAATACCGTTTTCAAGCCTTGGCCATATGCAGTTTTTAAAAAGTTTTTCACTAAAGAAGAAATTGAAATGTTAAAGCCTTTACAAGAATCTGCACAAATTAGATCAGGCATGCACTGGATAACAATGCAAGATGGTTGGAGGTTGAATGACATGTTGCAAGACAAAGCCTGGAATGTTTTATATCCAGCTTTTGTTGATCTTAAAAAAATAACTAAAGACATAAAGGCTATTCGATCTGACAAGAAAGAAGATGTATTTTTTAGAATAGGAATGATGTCTCTCAAGCCAGGGACTGAACATAGGATACATTTAGACGATGATTGGAAACAACAAACAACTGTTGTCTACTTGTCTAAAGAAGGGTTAGGAACAGACTTATACACAGGCTCTGAACAAGAAGACTATTATCATAGTGTTGATTGGAAGTTTAATAAAGGATATACATTTGTTCCTAGCGAACATAGTTGGCATTCTTTTAAGCATCCTAAACACTATAAAAGAAATAGAGTTACAGTGATGTTTAATATGTGCAACAAGAGGTGTTATATTTAATGTACGCAATAATGATATGTCTTGATGGTAAGGACGATTGGATTTTTGTAACTGAAGAAACTGAACATTGTTGGGATTTAAAGCCAATGTTGTTTGAAGATGCTAAATTAGCACTAACTTATGCTAGAACTTTTGAAGTTGAAGGCAAAGAACATAATGTCAAGGTGGTAAGCTATGAAAGTTAAAATTGGAAAGTACCCGGATCATTGGCCGTGGAGCAATTGGCTGTATGACAAGTTTGGATACAGTCCAGAACAAAAAGTAAAAGTACATATTGACAAGTGGGACACTTGGAGTATGGATCATACTCTTGCTCCTATTATCTTGCCTATGTTGATACAACTAAAAGCAGAAAAGCACGGAGCACCACAAGTAGATTATGAAGACGTACCCAAAGAACTACGTCCATCTAAAAAAGAAATAGATGCATACAACAAAGACGGTACTACTGACGATAACTTTTTTGTACGTTGGGATTGGGTAATGGATGAAATGATATACGCATTTGATTGTAAAGCAAACAAGGACGAAGTGTATATGCGGTTTGACGATAGAGAAGAGATACAAAAAGAACAAGATCGTATTTCAAATGGGTTCCGACTATTTGGAAAATATTATGAAAACTTATGGGATTAATTGACAAATGTTCAAATCTAATGTAAAATATACAAATAGATATAGAGATGCTTATACTTGGACAAAAGTATCTGAAAGCTCATATGAATTTACTATGGAAGGCGATAGTATGCAATATTGTCGATATGGTGGACGAGAAGGTGTTGAAGGTATAGACACTTTAGACTTAGGAATGTTTGATCCAAGTGGTGGACCATTTGTAGCATTAGGAATGGAAATTGATGGTAGAAAAATTAAGAAGTTGTACGCTACTGAGGCCGGCTTCGGAGCGGAGACAGAATGAAACCCTCTGGGACTAATATGTTTGAAGTAGATGACGAAGCAATTCGCAATCTTGTAGCACTAGCAAAAGAATGCGAAACAGTAGATCCTATTGATTGGGGCGAATTAGCAATTACAGAAGATCAAGCCTATGTAATGATGGCAACTCATGTACTAGAAATGGAAAGAAATCACTTGACAGATGGCGCAATTATTGTTAAACTACTAGTAGAAAACTTTGTATTAAATCTTAAACTTTTAGGAAAACAATGAGAACTATAATAGATAATAAAGCAATGCTTACAAACACTCGAAGTGATGTAAGTGTTGAGTCGGAAGTAGACAACTTTCGAGAAGGTAAAAGTTTTGATGCTTTTATAGCAACAAACAAAATAAAAATGAACTGGAATGGACGTATATATGTAGGTAATGCTCACGGCATGGAGTTTACATCTGAAGGTCCAAAAGTTAGATATATTAAGGAGGGACGCTAATGCCACTAATCCCAATGGTAGTTGAACAAGAGAGCCGCGGAGAACGTTCGTGGGATATCTATTCACGTTTGATGAAGGATCGCATCATTATGCTAAACGGTCCAGTAGAAGATAACATGGCAAATGTTATTGTTGCACAGATGCTTTATCTTGAAAGTGAAAATCCTGATAAAGATATTAATTTGTATATCAACTCGCCTGGTGGTGCTGTAACAGCAGGACTTGCTATCTATGACACAATGCAGTATATTAAATGCGATGTAAAAACTATTGTAATGGGTCAAGCATGTAGCATGGGTAGTTTCTTAGCACAAGCAGGAGCTCCAGGCAAGCGTATTGTACTTCCAGAAAGCCGTACAATGATCCATCGTGTAAGTTCAGGCACACGAGGTACTTCGGGTAGTGTACACGTACAAGAACTGCAAATGGAAGATGCTATTCGTTCATTCGAAGAAGGTAAGAAAATTAACAAACGTCTTACAGAGTTGTATGTTAAACACAACACAGCAGGCAAGACTTATGATGAATTATTTGAAACAATGAAGTTTGACACATTCTTAACAGCAGAGGAGGCAGTCCAAAATGGATTCGCAGACAAAGTCGTCGCAAGTCGCTGAGGTAGTAGCAAACCTTAAAGGCATTCCTGTAAAGGAAGAACTAAAGACACTGCTAGAGCAAAACGTTCTAGTAGTTGACTTTACCAAACTCAACGGTGACAAGCGTGTAATGACTTGTACATTACGTGAGGATATGAAGCCTAAGGCTACTAAAACAGATCCTATGAGTCAAAAGAAAGTTCGCGAAGTATCAGACGCTGTTGTAAGTGTTTGGGACGTTAACGCTAAAGGCTGGCGTAGTTTCCGTTATGAACGAATCAATACAGTAGATATTGTAGACGAATACGAACAGGAGTGGTACACATGAGAGATCATATTGGAGGATATAGTTTTAGCTGGACGCAGTCATATGTTAGCATGAATCCTGCGTATCAAATTAATGTAGAAAACGAGATCGCTCGAATGGATTTTTTAGAAGAACAGATTCAAGAAATGACCTCGTTTCCTGACGTTGAAAAATTACTAGAAAAAATTGTAAAAAAAGGTTGACATAAGTCTATATGATGCTATACTAATAGTATGTTAAACACAATAGTGAGGCAATTATGAAAGGCAATATTTTTACAATCTCAATGATAGGTGCAGCAATCGCTCTATCAGGCTGTTCGTCTATGTTTGAAAGTCGTATGACTACACTAGATCAAATAGAAGCATCTAAGGAAATGGAAGTTCCTAAGTTTATGTTAAACAAATACGATCCGAACATAGGTGTAGGTTATGCAAAGGCAACTGATTTTGGCGAAGCAGTTAATTATGCAAAACATTTGGCTGCAATAGATATTTGTAAAAAATCTAATCTAGAAACTCGTTCAAAAACAACTACAACATCTAGGCAAAATTCTAAAGGCGCACAAAGCGTTACTGCAATTACTGGTAGCAGTATTGGAGAATCAAAGTGTAAGGCTCAGTTAGGCGAAATCAATCCTGATGAAAAAGTTGTTCTTCAAGACGGATCAATGTTTCATGCATTTGTTAAAATAGAAGCAAATAGCATTTCCGATATACTTGAAAACGAGTTTTCACAACAAGATATGGCAGCAGCCAATCAGTTGAGTGTTGACTAATGGCTGCTTTTGTTCCAGGATTAGTATTAGGGTTTATGGCGGCATTATTCTTAATGCCAGAACCTAAGGTAGTTGAAGTTCTTCCCGAAAGTTATTATCGAGAAACTAATGTACAAGAAAGTGTATGCACAGGGCCATTACAAACTCACGTAGTAGGTAGTAATATCGAAAGTCAAGTGTTCACTAATTTGTCAAATAAATAAAGCGTTATGAAAAAACTATTAGCAACCATAAGTCTTGTAGCAGTGACGGCGACACCCGCTCTTGCTGAAACAAGCACAGCAAACATTCAAGATCATTTTAAAACTGTTCTTGAGCAAAAGCCTTATCAGGTAGAAGTTTGCAGAGATGTTAAAGTGCCCTATGGTAACAAAAAAGAATTCGATCAAGAAGGTGCTATCATAGGCGGTATTATCGGCGGTCTAGTTGGCAATCAGTTTGGTAAGGGTTCCGGTAAGGAAGCCGCAACTGGTGTCGGTGCGTTGACAGGAGCAATTATCGGCGGTAATAAAAATAAAGGCCCAGAAGGTTATACTACACAAAGACAGTGTGAAGTACAAACACGTTACGAAGAAACAAAGCGTGAAATATACAGTCATAGTACAGTAACTTTCTACTCAGATGGTGTTAAGCGTTCGCTTAAATTTTACAAGTAATTGCTCGGAGGATGGGCCGGACGGTAAGGCAGCGGATTGCTAATCCGTACTACGTTTATAGCGTAGAGTGGGTTCGACTCCCACATCCTCCGCCAAATGCGGGTATAGTATAATGGTATTATCGCAGCCTTCCAAGCTGAGGATAGGAGTTCGATTCTCCTTACCCGCTCCAAACACTAGGATAAGTAAAGTATGAATACTTGTCCAGAATGTAAAACAGAGTTAGGACATAACGATTGGTGTCCTAACTGCAAAGTAAGAAGATAACGCCGGTATAGCTCAGTTGGTAGAGCAGTTGATTTGTAATCATCAGGTCCCGAGTTCGAATCTTGGTGCCGGCACCAGATTTTGAAAGGAACGATAATGAGAACGGAACTCATCAAAGCCACAAAACAACACGCAATTGGTCATGTTGAAAAGCATCGTGTAAATGTAGAAATTCTAATGAACAATCCAGTTGGTATTGGAGAACACGGTGATGTAATGGAAGAAATCGAAAAAGAAATTCTTGAAATGGCAAAGTACCAAGATGTACTTGATATTTTAGAAAAATATTTTGGTTGACAACGATAAATAAAGATAGTATAGTATACGCATACTAAGAAGGAATATTAACATGTTCAAGACAGTTACAACACAATTATGTTGGTGCCCACCAGGAGGTAGGGGCTTGTCTTGACGTGACTTTTTGAGTACGTGAGAAGCCCCAAGCAGCAATGCAAGGGGCTTTTTTTATGGGTGAAGTGTTATGGTAGCACGGCAGTCTCCAAAACTGCAAGCGGGGGTTCGACTCCCTCCACCTATGCCACGGGGATTAGCACAGTCTGGTAGTGCGCTCGGTTTGGGACCGAGAGGTCGTAGGTTCGAATCCTACATCCCCGACCAAATTAGAAGGAAAATATAACTTGCAAAATAGAGGCGAGTTTAATCTTACTGCTACATTGTATGACAAGAGAGGACGCAAACTAGCAGTAGGTACAAACAGTTATACAAAAACGCATCCACTGCAAGGTAAGTTTGCAGTTGAAGCAGGCAAGCCTGGTGCAATTTTCTTACATGCAGAGATTGATGCTCTGCGTAAATGCAAGGACTGGAAAGCGATTCGAAAGATTGTAATCGAACGCTATGACACAAAAGGTAATCCTAGACTTGCAAAACCTTGTCTTGTGTGTCAACATGCTATTGAAAGCATAGGTATACCAGAGGTAGAATATACTAAGTGAGTGTGGCGGAATGGTTACGCACCGGATTGCAAATCCGTATAATGCAGGTTCGACTCCTGTCACTCACTCCATTTTCGGTTGACATCTAGTGTATGATGTAGTATGCTATGTGTATAGTTTAAAGAGGGTACTCTAATGGCAAGAGATATTTGGTTAATCAGTGACACACACTTCAATCACTCTGGTATTCTTGAATTTAAAGATTACCTCGGAAAACCTACTAGAGATTTCAATAGTGTAGAACAAATGAATGAGTGTATGCTTGACAACTGGAACGACACAGTAAAAGACGGTGATACAGTTATTCACTGTGGTGATGTGCTGTTTGGTATGGACAAGGTTGCCTGGATGGAGGCAAACTTTGCTAAGTTGCCTGGCAAGAAAAAACTTGCACTAGGCAACCACGACAACATCAAGCACGTAGCACAGTTCTTCAAAGACGTACAGTACTGGTACACTATAGATGATCTTGTGTTTACTCACATGCCATTACATGCTCAAACTTTGTCTGAGACTAAAAGATGGGATGATAAAGATGTAATTAACGTACACGGACATGTTCATACTAATCCTTCACCAGAAGGACCATACAAATGTGTTTGCGTAGAACAGATTAACTACACTCCGGTGAACTTAGATGCTCTACGAACACAGACTGTATAGTATTGAAAAATGGGAGCAGGGCAAGAGAACGGAAGAAAAACTCTTGCTCTGTACTCCTCGTGATGCTATAATATATATATTAAAAGGGTACGAAGTTTTTGACTTTCACCAATCACTGGATATGGAGCCAGAATATTATGAGAACGCAACCACAAACTATTATCCGTAATCTAGAAGAAAACAACAGTCGTCTAGAAAAAGAAAAAATTCTACAGGTAGCAGCCGACGAAGGCTTACCAGAGTTCTTTGACGGATTGCGTATGGCACTAGATCCGCTTGTAACATTTGGCGTTAAGCAAGTGCCTGAAGCAACAGAAGATGGACAAGGCTTGCCA
>Ga0181570_10001913_pt1 | contig 17271 bp, 20 predicted proteins | sample 101ome_18_FD_148667 | JGI IMG/M metagenome (GOLD analysis project Ga0181570, IMG submission 148667) | Coastal salt marsh microbial communities from the Groves Creek Marsh, Skidaway Island, Georgia - 101406AT metaG (spades assembly) | ecosystem: Environmental > Aquatic > Marine > Intertidal zone...
CTAATTTAGAATTTATATGCTTAGTTTTGCGCTATTATTTAATTCAGAGTTGTGACCTAAACAGTTTTTCTCATTTTTAGGGATATCATGGGATTTTATGGGAGTCAATGGTATTTTATGATTTAAATATGGAGTTTTATTGTAATGATTATTTAATTGAAGTGTCAGAGAGTAATAAGCCGGGTTTTGTATCAATATGACAGTAGTTATTAATCTTGAGAATTTGTTACCAAATTCTTCTAGCGACCTACCCAAGAAACTTTGTAGAAATTCAAAAAATGTTTCTTCTATTTGGTCTTGCTCTAGGTGGGGTTTACCATGCCGTTTTCATCGCTGAAAACGCGGTGTGCTTTTACCACACCTTTTCACCCTTACCAAAATTGGCGGTATATTTTCTGTGGCACTTTCCCTAGGGTTACCCCTGCTGGACGTTATCCAGCACCTTATTTCTATAGAGCCCGGACTTTCCTCTTTAAAAAAGCAACTACCTCACTCTCTGACAAAATAAAAATATAAGGTCTCTAAATAAGGTCAATAATTAAATTAATTTATCTGTTATTAATCTCTTCGCTTAATATTTGAAGCTTAAGCCATTTATCTTCTTTTATAGATAAATCTTTTTTTGTTTTCGTTATCTCAGATGTTATAGAATTAAATTTATTAAAGTCTTTATAATACAAATTTTCTTCATCTAACTGGTTTATCAATAAATCCAATTTATTCTCTAATTTAGAAATTTCTTTGGGTAATACACTCAAAGCGTAAGATTCTCTAAAACTTAATTTTTTAATATTTGTTTCTTTATTAATTATATTTTTTGATTTTTGATTATTTAGTTTTAGTAACTTTTTAGATTTACTTTTTCGGAGATTTGATAATCCATATTTTTGGTAATAGCTAGAAAAATTGCCTTCATGATTAACAATTTTATTATCATTCTCAAATACTAAGACTTTATCAATAGTATTATCTAGAAAATACCTGTCATGACTAATTATTAAAACGGTTCCATCATATTTTTTAATTATATCTTTAAGAATGTTCAAAGTATAAAAATCAAGATCGTTTGTAGGCTCGTCTAATATTAAAAAATTGTGATCATTTAAAAATAATTTTGCTAATAATAACCTTACTTTTTCTCCACCTGACAATGAGGAGTTACTCTGTAAAGATTTTTTCTCATTAAAAAGAAACAAATTTAAATATGATAAAACATGTATTTTTTGTCCTAGAAAATTAACATGATCACCATCTTTACATAATGAGCTCCAAGGAGTTAATTCTGCTTCTATAGACTCCTTATTTTGATCAAAGTACTTAATATTTATATTTTCACCAGTTTTAATTTTACCTCTAGATGGTGCAATTATTCCTTGTATTAGTTTTATTAATGTCGTTTTTCCAGAGCCATTTGCCCCAATAATACCAATTCTATCTTTTTTCTTAATTTTTAGGTTAAGTTTAGAAATGATCTTATCATCAAGATGATTATCATAAGTAAAGTCTACGTTTATTAATTCAATAATATTTGAACCAGACTCATGAGTTTTTTTAAGGAAAAAATCCATTGATTTTTGTTCCTTAATTCTTGTGTTTTCGTAATGTTCAATAAGTTTTTCTAATTCCCTTACCCTACCTATATTTCTTTTTCTTCTAGCTGAAATACCCTCAACTGACCATTTTGTTTCACTTTTGATTTTCTGCTTTATTTTAAATGATTGAGACTTTTTTGTATCAATTTGCATTTGAGCCCAATCATAAAAACCATCATAAGGACCTTCTCTTAATATCATCTCATTTTGATATAACCAAAATGTTTTGGTACCAATTTTTTTTAAGAAATTTTGATCATGACTGACTATAAGCATTGATTTTTTTGTTGATACGAGTTTTTCTTCTAACCAGTTTATAGTTGGAAGATCAATATGGTTAGTTGGTTCATCAAAAAGAATAAGATCTGATTCATTTAACAGTGACTTGGCAATATGAATTTTACGGATCTCTCCGATTGATAAACCTGCTTTGAGGTTAATATCAGATAATTCTAACTGATTGATGATGTCATTTATTTTTGACAAATCTGGATATTCAATATCTTGTGATAAAAATTCCTCGAGATTATCTAAATTTGGCCTTAATGGATTTTGATCAAGGTAGTCAATTTTTAAATTTGGTTTTTTCCAAATAGTACCACTGTCAGCTTCTTCTATTCCCTTGATAATTTTCATTAATGATGTTTTACCAGATCCATTCTCTCCAACTAAAATTATTCGATCATTTTGATGTATTGTAAAATTTAAATTATCTAAAAGTATTTTATTAGATTTTGATATTTTTAAATTTTTTATAGTGATAAGGGGCTTAGTCATTTAAATAATTAACTCTGTTTTTTAATTGTTTCCCAAGCATTATTAATTTCTGTGAGCCTTTGAGTATTTTGTTTTATTAATTCTTTCGGCATTCCTTGGGAAATAAGAAGATCTGGATGATGTTTAGTCACTAATTTTTTCCATATTTTTTTTACTTCACTAATTGGAGTTTTTTCTGAAATTCCTAATATTTTATAAGGGTTAGATGGATCGTTAATTTTATATGAAATTATTCTTTCAAAATCCTCATTTGAAAAACCAAATATCTCACTCACTCTTTTTAAATATATTATTTCTGGATGTGTAATTTTTCCATCTGCTTCAGCAATTACTATTAGTAGATTTAATAATTCTTCTAAAACAGGAGAGTTTTTTTCTAGCAAGTTTGAAATTTGTTGTGCATAGACTTCATATCCATGAGTAGACTTTTTTGCTTGATCCCATAAAAAAGCAACATTTTTTATTTCAGTATCTGGAACATCAATTTTATTTTTAAAAGCAAGAATTTCTTGTTTGGTAACTTTTCCATCTGCTTTTGCCATTTTGGCGGAGAGAACTATAATCCCAATTGTAAACCCAATTTGTTTAAGGGCTAACTTATCCGATCTCTTTTTTTGGGTTTGCATTTTATCTATAGCATGTCCGGCAGCTCCACCTATGAGTGCTCCAATGGGCCCGCCTAATGCAAACCCACTTGTGCTACCAATAATTTTACCCCATATATTCATCGTTTAGGTATTACAATTAAGATAATAGGCTTACAAGTAAAATAAATTTTGTTAAGAGTGGTTAAAAATGTCTTAATAAAGCTTATAGCTTTCTACAAGGAGTATATATTGATCGAGGAATATGATTTCACAGGATTAAAATGCCCGTTACCAATATTAAAAGCCAAAAGAGTTTTAAAGACTTTAATAAAAGGTAAAAAAGTAACATTTATTTCAGACGATCCTGCTAGTCCAATTGATTTTAAGCATTTTTCTAAAAGTGAGGGTTATGATATTACTATTAAGTCAACTAAAGCAGGCAAACATTTTTTTACACTCTCTAAGGGTTCGGTCTAAGGCTGTAATTTTGATAATATGAATTTTCTTAAATCATTATTTTTTAATATACAATTTTATGTAGGTACAAGTTTTTTGGTTACTTTATGCCTTCCATCTCTTTTGTTTTCAAGAAATGTGGTCATGGTTGTTAACAGAATTTGGTGCTTAATAATGATCAAAGGAATGAAATGGTGGCTGGGAACTGAAGTTAAAATTGTTGGAGAAATACCGCCTAAAGAAAAAGTTGTTATTTATGCAATTAAGCACCAATCGGCCTGGGAAACTGTTTTTTGTACAGATCTTTTTTCGATGCCTTCAATTGTTTTAAAAAAAGCATTAATTTATATACCAGTAATAGGACTATATTTTCTAAAGTCTGGAGCAATACCTATTGCAAGAGACCAGGGTATAAATGCATTAAAAAAAATGGGTAAAAATGCAAAAAGAGCTGTTAAGGAAAATAGATCAATGATGATTTTTCCGCAGGGAACAAGGGTTAATCCTGGTGTGTCTTCAAGAGAAAAACCTTATCTACCTGGAGTTTTTTTTCTTTATACACAGGCCAAGGTTCCGGTAATCCCAGTTGCCCATAATGCAGGATTACTTTGGCCAAAAAATAGTTTTATGAAGTACCCTGATCGCCTTAAATCCAAGTCGGTAACCATCAAAATTCTTCCTGCTATTCAGCCAGGTTTGTCTAAGCTTGATTTTTTAAAAAAATTAGAAACTTCAATTGAATCTCATTCGAATGAATTAATAGATATGGAAAAATAAGCATGGATGGATTTTTGCCTGAAAGAGGAAATAAGAAACAATTAAATGTACTAGGCGAAGAGCTTAAGCCATGTAACTATGGGTTAGATAATTCTATAGTTACTGGGTTTTATAGAGATAATTGTTGTAATACAGGGGCTGATGACTTTGGCTTGCATACTGTGTGTTGTGTAATGACTGATGAGTTTTTAAATTTCTCTATTTTAGTTGGCAACGACTTAAGTACAAGCATTCCTGAGTATAACTTTCCAGGTTTACGTGATGGAGATAGGTGGTGTCTGTGTGCTTCGAGGTGGGATGAGGCCTTTAAAGCAGGGAAAGCACCAAAAGTAATTTTAGAATCAACTAATATAGCGACCCTATCAATAGTAAAATTAGAAGATTTAAAAAAACATGCTATGTAGATAATAAAGGAATTAATTATTATGCACTTAGATCAAAAAATTACTGTTTTTTGTACTGATCATGAAACTAAAAAAGATGGTAAAATTTTAAGAATATATAATGGGGGTATAGATGTTGAGGTTTCTGGTACAATAATTAAACTCAAGAAGACAAAACCAAACTTTTATGTTGGTTCTATGGCTGGTTTGGAGTTCGTGGTAGAAACTAAATAAATTGTTTATACCTTTGAGGTAATTTTGACAATTTTATCTTCTTTTTCTTGAATTTGTTTCATGCCGTCAACATTAATTATACCACCTTCAAAAACTGCTATTTGTTTGTAAGTTATATTTCCTGACAGTTTTCCAGTTTCCATAATAACAATGCTATCTGATGTAATGTTTCCTCTAACATCACCACTTATAATAAGTTCAGTTGATTTTATTTTACCTTCAAGTTGTCCATTCTCATCAACTATAATTTGATCAGCAGAAATTTCTCCAATAAACTTGTTTCTAATTAAAACTGATCCTGATGTATTATATTTACCTTCAAAAACACCATCTCCATCAAGTTGAGAACATGTTTCCAAATTTTTAAGTTTGTCTTTTAAGGGTGAAGAAATTCTACTTATTTTAATCATATCTTATCCATCAAAATAAATATCATTACTTTTCGAAAACAAAACAGCAATGTAAAAAAATAACCAATTGATTAATAACAATTTTTTAAATTTTTATGGAAAATAGTTTTTTTATATTTTTAAATTAAAGAATCAGTCTATAACTAATATAACAAATTCACCTAAATCACGGAAATAAATATGTTGCAACCATTCTATGCTAGTTCTGAAATAAATCGTCATGGGGAACAACGAAACAACCAAGAGTTTCTTAAAAAAATAATGCTGGATCCAATGACTAAATTTATTCCTGTTAGAAATGGAAAAAATTTGTTTGAAGGTTTGGATAATGAAATTAATGCAGTTAAATTTAATTATGAACTCTTAAGTAGTTTATTACCAGATGGAATTAATGAGCCAATTTTTCTTGGTGCTGCAAATAATTTTTACTATGTTGGTTTTGAATTGGAAAATCAAAATCCAAAAGTTGAAAAGTGGATTGATGAAAATAATATCATAATTGATGATTTAAGAAGATATGGCCCCACGTTAAACGATATTGATGGATCTTTTTTAGCTCTAACAAATGGTATGACTTTTTGGCATAAAACTCATAAATTTTGTGGTACATGTGGACAAATAAACACTTCAAAAGAGGGTGGGTTTGTAAGGGTTTGTTCCAACACAAAATGTGGTAAAAGCCATTTTCCAAGGACAGATCCTGCTATTATTACATTAATTAGTTTTGAAGATAAGGTCTTGTTGGGACGGTCTCCAAGATTCCCTGAAGGAATGTATAGCACTTTAGCAGGTTTTGTTGAACCTGGAGAAAGTTTAGAGCAAGCTTTAGAAAGAGAGGTTTTTGAAGAAGTTGGGGTAAAAGTAAAAAATATAAAATATTTTCACTCTCAACCATGGCCATTCCCAGCTTCTTTAATGCTTGGTTTTTTTGCTGAAGCAGATAGTACAAAATTGGATGTTGATTATAATGAAATTGAAGATGCTCATTGGTTCTCAATAGAAGAATTAAAATCACTTCAGCATCCTTCTATTAAAAATGGTTTTAAGCTCCCTAGAATTGACTCAATTGCACGGAGATTAGTCGATACTTGGATTAATAAATTTAATTAAAAAAAGAGGTATTAATGTTATTTACACCTATAAAAATTGGTAATTTAGAAATTTCTAATAGGATTGTGATTGCGCCTATGTGTCAATATTCAGCTGTAGATGGAGTTATGACTGATTGGCACACTCAACACTTGATGCAACTAGGTTATTCAGGCGCAGGTCTAGTAATGGTTGAAGCAACTGCAGTTGAGAGACCTGGGAGAATTACCCATCATTGTGCAGGTTTGTATAATGAGTTTTGTGCTACATCCTTAAAAGAAATTCTTGAAAAAGCTAAAACAGTTGCTTCACCCAATACCTGTTTTGGTATTCAATTATCTCATGCTGGCAGGAAAGCATCAACACAAAGACCTTGGGAAGGAAGAAAAAATTTAACAGATAATGAGAATCCTTGGCCTACTTTTAGTGCATCGTCAATCCCTTTTGATGATGGTTGGCATATTCCTCATTCAATGAACAAGAAGGATATGGATCGCATCAAAAAAAAGTTTGTGGAGGCAGCCCTAAAGTCCATTCAAATTGGTTTTGATTTAATAGAACTCCACGGTACACATGGTTATCTTTTGCATCAATTTTTATCCCCAATTTCAAATAAGCGTACTGATGAATATGGAGGATCTCTTGAAAACAGGATGCGATTTCCTTTAGAAGTTTTTTCTGCTGTTAAAGAAGTACTTCCCGAGGGCTTCCCACTAGGTTTTAGAATTACAGGAACTGAATGGGAAAAAGATGGAATTAACGAAAGTGAAGCTATAACTTTTGCTCAAAGATTACAAAAAATAGGATGTCATTATTTATGTGTGTCAAGTGGTGGTAACACCCCAAACCCTAAAATTCCTATTGGTCCTCATTACCAAGTCCATTTAGCTAAAATGATGAAAGAAAATACTGATATGGTTATTAGAACTGTAGGTATGATAACTGATCCAATCAAAGCAAATGGTATACTTCAAGAACAAGATGCAGATATGATAGCAATCGCTAGGGCTTTTTTATCAAACCCAAGATGGGTATGGGAAGCTGCAAGGTCATTACAATATGACATATCAGTGCCTCCTCAATACGCTAGAAGGTTTTAGTAAAAACTATTTTTTTTCTGATAGAATTTTCATAAGCGAACGAGAGTGTTCTGGTGACAAGTTAAGTTCTTTTCTTAATTTTTCAATTTTTTTGGCTTCAATATCACTAATCACGCCATCGCTTAGTGCTTGATTTATCTCGGCTTCTAAAATGGCTGTTCTTTGAGCTCTTTGGTTTGCAAATGCTGAAGCGACTATACCTGTTAAAAGTGCAACTGTACATACGCCCATAATAGCAGTAAAAGCACCAATTATTTTTCCAAATGGCGTAATTGGAGATACATCCCCATATCCGACTGTTGTTAATGTTATCAAACTCCACCACATTGTTTCTGGTATTGAGCTGAACTTATCGGGTTGGCTTTCGTTTTCTGCTATATACATAAGAGCACTTGACAAAAATAATGCAACTAAAACAAGGTATAATGCTGCGCTAAAGGATCTCCAATCTGCCATGATGGCTGAAAAAAAGTCTTCAATGGCAGAGCTATAATTTGATATTTTCAATAATCTTAAAAGTCTTAATACTCTAAGCCATCTTAAATCTAACCCTCCAAAATAAGTTATAATTGAGGGGATTATTGCAACGAAATCAATTAAACCTGTAAAACTAAAAATATATTTTAATCTTTTTATAAAACTAGAGCCTTGTCCAAGATCTTCTCTAGCTGGAGCTGACCATACTCTTAGTAAATACTCTATTCCAAAAATAAAAACAGAAAACATTTCAAAATAATAAAATGATTTTTCATATTTGTTACCAATGTCTTTAATAGATTCCAAACACACAGCTGTTATGTTTAAAAGAATTAAGATAAACAAAGCCGTATCAACGTATTGACTGGGTTTGTCTGAAATATTAGCTTTTGATAAAAGTTCACTAGTACGTTTTTTAATATTTTCGTACATAATTACATCCTATTTCTTTGCCTCTTATAAATAAACTAACATTTAATCTAAACATTATTAAATTAATTTAATATCTTTAAGGAGTTGATGCTGTAAGACCTCCGTCCACCACAATTTCAGTGCCTGTAATATATTTTGCTTCATCAGAACATAAAAATAAAACAGCATTAGCTACATCCCAAGACTCACCCATCTTACCCATAGGAACTTGATTATTGCGGTGATTTACAAAGCCATCATAATCTCCATCTGCATATTTTTTAGCAAGTCTTTCAACAAGAGGAGTGTGCATTAAGCCAGGAACAACACAATTTAATCTTATATTTTTTTTGGCTTCAATAACTGCAGTGGTTTTTGTCATTTGGATTAGAGCTGCCTTTGAAGCACTATAAGCAACTTGTGGTTTCCCAACATATCTAAGCCCAGCAACTGATGAAATATTGACAATGGAGCCTCCATTATTTTTTCTCATTATTGGTATTACTTTTTTTATGCTGTAATAAGCAGTATCTAAATTTAAACTAAATTGGTTTTCCCAATTTTCAGTACTAATCTCTGCAGGTCCACCTGGTTCAGACTGGCCTACAACGTTTACTAATATATCAAGCTTATTATGTTTTAATTCTAAAGTTTCAAAAAGTTTTTTAACTTCACTTTCATCTTTCATATTAACTTGATAAAATTCACATAAATTTCCTTCTTTAATTATAAAGTTTCTTGTGTTCTCTCCTGCATCTTTATCGATATCTACCCCAACTACTTGAGCTCCTTGACGTGCAAGGGTTGTAGCAATCGCTCTCCCATTCCCAAAGTCATTTCCATGTGACCCGCATCCACAAACTACTGCAATTTTACCTTCTAAATTTAACATAAAATAATTCCTAAAATTAATAAAATTTATATGATTAGAGTAAATAAACTTATGATGAAAGTATACCTAATGTTAGATTTTCAACAAATATATAAAAATAGATATGGAAAAGAAGCTGAGTTTGGTCAATTAGATATTGATATTACAGGTCATCTAGAAACTATTTTATCAAGAAGCAGTGTTAGAAAGTTTTCTAAAAAAACTATTTCTAATGAACTATTAAGTTTACTTTTAACAGCTGCCCAGTCAGCTCCATCAAAATCAAACCTCCAACAATACTCGATATTAGTTATACAAGATAAACTTATAAAATCGAAAATTTCAAATTTAATAGGTAATACAAAATGGGCTCTCAGAGCCCCTTTGTTTTTTTTATTTCTTGCTGATATCAGAAGAAACATAAAAATTACAAGAAATAGAGGTTATACTCATAAAAATAATAATTTAGATACCTTTATGAATAGTGTGATAGATTCAGCATTATCAATGCAATCAATGATATCTGCGGCTGAGTCAATAGGTTTAGGAATTTGTCCAATTAGTATGATTAGGAATATTATTGATGAAGTGAAAATTATATGTGATTTACCAAAAGGAGTATTTCCAATAGCTGGATTATCGCTAGGTTGGCCAGAAGAAAAATCAAAAATTTCTTACAGATTACCTCAAGATGTGGTTATCCATTATAACACTTATAATGATGAAAATTTATTTGATAAGATCGAAGAATATGATGAAAGAGTTTTTAAGGTAGATCCTATTTCTAAAGAAAAACAAAGACATGTTAATCTTTATGGCATTGCTGAAAGAGGAACATGGTCAGAAAATATAAGCAGACAACTATCAGTTCCCGAAAGAGATAAATTTAAAATTTGGCTAAAAGACCATGGGTTTAATCTTGAATGATATCACCCAAAATTTTATTAAAGATGATTTCATTTTCATACATTATCCAATGACCTAAATTAAACTCTACATGAAATCTTACTTTATTATTAATATTTCTCAAAATTGCCATTCTATCTTCTAAGTAAATGCCAACACTTGCGTCCTTCTCACCCCATAAAACGTAGAGAGGAATGTTTTGTTTTTTTAAAACTCTAGCTAGGGTGTCAGTTGAAGATATTGGCCGACTTTTTATTCTATGCGCATCAGTGTTTTGTTTTTGAATATGAACAGACCATTCATCTACCTTTCTTTTGTCATGCATCATAAGTATTTCAAGATTGGTTTTGTGTGCCTGATAGACTTCTTGCTCTGTCATTTTAGAATGTCTTGGTATCATATTTTTCATTTCGCCACGTTTCGCGCCAAGCCCGCCTGGACCTACCAATACCAACTTTTCTGGATTTATACCTCTTTCAATCAGGCTGTAAGATAAATGACCAGCAATCAAACCACCAAAAGAGAAACCGCATATTATAGGTGGTATATCCTTTGAAATTAGTTCCTGAAGCGTATCAGCGATATTAGAGGCAATCTTTTCTGGCGTGTGTGGAAGTGGCAAGTCATCAGATTCTCCAAATCCTGGCATATCAGGAATTAAAACGTTATATTTTTTTGAGAAGGGTATTGCTTGTTTTATCCAATGTGCCCAACTTCCATAACCTCCATGTAAAAATATTAAGGCCTTTCCTTCACCCCAAGACCGCCAGCAAATTTTAGTATCTTGTGACTTAATAAAGATTTTTTTTGAACTTTGTTCTATAGTTAAAAGATAGTTAGAGAATTGCTCAAATTTAAATTTCATTTCATTCATTGATGTTGTCCAAAATTTTTTTATGAACTATTAATTTTTTTTATTTCTTTAACAAGCATTTTATTGATATTAAATGAGTTTTTGAGTTATAAATTATATTATTACTTTAATCCACAGACAAAGAGATTAGAAATATGCCGCATTTACCCGCATCCGAAGCTTTATCTCACATAAGAGTAATTGATTTAACCAGGGTCAGATCTGGTCCAACCGCTGTTAGGCAGCTAGCGGATTGGGGAGCAGATGTAATTAAAGTTGAAGCACCTGAAAGTATGGAACCAGATGGTGCACTTGGTGCCTCTAGGCATACCTCTGATTTTCAAAATTTACATCGTAATAAGAGAAGTATAACTCTAAATCTTAAAGAGCCGGAAGCAATTGAAATTTTGATGAAGTTAGTAGAAACCTCAGACGTTGTTGTTGAAAATTTTCGTCCAGATGTAAAAGATCGTTTGGGAATAAATTATGATAATCTAAAAAAAAGGAACCCTAAAATCATATTGGCGAGCATATCAGGTTTTGGTCAAGATGGTCCTTATGCTAAAAGACCTGGCTTTGATCAGATAGCTCAAGGCATGGGTGGATTAATGAGTATCACGGGTGCTCCCGGTGAAGGGCCAATGAGGGTAGGTATTCCAGTTGCAGACCTAACTGCAGGTCTTTTTTGTGCTATGGGAATTCAGACAGCGCTTCTCGAAAGACAAAAGTCAGGTGTTGGTCAATGGGTAAATACATCCTTGCTTCAAGCACAAATTTTTATGCTTGATTTTCAAGCTGCCAGGTGGTTAAGCGAAAAACAGATTGCTGGACAAGCTGGAAATAATCATCCAACAAGTGTTCCAACAGGTGTTTTTAAAACTTTGGATGGTTCTATTAATTTGGCTGTCGCGGGGGAAACAATTTGGAAAAGATTTGCAGAGGCCATTGATAAAGAAGAATGGCTTCAAATGGAAGAGTTCAAAGATGCAAAATCTAGATTAAAAAACCGTGACTATTTAAATGAACTCATTGAAGAAGTTACAATTACTAAAACCTCAAATGAATGGGTTGAGATGTTAGAAAAAGTTGGAGTACCTTGTGGGCCGATTAATTCAATTGATAAAGTTTTTGATGATCCACAAGTCCAGCATTTAGGTATTGCTCAGGAAATAGAAACTATTCCTTTTGGAGAAACAAAACTAGTTGGTCAGCCTTTTAATTTATCACGTTCGTCAAGTTCAATGAAAAGACGGCCTCCTGAGAAAGGTGAACATAATGAAGATGTTTTAGCTGATCTTGGTTTTAGTGAGGAAGAGTTAACTGTTTTAAAAGAAAAAAATATAATTTAGGTATTAAGGAACTGAAATGACTACAGACAAAATGTTATCAAGGATAGAAGATGGGGTTGGATATATTACTTTTAATAATCCAGAAAAACATAATGCGGTTTCAATTGAGATGTGGGATGCATTAGAAAAAATCCTTGATGAATTTAGATCAAGTAAAGATATCAGGGTTATTGTGCTTAATGGTGCTGGTGGTAAGTCTTTTGTGTCTGGTGCTGATATTTCAAAGTTTGATAAAGAGAGAAGTTCGAAAGAAGCTGTCTTGAGCTATAATAAAAGAACCCAAAAAGTTTATGAACTTCTAGAAACTTTTCCTAAACCCACCATAGCCATGATTGATGGATATTGTATTGGTGGTGGACTTAATCTAGCAGTATGTTGTGATATTAGGATATGTTCTGAAAAATCTAAATTTGCGATGCCAGCAGCTAAATTATCACTTGGATATCCTTTTTCTTCTATAAAAAGACTGTTTGACGTTATGGGACCAGGAATGGCAAAACATTTTATGTTTACAGCTGAAAAAATTTCAGCAAGTGAAGCTCTTGCTTGTGGATTGGTTCAAAAGCTTGTGAGTGAAGAAAATATAGAAACCTATGTTAGAGATTACGCTTTAACTATTTCACGCAACGCTCCTCTAACTATTAAGGCAATGAAACAAATTGGAATTGAAATTTTAAAAAACCCTGATGAAAGAGACCTTTTGTTATGTGAACAACTAGCATCTGCATGTTTTGATAGCGAAGATTATAAAGAAGGAAGAAAGGCTTTTATGGAAAAGAGAAAGCCTAATTTTAAAGGGTTATAATGCTATAATGGATTGTAATATTTTATGGCGTTATCATGAAACAAAGCTTTAATCTGATTTTTTTTCATTCCATTAGTTATTTTTTTAAATCCATCATAAATTTCATCAAAGCTGGCTAGAATACTATCAACAGGAAAATTCGAAGCGAACATACATCTTTCGTATCCAAAGATTTCAATAATATCTAAAACAACTTGTCTATTTAATTCGACAGTCCATTTTTCCTTAGGAACACATATACCTGAGATTTTCACTGCTACATTTGGTTGTTCAGCAAATTCTTGCATGTTTGCTTTCCAATTTTCTAAGCCTTTGTAGGTCCTATCTGAAGGTAATCCTGCGTGATTTAAAATAATTACAGTATCAGGAAAATCTTTGGCTAAGGAAGTTGCGTCATTTAGATGCCACCAGGGAGTTTGTAGATCAAAATGAAGTTTATGTTTTTTTAGTAGAGAATAGCCTTTTCTAAAAATTGGATCTTTGAGGGTTCCTTGAGAATTAAAATTTTTAGTATTTGGACTAGGAGAAGATTTAGGCTTATGTCTAACGCTTCTTATGAGAGGATATTGTTTATGGCCCTCTAAGACTATTTTTATATCTTCTCTATCAAACCATGCTTGACCAACTAATGCATTAGGCCAACCAGTCTGATCAAATAATTTCTGTAGCCACTTTGTTTCACCTACAGGATCTTTAGGGTCCCATTCAGTTTCCATATGCACTGTTTTTACTACGTTATGTTTTTTGCTAACTCTTTTATAATCCTCTATTAAAAAATCTTTGCATATTGACTCATAATTTCCATACCTAAAAGGAATTTGATTACTAGGGTTTAACCAAGGATTTTTATTTAAAGATAAATCCCAAAAATGGTGATGCGCATCAATAATTGGTAAGTTTGTCATTTCAATATTCATTTATATTACTTTATTTTTGTCAAATAATTTTACTATAGATGTTCCATCTAAATTTTGTTTAGATTTGTTATTAAGAATGGAGAAAAGTTGTTTTGTAAGGCTTGAAATCGGTATTGGTATATTTTGTTTATCTGCAAGATCACACACCATCTTCAAATCTTTTTGGATTTGCGTTGCGTACCCTTGTGGATCAAAGTCTTTGTCGATCATTCTTGGAAATAGATGAGTTAATAAATTTGATCCAGCATGACCGTCACTCAATGCCTCTGGAATTTTTTTTGCATCAATACCATAACCTTCAGCAAATGAAAGAGCCTCAGCTAAGACAGCATAATTATTAAGGACTAATATTTGATTTATCATTTTAACTATCTGACCAGATCCAACTGGCCCAAAATGTGTAAAATTTGATGAGAGTGTCTCCAATACAGTTTGTATATGTTTTATCTTTGCTTTATCTCCACCCATCATTATGGCAAGAGATCCATCTAATGCTTTTGAAGGTCCCCCAGATACAGGGGCGTCAATCCAGGAGCTTCCTTTTTTAAGTTTTAAGTTCCTTGAAAAAATCAAAGTCTTATCCGCTGAAGTAGTGGATAAGTCTACAATAATTGTTTTTTTAGAAGCATTTTTTACTATTCCGTTTTCACCAAAAACAACATTTTCTACATTTTCTGTCTTATCAACACATATAAATATCAAATCGCATTGACGAGAAATCTCGCATGGACTCTCATCAAATGAGAGATTTTTCAAATTATTCAAAAGTTTTAATCTATTTTTATCTTTGTCGTAGACATGTATATGGTATTTGGCTTGTTGCAATCTTTTTACGAAAGAATACCCCATTAATCCTACACCAATAAAACCTATTTTTTCAAAAAAATTGCTCACAAAAAACTCATATATTTAAAAAGATTGAAATTATTAACTATAATTATAACTTACTTATATATACAATCCACCAATTAAGAAATTTTCTTAATACACTATTATTTGTTTTAACTTTACCCAATTTATAAAGTCATCATTTTCATGATTAATAATGTAAAAAAAGGTATTTCAATAATTATTTTAGCTACATTATTTTTTGCCATTATGGATGGTGTTTCTAGGTATTTAGCAGAAACTTATAATGTTTTTGTAATTAACATGATTAGAAGTTGGGTTTTAGCGCTATTTGTAGTTTTAATAAGCTTGAGAAAAAAAAATGGAATTAAAAAAGTTTTATATTCTCAACAACCAATTATACAATTCATAAGAGGTCTGTTACTAACTTTAGCAATATTAATTGGGGTCTACTCCTTTACAAAATTAGGACTTGTGCAAACGCATTCAATACTGTCAGCTTTCCCACTAATTGTAGTTGCTTTATCTGGTCCCATCTTAAATGAAAAAATTGGAATACAAAGATGGTCAGCTGTTGTTTTTGGTTTTATTGGAATAATTATTATTTTAGAACCATCCGAATTCATTTTAGATTTTGATTTATTCTTGCCTGTGATTGGTGCCTTTGTTCTAGGCTTTTATACTGTACTCACAAGAAAGGTTTCTGAAACAGACAGGTCTGAAACAAGTTTTTTTTGGGTTGCTATTGTTGGGTTTTGTATAATGTCAATTATTGGACCATTCCATTGGGAACCAATTTTTTTTAAGGATTGGGGTTGGATGATTTTACTTTGTATTTTAAGTACAGCTGGTCATTTTTTGCTAATAATGGCTTATGAAAATACCGAGGCAAGCGTATTGCAACCTTTTACATATTTCCAACTGTTATTTGCGTCGATTATTGGAATAACTTTTTTTAATGATAAAATTACCTTATCAATTCTTCTTGGTGGCAGTATAGTTGTTATAAGTGGAATGTTCGCCGCATGGAGAAATTACATAAATAAGAAGAAATATTAAATCTTATTAATTCTCAACTTTATGAAAAATCGAAGGAAAAATAATGAATAAAACTATTTTAATCACTGGTGCCAATCGTGGGATTGGTTTGGCGTTGACTAAACTTTCTTTAGAAAAGAATTATAATGTTGAGGCTTGTTGTAGAAATGTAGATAACTCCAAAGAATTAAATAATTTATCTCAAAAATATAATAATTTAAATGTCTGGGAGATGGATGTCACGTCATCAGAAATTATAAATCGAGTATCCAGTAATTTGAAGAAAAATATAGATATTTTGGTTTGTAATGCTGGAATAAATAATGGTAAAGGAGATCTTTTTAGTGAAGAACATAACGAAAAAACTATTAATGATGTTATGAATGCAAATGTAGCAGGCCCTTTTCTAACCATTCAAAAATTGTATAAAAATTTAAATAAGAAAGATGGTGCAAAAGTAGTTATAATTTCATCGTTAATGGGAAGTCAAACTCATTCATCCCCAAACGCACCTATTTATAGAGCATCAAAGGCAGCTGCAAATAATTTGATGCGATCTATTTCAAGTCAGTTTTTTAACGAAAACATTGTTGTATGCTCATATCACCCTGGCTGGGTAAGGACTGATATGGGTGGAGTAAATGCTGACATATCACCTGAAGATAGTGCGAACGGTTTGTTGAAACACTTTGAAAGTTTAACAATGAAAGATACTGGAAGATTTTACAATTATGATGGTAGTGATTTACCTTTATAACTATTTTTAATAAAGACATTTAATTTCATGACAGAACTAAAATTCAAAAAAGTCAAAAGCAAAAGTGAAATGGAGATATCTTTTAGGATTAGAAACTTAGTTTTTTGTGAGGAACAAAAAATTTCTAAAGAAATTGAATTTGATAATCTTGACCACCTGTGTGAACATTTCTTAGTTTATAAAGAAGAAACTCCTATTGCAACTGGAAGAGTTCGTCTTAAAGATAATAATTTATATAAAATAGAAAGAGTTGCAGTTTTATCGAATTATAGGAGATCCAAGGTTGGTTCATTATTGATGAAGGAAATTATTAAAATCTATAGTAGTCTTAAGGATACTAAAATCATTTTACATAGCCAGCTAGCCGTACAAAAATTTTATAAAAATCTAAATTTTAAGCCTTATGGTGAACAATTTCTTGAAGATAGTATACCTCATATAGCTATGGTGTTTAATGAAGATAACTCGGGTTTCTAATTAAATTAATAGTAGAGTAAGATATAAAATAATAATGGTGCCGGCTGGGGGACTCGAACTCCCGACCTGATGATTACAAATCAACTGCTCTACCAACTGAGCTAAGCCGGCACAGCCCAAATAAATAATAGATATTTATTTTAGAGACAAGAACTT
>Ga0181570_10001921_pt1 | contig 17226 bp, 7 predicted proteins | sample 101ome_18_FD_148667 | JGI IMG/M metagenome (GOLD analysis project Ga0181570, IMG submission 148667) | Coastal salt marsh microbial communities from the Groves Creek Marsh, Skidaway Island, Georgia - 101406AT metaG (spades assembly) | ecosystem: Environmental > Aquatic > Marine > Intertidal zone...
GACCCCTCGTCGTTTCGATTCCAGCAGAATACCATTCACGAGGTCTTGCGACGACACCGAAGACGAGCTCGTCGCCGCTGCCGGCGGCCATTCCACCTTGGACGCGAAACGCTCCGGAGCCGGCGACGTCGCGTCGCCTTCTTCATCCGCGTCGCCGTCCCGAACGAGAGACGCCAACCAATCCGCGTCGGCGGCGCACGCCGGTGTCATCTCTTCACCGTCACCGTCACCGTCGCCGTCACCGTCACCATCCGTCATCGTCGTCGTCATCATCATCCCCGCCGGTGGTCGAGCCGGTCCCACGAAAGCCTCCTCATCCTCATCCTCATCCTCCTCCTCCTCGCGTTCCCCCTCTCCATCGCTCGACCCGTACCCGAGTCCGAGGGCGTTCTCCATCCCTCGCGTCCGCGTCGCCTCTTCGTCGCCTCTTCGTCGTCGTCGTCGCGCCGCGTCTGAAAACGAAACGATCCGTCGCGCGTCGGGGACTTTCGCGCCCCGCGCGTCGCGTAGTCGCGTCCAAAACCACCCGAATAAAAAAAAGTCGCGCGTCTCGGTCTTTCTTCTTTCATCGCGTTCACCATTCGCGTGCGTCGATTTTTTTTCCCGCCTTTTTTTTCTTCCATCCTTCGTTCGTTCGTCCCGATTGAATTTTCGCGCGCGATCGCGTCGACGGATCGAATCCCTACACAGTACTTGGTTAGTTATGGTTATCATCCGTGCGTGTGTATGTGTGTATCTCGAACGACGAGTCGGGAACGGCGGAATTGAATAGACCACGAGCGGGGTGACGTTTCGGAAAAAGACGACGACGAGATACAAGATGATGATGAACGAATGAATGAAAGATGGTTTCGAAGAAGATGCGCGACGGATGCGGGACGTTCGTGCCGACACTCGTCGACGACGCGGTCGACGACGACGACGACGACGACGACGACGCGCGCCGGTTCGGTTTGTTTTTCACACGATCGGAGACGGACGGACGGACGGACGGACGTTGTACGAAGAGACGCTCGACGGCACCGAATCGAGATCGATCGCGGGGGAACGTTGACGATTCGTTGGTGTCGGCAAAACGACGGAACGAAGAGGAGGGAGATCGCGGCGACGGCGACGACGAGATCCGGGGACGATCGGGAACGACGAGCGGGTGTGGCGAACGAAGGCGCGCGCGGTTGAATTCGAATCGTCGAGATGGCGGGCAAGACGAACGGAAACGGGGGGAAGAGGAGCGCCAAGTCGACGCCGGTGAAGCGGACGCCGCTGAAGAAGCCGAGAGACGCCGCGGGCTCGACGCCGTGCTCGCCGGTTGGAGGACGCGGAACGCCGAGACGCGCCGCGGCTTCGGGAGCGGTGGAACGGATGAAGAAGATGGCGGTTAAGACGGAGGATACAGATACGGAGATGGATGAAGCGTTCGATGGTGACGAAGATTACGATCGGGCGCCGACGGGCACCGGCTCAAAGGCGTCGACGCCGCGCAAGACTTATCGAGCTCGCGTGCGCTCTGCGCCCACGACGCCGACCAGCAGAAGGTGCGTATTTTTGTCTCAACTCGAAATAGTCCGACGCCCACGAACCGCGCGCGACGAGAGATCATCGACGACGCCGAGGGCGAGGAACAAGATTAGTAGATCTCGAAGAAGAAACTGACGAAAGACCGCGACGCCGTTTCGCGCCAACTTACTTACAGATCTCCGGGCAAGGGCACTCCGCGAAAGTTGAAGCGCGAGTCTGACACGGCGAGTGACATCAGTGGCGACAGTAATACGTCTTCGAGAGTCCAACTCGCTGAGGACTTGCCGGTTATCGGGGAAATTGGTGAGATGTTTGTCGATCTCGTATCTCGCGTTCCCGGTATGGAAACCTTCTTGACAGCCATGAAGAGACCGATTCGCGTCGCGACGATGTGCTCCGGCACCGAGTCGCCGCTTCTCGCGCTCGACAAGATTGGTGACGCCACCGAGAAGCTCTATGGCACTCGGTTGCCGGTCGACCACGTGTTCTCTTGCGAAATCGAACCGTTCAAGCAAGCGTACATTGAGAGAAACTTTGCGCCGCCCATCCTCTTCCGAGACATTCGTGAATTGGGTGGTGATCAAGCGACCACAGCTTACGGCGCCAAGATTGATGTGCCCCACGACGTCGACATGTTGGTGGCGGGTACTTCGTGCGTTGATTACTCCAACTTGAACAACGAACGCAAGGGATTGGACGCGCAAGGTGAATCCGGGCAAACGTTCAGAGGGATGATGAACTGGATCAGAAAGAGCCAGCCGCCGATCGTCATCTTGGAGAACGTGTGCAACGCGCCTTGGGACCAAGTTGCGAAGCGATTCAATGATGAGGGTTACCACGCGCAGTTTATGAGAGTCGATACAAAGCGTTTCTACATTCCGCACACTCGAACGAGAGTCTACTTGTTTGCTTGCAAGGCTGATGATGCTACGCTCGTCGAGCAGTGGAAGGCGAACGTCAAAGCTCTCGAGCGACCAGCGAGTGCGACGCTTGAAGCCTTCCTCTTCGACTCGGATGATCATCGCGTCCACGAGGGTCGACGCATGTTGGCGCGTCCGGGTGAAGATTCCACTCGAGCGAACACTGACTGGGGTCGATGCGAATCGCGCCATCAGCGCGCCCGATTGGATGAGGGCTTGGGTCAGCGACGCCCGTTCACGCACTGGGATGGTGGCTGCACGATGCCAGACTATGCGTGGAATGACTGGGGCAAGGCGCAGACTGACCGAGTGCTCGACTTGATGGACATTGATTACTTGAGATTGGCTCAGTTGGACATTGACTCTATGCACAAGACGCTCGTTTGGAACCTCTCGCAAAACGTGGATCGCACCACTGGCTCTGTCGCGCCTGGTATTTGCCCATGCTTGACACCGTCTATGGTGCCGTTCGTCACCAACAGAGGTGGTCCGCTGGTTGGCATCGAAGCACTCAGTCTGCAGGGAATCCCCGTTGACGACTTGCTCCTGACGCGCGAAACTGAAAATCAGATGAGCGATCTTGCGGGTAACGCGATGACGACGACAGTCGTTGGCGCTTGCATGCTCGCGGCGTTGACGTTGATGACGGACAACCTCGTCGCGAAGAAGCACAAGACGGTTCGTCGTGCCTTGAAGCTTGAGGACTCGTCTGCGAGCACGCAAACTGTCAAGGGTACTCTCACCGTTGTCCAAGCCGCTGCTGCTCAAAAGGCAAACGTTGTCGGACAAGAGAAGCTTGTGAAGCGTCCTTTGGATCTTGGCATGAAGCCCATGGCGATGAAGCATTTGCTTGACAAGGCGAACCGCTCCGCGCGCTTGTGCGTTTGCGAGGGCGAAACTGGCACCGTGGCAAACGACGCTTTGGTCATGTGCGGTGACTGCTACCACACTTGCTGCATCAAGTGTTGCGGTCGTCCGGAACATAACTACGCCAAGCACGCCGTCAAGCGCATTTTGCCGGAAGATTTCAAGGAAGAACTGAAGAATTCCCTCCCGATGCACATGAAAATCGACATGAAGACAGTCAAGTTTGACAAGCCCATCGATGTTCTTCCAGCTGTCTGGGACGACTGGCAGCAAGCGTTGAAGACTGTTGGCGAAGCAGACTTCTTGTTCCGAGGTATGAAGCGAACGAATGTGTGGAGAGTGTTCTATTCGTGCTCTTCGGAGGATCAAGTCCGTCTGGAGTTGCGAATCGCGCCGAACGCCGCCGAATGGTTAATTTTCGTCGATCCATCCATCAAGAAGGGTAAGCCGCACGACATGTTCCTGCGACCCTTAATGAGAATGCGCCTCGATTCATCTGGAAAGAGCGCGTTGGACGGCGTTTGGGAAGTTTTCCATCCGGAGACTCAAGCTGTGCCCGTCACTATCCGCGGTTCGGGGACTCTTGAAGATTCGTGGCAGGTCAAGCTCGGCATGCAAGCGCCGAGTGTGGGCGCCAAGCCTTGGGCACTCAAGCGTTGGAGTCAGTATGAAGTCAAAATCTCGAAGGAAGACGCCAAGAAGCTCGATCGTGACATCAGCGGTACGTATCAGCTGCACGACAAGTGCGACGCCGCCCAAAGCTCGCTGCACAAGCGAGTCGGCGGGCCGGCGAAGGATGGTCGAGAAATGTACTTCTTCATGGACCCGAGACGAAACCAGCGAGGCGACTGCGATTACTTTGTTTTCGCAGACAACCACCGCCGCTTGATGTACGGTGAAGATCGCATGGAGACCGCTCACGTCGATCCCTTCTTCCGTCCGGATGAAGAGGAAATTCACGAACTCTTTGTGAAGACGTTTGGCACTTGGACGTCTTTGTCGCCGAAGGTTGTTCTCATGCCAGCTGTCGCTGATGGTGCTGTCGTTCTTACGCCGCCGGTCAACTCGGTCCCGACGCAAGGAGACGACGCATGCTCGAAGGCTGTCGCCATCATGCGCTGTTCTGTTCCGATTGCCGAGGTTGACGCTGAATTCTGGCCCAAGGATGAATACACGACTCTGCGTCTGGATAAGAGCCACGCGACTTTCCAGCGCCTTGAGTGGTTTACTTCTCGCATGGAGCTTCCGAAGGTTGTGGAGAAGTGGAACGAGCTTAGTGATCACAAGGCAGTTTGCTCCGACTACTCTTGCCCGCGCTGCGCTCCCGCGCCTCCGTCGCTACAATGGAGCCGACAAGTCGGCTCGCAAAAGGTTCAAGCTCGGGAAGATCCTCAGCAAGCTGCCCAGTACGAACAAGCGCTCAAGTGCCGTCCGGCACCATTCGTCGTCCAATGGACGCGTGAGAAGCTCGTCGGCAACTTGATGATTGCGGCGAACCCCGCCACGCTCGTTCACCGCGCGCTAGCGCTGGTTGCTCCGTCTAGCGTCCGCGGTATCAAGTCGACTGAACCTAAAATGTCCTGGAGAATTGTGCGTCATGATGATCGTCCCATGGATAACTTTGGCGAGTTTGAGCTCAAGAGTAACAGACATGACAAGATGGTGTCGCAACCGCCCAACTGGAGCAAGAAGTATCCGCTGCGTCCTGAGCAGCTGCGTTCGCTCGGCTGGATGATTCAACAAGAAATGTGTGAAGAACCATTCCTTGAAGAAGAGGTTTGTGAAAACGTCCTCCCAGCTCTTGGCCTTCGCATGGATGGTATGGCGCAAGTCTCAAAAGTTGTGCGTGGTGGCATTGTCGCTGATCAAGTTGGCTATGGGAAAACCGCCATCTCGATCGGCGTCATCTTGGCGAACCAGCTCAAGTTCCCCACGCCAAATCAAGCCAAGGTGGAGGCCCCTGTCAAAGCGATTCCGACAAAGGCAACTCTTGTAATTGCTCCGTCTCAGCTGCTTCGCCAGTGGCCGCGGGAGGTTGAGAAATTCAGTGCGCGCGGCTCTCTGAACACTGTCGTTCTCAAGACCATGTCTGACTTGAACTCGTTGACTGCGCGAGACGTCATGGAAGCCGATGTTGTCATCGTCGCCACTACTCTGTTCCGTTCATCCTTGTATTTTGAACGCCTCGCACAGCTTGCCGGCCGACCATCTTTGCCCGATCCGAAGTCGACCAACCAAGCACGTCATTTCTCGAGTGTGTACAGAGATACCATCACAGCTTTGGAGGATCAAGTGATGCGCTTGACTGACAAGAATCAAGGCATTCGCGAGGTTGCGAAGCATGTGCGTCACGGCGTCTCGTCTTTGACGGATGTGGCAGTCGCCGCTGCTCCGAAACGTCTCAAGGGTGCCAAGCTCATCGAGGCTACCGTCAAGGCTGGAGGTGAAGGCTTTGAGTACATCGAAGCGATGCATAACGAAAAGCAAGAGACGACAGACAAGGAGAATGCCTCACGTCCGCTCAACGTCCCTCATTCGAGCTTGCCGTCGACTCCCAGCAAGCCGAAGAAGACACCGACCAAGAAGACACCGACCAAGAAGACGCCGACCAAGAAGACGCCGACCAAGAAGACGCCGACCAAGAAGACGCCGACCAAGAAGACGCCAATCAAGTCTCCCATCCGTACCTCTGCTCGTAATACTCCACGCAAGTCGTACGTCGAGGATGAGTTTGAAACAGATGATGAAATTTCAGATTGGGACGAATCAGACGAGAGTGACAGTGAGGATTTTGCTCAGAAAGCGACGCCGAAACGCAAGCGAGTGATCAAGCGCACGAGCAGCGTTGAAGTTGATGCCGACGGCAACAAAGATCACTGGGGTTTGGAAAGCGCACAGGTTGAGTACGATTGGCGCGACATCAAGTCGGTTCCGGTTGAACTTTTCCACTGGCGTCGTGTCATTGTCGATGAGTTCACCTACTTGAAGCCGTCTGACAAGGCTGTGGTGCTCGGTCTGCAATCTGAATCGCGTTGGTGTCTTTCGGGTACTCCGCCGGTTGGAGAATTTGCTGACATCAAGGGAACTGCCGCGTTGCTCGGTATCAACTTGGGAAGCGATGAGGTCCCGCGCTACAGCAAGGCGGAAATCACAAAGGTTGAAACTTTCCAGTTCTTCAAGGAGAAGCCAACGCAACAATGGCACAAACGTCGCTGGGAAGTTGCTCAGCAATTCTTGAACAGGTACATGCGTCAAAACATCGCTGAGATTGACGAAATCAAGTTCAAGGAAGATGTTGTCGATGTCAACTTGCGTCCGGCTGAGCGTGCCATCTACCTCGAACTCGATCACTACTTGCAGTCGATGGACATGAAGGCAAAGAAGAAGAAGAGAGGTGGCTCTGAAGGCGATCGTGACGCCCGATTGGCTGCTGTTCTGAGCGGATCGTCCACCGCGGAAGAGGCACTTTTGAAGCGCGTGGCTCATTTCGAGCTTGACGATGAATCTGGCACGGCTTTGCGTACGTGCCAGGACATTGTCAACGTCCGCAAGAGCCAACAAGACGCTTGCCTTGTCGAGTTTGGTGAGGCCGTTCTCAAGGCACGCGCCATGTACGCTCAAGTTGCCAGTATGGATGGTTTCGATGACGAAGAGAAGAAGGTCAACTCTTTCGTTCGCTGGGAGGAAGGCGTTCAAGGCGAAGGTATTGGTGATCCCACGGCTACCGATCTCCTGCGCGCGGTGCTCAAGGAACAGACCGATGAAAAGGCGCAACAGACTGCTCATCTCTTGCAGACTCGTCCTCCCGTTGGCAGCCGTGTCAGTGTACTTTGGCCTGAAGAAAACAAGTGGTTCGAAGGCGAAGTGCGCGGATACAGTGGACAGTGGAAGCAAAAAGCGCTGATGTTTTACGACGATGGGGATCGCCGCGAGGAAGACTTGACCAAGGTTAACTGGAAGGTCCTTCAAGCTGCGCCGGAAACACCGAGTTCTGTGACGACCAAATCTAACGTCTCGAAGAAGCAAAAGAACGCTTCGTACGAGGACAAGCTTTGGGAATTGCGTGAGCACACTCACGGTCTTCGTAAATTGCAAAAAGAGCTCGTCGGACGCGTGCGTTCTCTCCGCTTCTTCCAGTCCGTTCGTGACTTGCAGCAAGCCAAGCTTTCTGATTCTATCACATGCCAAGTGTGCGTCCAGTCGAAGAAGGCGGCGAAGGCTGTGAGCGCTAAATCGCTTTCTGGTGTGTTATCCACGTGCGGTCACGTCGGTTGCCTCGAATGCCTGAAGACAAACGCCGAGAACCAAGAGTGTGGTGTTGAAGGCTGTGACTGCGCGACGCGCGATAGCTCTGTTGTCACCGCTGACTCGCTCGGTACCGAAGGTGCCAGCAAGGGCAAGAACAACGGTAAGACTGACGGTGGCGTTGGTGTCCATGGTTCGAAAATTATCGACCTGGTTGCGCATATCAAGTCCATCCCAGAGGATGAGCGCGTGTTGGTCTTTGTTCAGTTTACTGATTTGATGCAGCAAGTCAGTTCAGCGCTGAACGAGGCTGGCATCAAGACGCTCAAACTCAAGGGCTCTGTACACCAACAAACCGCTGCGCTCGATGAGTTCCAAAAGGAAGACTTGAAGCAGAATGACGCAAGAGTACTCTTGCTTCTCAGTCGTGACGAAAGCGCTTCCGGGGCCAACTTGACGACGGCGAACCACGCCATCTTTGTTCACCCGTTGCTCACAAACACCGCTCAAGAGTACATTGCCAGCGAAACTCAAGCTATTGGTCGTATTCGCCGCTACGGCCAACAGCGCGAGGTACGAATCTGGAGGTTCATCGTCCGAGATTCGATTGACTCTGAAATATTAAGTCAGCGTTCAGCGAACGCTTCGCAACAAAAGTGAGGAAACTTGCTTCTTATGATATCTGTTGACTACATATACGCTTGATGCAACCTATCCGATTGCGCGTCTATTACATACTTTACAAGGATATATTATGTTGTAATTGGGAGAAATATCAGTTCGACAAATCTCTCAACCACGTCGCTCGGCGCTCGCGCAGCTGCGAATACAAGGGTAGTTCGTCTTCGTAAATCTTCATCGCGCGCGATTTGCCACCTCTTCGCACTAGAACGTAATCTTCACCGGAGTTGAAATCACGATTGGATGCTTCATCACTCTGAAGCTTATATTTCGCTAATTGTGACCTCAAACGCTCAATCTCCTTTTGCTTCTTCTCCAACGCGCGTTCGCAAGCTTCTCTTTGTTGGCGCTCCTCGCACACGACTCGCTTGAGCTCGTCAACTTCTCGCACTTGAGACTTGGCGCTCAGTCGATGCCGCGCTCCAGCCAATGCGGTCTGTCCTCTGTGAGCGCTCGCTCGCGCGGCATCAGCTCGTCGTCTCGCCCAAAACAACGCCATATCGAGGTCGAGCGGCTCTGCCCGCTCCGACGCGTCTTCGTCTTCCTCCTCCTCATCTTCACCTTCTTCGTAGCCACCGTACACCGTCTCTGAAAGGTTCAATTCGTCTTCAAACTGCGCATACTTTTCCAAGCGAACTTCTTCCAAGTGTTTCGACACCCTGCTCGCCCTCTTCGCCTCGTACTCTTCGGGCGTCAACGCGTACTCGCGTCGCCGCTCGTCCGCATTGACGTCGCTAATCCACGTCGGTCTCGTCGTCGGTCTCGCCGTCGACGTCGACGCGCATCCGCGTCGTTCACCGCCCAGCGTTCGTCTAAAACGCTCATCGTTCCCCATCCTCTCCTCGTTCGTCCGCTCGTTCGTCGGCGCCCGACGAAGTTTCACGGTGCACGCGCGAACGAGCGAACGAACGAACGAACGAACGACGACACCGTTTCCTCGTTTTCAAATTCCTCTGACGCGAAACGAAACGAAACGAAACGAAACGAAACGAAACGAAACGAAACGAACGGACGCGATCGCGATGACGATGGGGTCCCGGGTGTGCCCACTCTAAACCCTAACCCGACCGTTCATGATTCGAGAAATAGAACACTAGTGCATTTCGCGACGTTTCGCGGTCGACACACGAAGCGATGGTTGGTTGCCAGCGTGTCCGCGCGAAGCGTCAGTCGGGCACGCGCGCGTCGACGTCTCCGTCTCCGCCGACGGGAGAGAACGAAACGCATCCTCCGAGTCGTTTAAATTACTCGCGATGTTGTCGGCGCTCCTGAGCGAAGAGAAGCGCGACACCGCGCTTTTGCGCGCGGAAATGCGACGTCATGCCGAAATCAAGCGTGCCGCGACGGTTCACAACGAACTCGTGCCCTTGCCGAGCGATGAGGAGCAGAGCGCGCAGGAGCTTCCACCGCGGCACTCGTCGCCTGAAAAGAATAGACTAGAACTGCTCTCTCGAAGAGAAGTGTTTCAGCGATGGCCCGCGCAGCGGTGCATGTCGGCTGCCGAGCTGAATCGATTAGAGCTCTTCTCGCGCTCCGTCGAGACGAAAGATTTCGACGTGGACGTGGACGACGAGGACGAACCTGTCATGCTGCGCCGAGCGATCTACGAGCCGTCTCCGCTCGGTAGAACCGAGCCGATTTCCGCCTACGTCCGTGAGAATCCCAGAGGAGTTCGATCGGGCATGCGCGTCGCCGCTTCGGAAGGAGACTTGAGCGCGCTCTCCGTCGCGCCCGATCCGCTCGCCTTTGGCGAGGACGTGGCGCTGATGCTGATCGATATACAGCCGGTGTACTGGTCCAAGGCACCCGAAATAATGGAAGCGTTCCCTGAATTTGAGTCAAACGTGAAGCGTGTTCTCGAGTGCGCCCGAAACGCGGGATCGAAAATCGTCCATGTGAGGGCATCGTACACCTACGAAAAATGTCCATGGCTTGAGAATTTTGAACGTCTGAATCCAGGTCGTCGCGCCTACGAGATTGATCCGAATGAGACGGAGCCTTTCGCGGCTCCACTGGAAGGCGAAACGGTTGTCGATAAGGATACGTTTGGAGCTTTCATCCATGCCCCAGACTTGGCGCCAATGCTGCGCGCCGCTGGTGTGAAGACTATCGTCGTCGCCGGACTGATAACGTCCGTCTGCGTTCAACACTCCGTCTTTGGTGCATTCAACGCTGGATTTAGGGTAGTTGTCGTCGAAGACGCTTGTGGAGATCGAAGCAGACGCCGCCACGAAGCCGCTCTCATGCTGTATGGCCAGTACATGTATGACATCTGTAAAACGTCCAAGCTTGTCAGCCAAACGGCGCACACAGCCGACTCTCACGTCGAAACGTTAGGCGAGACGCTCGGAGCGATGGCCCTAAAAAAATCTGACAAGGTAGCACACGAAAGCTCACCTATTAGCACGCTGTGTATCCCGAGCTCACAAGTCTCTCTGTGAGCGTGTTCAATAAAAAATGCACGGCGCGAGCGTCGAAGATGTTGTTGTGTCCTTGAAATGTATTTACTGTAATAAAACAAGCTACTGAACCAGACTAAATCTAACTATTCTTTTCGATGATGATGTCGATGACTTTGTTGTTTCGTCATCCTACTGTCGACCACCGCGTCTCCAAACTCGCGGTGACGCCTTCCCGGGGTCGCCTCTCGATTGCACGACAGTTTCTTGTTCCTCCTTCGCCGGCAAGAGCACCTCTCTCTCGATATTCCTCGCTTGACCTCGCTCGAGCCAGTCATAATCATCGTCTTCATCTTCAAGTATCTTAACGATAGGACCTCTACTCTTCTCTGTCTCGCCCCCGAAATAGGCTGGGTCGTAGAAGATTGACGTGCAAAGAGCGATGAATTCGAAAACGCAAAACACTGGCGTGAGAACGATGGTGAGCAGGAAGAGAATGTTGTAGTAGACGGTTCCCGAAACTGCACCGTTTGAGAGGTCGGCGACAGAAGCGCTCTTGTAATATCCTACGGCGTACTTGAATGTGACACACGCCGTGATGAAACCAACTATGCAAGAGACTGCAAACATGTCGACGCCGCTTCTCCGAATGCACCACGGCGCAAAGGCGCTGACGACGGGGGCAATTGTAGAGAATCCAGTGCTCACGCAAGCCAAAGTTAAACTAGCGCGATGCGTTGGATCTAGGGCTGAGTCGTCACGCATGAGAACCAAAGCGCTATGGTGATCTCTCGCGCGAACTTTGAATAACTTCCAAATGTTTGAGACGATCGGCACGTGAACGCCGGCATCCAACCAAGCGAATTTCACCCCATTGTTTGAACATCTCAAAGCGAACGACGTGAGTTCGAAACCATCGTGGACTTCCATACCTTTAAATCCAACTGCGAGCTCGAGCTCGTTCGGAACAACCAAAAAGGTGTTTGGAATGGGGGCGACAACGCGCGAGTGCTTCGCATACATCATGCGCAACGCCCCGTACGATTCGCCAGCGCGAATGCACTCAGCCATGGCAGGAATCCACTGAAAGACGCTTTCGACACCGTCTATGAAAGAGTTTGACGTTCTCGTGATTCCAGGGAGGACAGCACCCTGTGCGAGGCGCCGCACGTGGGTTTCACCGCGTCCTGACAACGCCGCCAAGCGGGTTTCGCGAGCGCAATGCGCCAACACAGCATCCACAGCTCGCACGTTGAGAAGGGCGTCAGGTCCCATGTGTACAACCCAATCCCCCCAGGTAGCCGTGCTCGCCTGCGTGGCGAAATTCAACAAGCCAGCGCTACCAGAGACTTGATAGTTCATTTCAATGGGAACGACAAGTTCGCTAACAGAGGGCGTCGAGATGCCCAATTCCTTCATCGTCACAACCTCAATCTCCCACAAGGTTGAGGGGATCACTCTCTGTAAGATTTCTACCGCCACATCGACGGCACGCTTCACCGCGAGGGGTTTGGCGTCACGCGTGACGTGAAATCTAAAGTAGAGTTTTCCACCCAGCTCCTCTAAAATCTTCCCGCGATCGGGGAACTGTTCCATCCACACCGGAGGCCATGTCAAGTAGCCCGTGACGTGCGCTAAACAAGACGGAATCGCTACGAAACTCGCCAAGGATATGACAAACCACACCAAATTTTCCAGAGTATTGAGCTCGAGGATCTCGTCCACTGGATTAATGTACGCCCCGACTGAAGTGAGTATGACGAATAAAAACACCATGGCCATGAATGACACGTACAAACCAAACAACCGCATCAAAAGATTAAACGTCACCGGTTTGTACGCGCGCCTCTCCGCTTTTCTACGAAGCGCTTCCTTGGACGACTGTGCCTTATTCACTGAACCGCCGTGTCGTCGACTTCTGCGCGAGCTCGTCGCGATTGTTCCTCGACTTCTCCTAGAGCTCGCGTTGACGATTGAGCGTTTTTCGGCGTTTGACAGTAAACTCGTAGTAATGGCAGCTTCTCCCGATGCCACTCTCTCCTTTCGCCCCACTAAAGATTCCTCCGCGTCTTCAAACTCATCTGTATCGTTACCATCGGATTCACTAGCGTCGCCCGCCCTTCGAACTCCGTCGTCCTCGTCCTCGTCTTCCTCCACGTCTGTGACGTACGCGTCGTCGTCGTCGCTCGATCCGCCTTCGCGCATTCCCAGTCCCTGACGGGCCAACGCTCGCGTCACCTCATCCGGTTCATCGTCCGCCGTTCGTCCAGTCTCATCGTTTTCTCTTCCCGGTACCACACTCCTCCAGCTCGGATCTCTCTGGCTGAACATTATCGTCGTCCGTCTGAACGCGAACGCGAATGGTGTTGCGAAATGGCACGCCTCCACGCCTCTCACCCGTTCCGACGCGACTGAACGACCCGCCTCGGACGTATCAGCTCAACACCCTTGACGCGCCAGTCTCTCTTCCTTCACGCGCCAGTCTTCGTCGTCAACGTCGACTGGCGTCGCGCACCGTCGTCGACTGGCGTCACCACCACTCAACAGCAGCAGGCACCGACCGACTGACTGACTGACTGACTGACTGACTGACTGACTGACTGATTGACTGACTGACTGACTGACTGTTTTTTTTGGATTGATTTGCCGATTGCTGGACCGACTGACTTTGCTGGACTTTGCTGGGCCGTGTTCGAAACCGCACCGCTCGACCCCAGTCGACGACGGACAGGATCGAGGATTTGATCGTTCCGTCGTCGTCGCCGGCCTTTCGTCCTCGATCTTCCCCTTTCGATGGCGCCAGCGAGCGTGGAGGAGGACGCAGGAGAGCTCGGCTCACACGTTGCCAAGGATGGGACGACGAGAATGGCGACGACGACGGCGACAAAGGATGAGAGCGGGCTGGACGGGGTGAGTCGAGTGGACACGACGACGAATATAGAGAAAACGACAACCGCGGTGACGACGAAGGATGCGGCGAACGGGGTTCGGACGACGGAGACAACGACTCTTGAAAGTCGCCACCAACACCATCACCAGCACTTGTGGACCGATCGCAAAAAGCAGTACGTCGAGGCGAATACGCGCAACTGGAGACGCGGGGCGCAAGAAGACGACTCGGATTTTGAATATGAGAACGATATCACGAGTGCGGCCGCCGTGCAAGAGCGTTGGCGCGATCAGTCTGAGCTTAAACCAGGGAACGGTTTGTTTCCTCGTCGAGGCGCTGCCGCTTCGGACTCGAGGCGCTACGGACTGGACAGCGATTTGAGTTCGGAGAGCAGTTATACGACAAATTTGAAGGCGGCGGTGACGGTTTCGGACTGGGCGAAGAATGAAAAATACGCTGTCTCGCGTGGAGCTCTCCACTGGTCGGAATCTTCCGAGAGCGACAGAATTTCTACGCGTTCTTCCTCTTCAACCTCTTCTTCTTCGTCGTCTTCATCCTCTTCTTCGTCGTCTTCAGCTACGAGTTCTGGCTCGGGGAGCGAAAGCGAACCCAGGCCGAATCTTCTAGCTGGACGAACTTTGATGCGTCAAGAACAAATCAGACACTACGACGAGTCAGACATCGAGTACTACACTGGGACTGACTCGGATGAGGAGTTGGGAATTAAAAAGCGGAAAAAGAAGCGCGATAAAGTTAAAAAAGGCGACGGCGCAGGTTCCGGTGGGGACGACGACGGTGAGGGCGACGAAGATGGAAGCACTAGTAGTGACGACGATAGACACGTCACGGGGGCGGATTTGACACCACCCATGAGTCCAAAAAGCAAGGCTCGATACAGGTGCATCAAAGGCGAACTCAAAGCCGCCTTGCAACTCACTGAAAAGCTTCGAGAACAGCAATCCAAAGTAAAATATGTGATTCAGACGGGTGACGGCGGTACGCTTGAGAATGAGGAGTTACACGATGCGGTTTCTCGAGCAGTCACCCACTCCCAAGCTGTATCATTTGGCCAAATGCATCACGCAGACATCCTGACGAGAACGTCCATGTACGCAAAGACGAATGGTTTGTCACCACTACCAGTCTGTACGTGCAACGAAGTCGCGATGACAAAGTTGGGCGATGGAGAGAGAGATAGGACGTATGCTGCTTATTGCCAAGTACACATGCCTTTCGCTGCGGCGAAAACGGGTGTATTTGGTACTTCTCACAGCGAAAGTCAAGTTGAAGAGGCGACGCGAAGAATGCGTTTAGTGTACCTCGAGGAAAAGGCAAAAGAGGAGAAGCAGCGAGCGAAACAAATGCAAATAGATGCGCGACGTAAGACAACGCATCCAGCTCGCCAGCTACGCGCCGACGAGTACGACGAAGAGTGGGACTTGACGGAAGTTTCAAAGAATTTGAGTAGGCGCGGCGGACCACCGATACTCGTGCCAAATCCACACATTGAGCGGTCCAAAGAGCGTCTTTCAAAGTTGCGAGAGGCTCACGGTTACCAAATATTTGAAACGAGGAATAATTATCTCATCGTGACGAACGACCGAAGCCAGTCGTTTTATCGACTGGCGAAGATTGAACGTTTCTCCGACGAGTTCAGGATTGATGAGGACCCTCACTTGTACTCACAGCTCCAAATGCAGAATGTGCTCAAGATGGCTGCTTTGGGACAGCAAGGTTGTAAACGCATCAGCAAAGGACACGGCATCGTTGGATTCATACAAATGTACAATTTCGAGTCGACGTCAGATACTGGCATGGATCTCGACGCGATGAATTCTTCACACGGCGACATAATCCGATTGACAGAAGAAATTTATCGTCGGCACATATGGGCGATGAAACGCAGAGAGTTGATGTTTTCGTTTCTCGAACGTACGGTAACTGCGCAGGGCGTTCCCGCTTACATGAGTCAGCTCGGTAGTTTCCAAGGGTACACGTTGTTCAGCGGTTCCGATGTCGTTCGACCGATTGGAAAGTATGGCGTCAAAGTTCACGCTCGACCGAATCTCGATACGTTGATACAAGACCTTCTGAGCGCAAGAGATCATCCCGCACAAGACGAAAAGGCGAAAGATGAGACCGAGCAGAGGGATGCCGCCAATGATCATCAAATTACCAAAGAAGAGATTCCAGCGCCAGCGCCGCCGAAGACGTCCAACTGGTTTCAGAGAGTTCTTGACAATATAGACCAAGCTGTCGAGCAGCAAGAAAGCGCTGAGCGATCAAAGAACGCGAAAAAACTTGGTCTCGATCCCGAGCAAGTGGCAGCGCAAGAGGAAGAGCGGCGCAGAAAAGAAGAGGAAGCCGCCGCCGCAGAACTTGCGCGCCAAGACGGCAGTTGGATGAAACTCATTCTCGAGGGATTCATGATGCCAGAGATTCCAACCAACAATGCTCTTCCAGGTCAAGTTATTCAGATTGGCACGAACAAGTTTATGTATCGCACAAAGTACCTCACAATCTTCAAAGAGCTCGATCCCTCTGAAGATGAGAGCGATCCTCTCCCTGAGAGTCTTCCGGCGGCGTTCGAGGACTCTGACACGGACTCTTCAGTGAAAGACGAAAAGGTGAAGGCAAAGGGAAAGAAGGCAAAGGTGGAAGCGAGCGCTAAAAGAGAGGCTCCAACCACGGTTGAGGCGAGCGACAACAAAGAAGTTCCAGCCAAGGATTCGCAGCCCAACGCGCAAGATAAAGTCGTGCACTTTCCTGAACCCATTGAAGAGCAGACCCAGGATAACGACCCGCCTGTAGATGACTTGACGTTGATAAAAAAACTGAGTTTGAAGACGGGATCAAAGTTCTCCGCTCAGATACACGAATCAGACCATATCACCACGGCGAAGCGGGCCGGAGAAAGATCGAGCTCAATGGCTCCAAAATCGCCGAAGACTAGTACAGAAACTCCGAAGGAGAAACAACCACAGAAAGAAAATGCCGTCGCCATCAACAGCAAGATGTATCCAGAAGATTACGCATCTGACTCAGATCCCGATGCTTTGATTGATGACGACGGGTCTGACTTTTTCTCTGACGAATCAAGCGACTCTGACGACGACGTACACACTGAGTTTGTTGAATACACGCTCATCGAGCGAATATTGATTTGGTTGGGTTTCTTGGTCGATACGCAAGCGCAGCAAGATGAATCAGATTCTGAAGAAGAGCCTGCAGCTGGATTTTTGACGAGAATGTACAGCGGAGTTAAGCATGCCACGAGCGGGGTTACGGCGAAAATGGGCAACGCTGCCGCAAAAAAAACCGTAAAGACCACCTCGATCAAGAAAAAAGGCAGTGAGGCGTACAAGAAGAAAAAGACTGTCACAGATAAAGATGGCAAAGCTCGGCGCTTGACGCCAGAAGAAATCAAGGCTGCCGTCGAGAAGAGAAAGGCTGCGTTAGAGGCTCGTGAGCAGCGCCAGGCTCTGCGGGCAGAAAAGCGCGCCAAACGGGAAGAAGCGAGACGGAAAGCGCAAGCTCGGATCGATAGGTACAAATTTGATCCCGAGCAAGACATCATCAAGTTACGTTTCAAGTCGTTTGGCGCGCACGCTCCGTTGCTGTTGTAATTCAAAACGTTTTAGTGCTTAGCTACACAACAATCTTCTACTTATTACACACTGGTCTCTTTGTCGCTGCGCACGTCGTT
>Ga0181570_10001953_pt1 | contig 17087 bp, 10 predicted proteins | sample 101ome_18_FD_148667 | JGI IMG/M metagenome (GOLD analysis project Ga0181570, IMG submission 148667) | Coastal salt marsh microbial communities from the Groves Creek Marsh, Skidaway Island, Georgia - 101406AT metaG (spades assembly) | ecosystem: Environmental > Aquatic > Marine > Intertidal zone...
CCAAGTATCAATCAAATATTCTTTTATATACATAACTATATTTACATAAAGATTATAAAATACACCGATAAATAATAGAAAGGACCACTATGAGCATACTAACTTTAACACCAGCAGCAGAGAAACAGATAGACCTTTTGAGCAAGGAGAACGATTGCTACGGCATTACTCTAAATATCAAAGGCGGTGGTTGTGCAGGTTTTGAGTACGATTGGGGAACCATTGCTACTCCTGAAGATTTAGAAGATGGCGATGAAGTGATAAAAACAACAAATGGATGTGCATTTGTTGTAGGTTCTCATAGTTTGATGTTCTTAATCGGAACAGAAGTAGATTATGTAAAAAGTTTGGTTGGAGCAAACTTTGAAATACGCAACCCAAATGCTCAAAGTGCATGTGGTTGTGGAGTTAGTGTAAACTTTGATATGGACAGTTTAGTACCACAGTTTTAAGGAAAAAATAAATGGCAAGAAAAGAAATTGATATCGGCATTGAGGGTAACGACGGTACAGGTGATAGTATACGTGAAAGTTTTCGTAAGGTAAACGACAACTTCCAAGAACTGTATGCTGTATTTGGCTTAGGCGGCAGTATCTCTTTTAAAAATATTGACGATACACCTGACAGTTATCTTGGTAATGCTGGCGGTGTTGCAGCAGTAAATCAAACTGAAACAGGTATTGGGTTTTACAAGTTCATCAGTGACGCATTAGACAATGCTGATACCAAAAGTGCTAATAGAATTAACAACAGTGTGGTTGTTGAATTTGATGATGTAGATCCGGCAACACCTGATCAAAGTGGTACAGTGAAAATTACAATACTGGATCCACACATTGAAAGAGATCCTGATCCAACACTTACTGCTCCTGTAGACTTTGGTGCAGTTGGCGCTTACAGTGACTTGATCAACACAAAACTGAGAAATACCAGTGGCACAGGTGATGATATTGATACATTGGTTACTCAATGGAATACTACACATGCTTTAAAAGACCCGATTACTGCCACAAATATCATTCCAAGCATTGGTTACAATGATGATACATATGTAAACATTTCTGGCGATACTATGACTGGTGCTCTTGAAGTACCAGCAGGAGCTAGTGGCGCACAAGTTCCACGCACAGAAGAAGTAATTACAAGAGCAGGCAGCGAAGAAAACAGACGTATGCTTGACACACTGTATTTGTCAGACCATCCAAATCCAATCGAAGGCTTTGGTACTCCAAATGGCAAAGACGATTTACAGGCTGTAACAAAATTATATGTAGATACACAGGGTTTCAGCAGTGCTACAAACATTTATGTTGCAACCACAGGCGATGATAATCAAACCGGCACACCTGCAGGACAAGAAGGTAGAGCACCACAGTATGCATATGAAAGTATCAATGCAGCTATGTCTCGTGCTACAGAAATTATTGAATCTACTCCCTACGAACCAGGACCATATGTACAAACAATCACATATGACTTGCAATCTAAAAACACAACAATTAGCACAGTATCTGGATACACTGCATGGGGCGGCGGTATTGCAGCAGTAGCAAGTCCAATTGTTTCACAAAACATCATAGGACTTCAAGAAGAAGTAGAAGAATATGTAGCAACAACATATCCTGATCTAGAATATAATGTTAGTACTTGTAAAAGAGATATACAATTAATAATTGACAGTGTCAGACTTGATGTCCTAGCAGGACCAACTGTTAACTATCTTTCACGTTGGGCAGGACTTAGATACAACGCCAACCCAAGTGCTGTTAAAGCAAAAACAACACAATTAGACGCAACTGTTGATAGTATTGCTCTCGTGAAAAATAGAATTTTGTCTATTTTGTCAGACGAATTAACAATTGCCAGCGGTGATGCCGTATATGATGCATACCAAGATAGATTTAATAATGTGCTAGACATTATACAAGGCACACCAGTTGACTTAGAAAGTACAGGTACTGGTTACGTATTTGATTTCTTAAATGGCACATATGACAGTGTGGACCAGGGTATTGAAGGCAACAGTGATTTACGTGAAGGTAAACTTATTGTAGGTAAATCAAGTGGTGCAAAAGGTATTATCACAGACTATCGTAGAACAGCAACTGGTACAACCGATAGTATTACTGTAGATCTAGTTGAACCAATTGAATTTGAAACAGGTGAAGAACTAGAATACGGTAACTTAACACGCAATAACCAAGTTACAGTGCGTGTGGAATCGGGTATTTACTACGAGCATCTTCCAATCAAACTACCAGAAAACGTTAGTATCAAAGGTGATGAATTTAGACGAGTGGTTTTAAGACCAAAACCTGGCGTATCACAAAGTGTTTGGGCAAACACATACTTCTATAGAGATGCGGTAATTGATGACTTGCCGGCTGCCTATTCACCAATTAGTACCACAAGCGCAGTCGCAACTGACGCAAGTAGAAGTAATACAGGTTCGCCATATACAATTACAAGCAGTCAATGGTCGTCAAATGGTGCAGGTATTGATGCAGAATTTGAAGTGGCAGTTGATGCAGTAGGTGCAACAACTATTACAGTTACCAATGCAGGTGATGGATTTGTTGTAGGTGATACAATTACTATTGCTGACACTGCATTAGGTAGCGGTGGTGCTGCTGATGTAACATTTACTGTCACAGCAACAGGTGGCGGTACAACTTTTGTTCATCCAATCAGTGGCAAAAATGGTAAGTATGGTTATCATTATCTTGCTGATCCTAGTACACCAGTAAATGTAGGAAACTTTGGTACACTTAATCCGGGCAACTTTGATCAAGCAGCAAGATTGATTGAATTCAACAAATTGTTTATCATTGAAGAAACTATTGAATACATCAATGCTACCTATCCTACATTGGTTTACAATCAAGATAAATGTGAAAGAGACACTGGTTTAATTATTGACGGTATTATCAGTGACTTGAAGTCAGGTGGTAGAGAAGCTACGCTTACAAATCAAGGTGCATATTATGAAGGTGCTGTGAGTGGACAGGAAACAGAAACAGCAGCAGCGATTACAAATCTAAAAACCATTATCGAACACGTTTTGCTCAACGGCGATGTATCAAGCACATACACACCTTTGGGTACAGTTGATCAAATAACCGATGAAGATTACACTGCTGAAGCAGATTCATTAACAAATGCACAAGAACTTTGTGACTGTGTTGCATTTGCATTTAATGTAAGTTATAATCCTCCATTGAACAACAGCGAAATGGATGTGTTATTGTGTAACGATGGTACTATTGTTAGAAACATAACAGTGCAAAGACACGGCGGCTTTATGATGGTTCTGGATCCAGAAGGACAAATCCTAACAAGATCTCCTTACTGTCAGACAGGTTCTAGTTTCTCACAATCAAAAGGCACACGTAGAAACTTTGCAGGCGGATTGTTTATTGACGGTTATGCAGGTAACATGCCTGTTAGTGTTTCTGGTGTGAATAGTGCATTTAACATCGACGTTGTATCACCAGCAGGTGAAGGTTTGTTTGTGCGTAGACCTCCTACTCCGTTCCCATTCTTTTACAACGGCGGTAGATATCAGGTTAATACAATTACAAACTACAACAAAGCAACTGGTACTTGTACATTTGTGCTAGACGAAACAAGTAATGTTGCTGATAGAGTGATTAGAGAAATTGATGCTATTACACAGGCAAGTCCTGCTGAAATTACATTTACTGCAAATCATCCTTTCAATGATGGCGATAGAATTCAAATCAGTAACGTAAACGGTATGACAGAAATCAACGGTGATACAGTTTATGTTAAAAACACACTAAGTCCAGATACTGTAGAACTTTACACAGATTTAGCGTTGACTGCACCATACAGCACAGTAACCTACACAACCTATACAGGTGGCGGTAATGCTGTGAGTATTGCAGAAGGACAAGGTTGGACCAGTGGTACAGGTGTTGATATCTTTGTACAAAGTGGTGGTAACAGATCAATGCTTGCTAACGACTTTACACAAATCAACGATTTGGGATTTGGCTGTCTTGCTATCAATAACGCATTATCAGAACTTGTTAGTATGTTTACATATTACTGTCACACAGGTTATCTTGCAGCTGATGGCTCACAGATTCGTAGTATTGCTGGTAACAACAGTTACGGCTTCTTTGGACTAGTTGCCGAAGGTAGTGATCCAGATGAGATTGCAACAGATGTTCAACTTGGTGCTGATATGGTATTCCCTGCTAAAACATTTAGAGCAGATGGATACTTAGACTTTGCAGCAGCAGTTCCTAGCACAGGTACAATAACTGTAGGACAAACACTAACTCAAGGTTTGATTGAGCTTACGATTACAGGCATTACACAGGCTAATCCAGCAGTTGTTACCACAAGTGTAGCACACGGATTGTCAAATAGTGATTTTGTAACAATCAATGATGTTGTAGGTATGATAGAAATAAATGGATTGCAGTTCTATGTTGATACTGATGGTAGTGGTAGTGCCGGCGGCACATATACTACAAGTGAATTTGCATTATACACTGATAGTGCATTAACAACAACATATGACAGTACAACTAATACAGCATACAGTAGTGCAGGTGAAGCAGTGAGAGCAGCAAATGCCACAGGTATTGTTAGTTTCTTAGGTGAAGAAGATGCCAGTGGCGATCCTACAAGAATTTATGTACATAGCACATCAGGTGTGTTCAATACAACTGGAACTTGTACAACACCAACAGCAAGCACAGTAGGCATTCCTAACAACGTAGAAACACTTGATTTAGATGCACCAGAAGATTCGCTGTTTATGTATGCATATGACTTAGGTGGTTTCCCAAATAACATCAGTGAAGTAGAAGTATTCCACGATGTTAACCTATATCAACCTTATGAAATTACCAATGCAACTGATGCAGAATTTACAATTGGTGGATATCCGATTGAAGTAGATACAGCCGTAGGTGTAACCTATGGAGGTAGTGGTACCGGAGCCGTTTTACAAATCAGTAAAATACAAACTGGCGGTGGCACATATCAAGTTAGAGTAGATAATGCAGGAGACGGAAGTCCAGCAAGTTACGTAGCCACTGAAACTATCACTATCCCAGGAAACTTACTGGGTGGTGCAACTCCAGCAAACGATGCAACAGTAACAATTGATGATGCTGACGGCGGCTTGATTACGTCTGCAAGTGTTACTGGTACTCCTAGAGTTGACGATAGTACTCCTATTAAGAGTGGTATTGTTTGGAGATTTAACTTTGGTACTGGACTAGAAGGTACTGCTTCAAATGGTCTTCAACAGGATACACCACATGATACTAGACTGGTTGTTAGACACAAGCAAAACTTCTTAATGGATAGCTTCCCAGCAGAAGACTTGCCAGTACGTCCAAGTACAGCATTCCAGTTTATTGACGACACTAGAGATTACACATATCGTACAATTTCATTTAGTAACACAATTACAGACGGTGTCAGTGTTGGTACTGATCAACGTATGGTTACCTTTGACAGTAACTTTAGATACATTGATTTGACACTGGACAGAGGTGCAGCAAATGCGTTAGGTGATACAGAAAGTGCATTCTATGCGGCTGCAACAGTGAATCCAAATTACACAGATATTATGGCTGCACCTACTCCTGCACTAAGCGGTAGTATTACTATGGGTACTACGGCTGCTACAACAAGTACAGATGGTAGTAGATTCCTAGTTATCAGTGTATTAGACGAAACTGATGAGGAACGTATTCAAAACTATGATATGATCTTTACATGGGGTGGTAAAATACATCAAATTGATGGCTATGCAGTTTATGATTATCCAGCAGGATCAGGCACTAGAGAAGTAGGTGTTATTCAAATTTCAGATGTGTCAGGCAGTGATATTAACTTCCCAGCATTAAGTGGTAGTGCATACGGTGGATTGGGTCTAAGTGCTGAGATAACAGATGGACTTGTATTGAAAGCAGGTCTTGCAGAAGGCGAAAACGCAGAGATTACTGTTAATATTAGTACATGTCGTGCAACAGGACACGATATGCTAGACATTGGTGTTGGTGGTTACAATACTGCTAACTATCCAGAACGTATCTTTGGTGAACCGTTTGGTACAAGTGCAATCAGTACAAACGATGCTATTGACAGTGAAGGCTTCAACAGTGCAGCACAAGTACAAGAACGCAACAAAGGGCGTGTGTTTACTGTTATGACAGACCAAGATGGTTTCTTCCGTGTTGGTAGATTCTTTACAGTTGACCAAGGTACTGGTAGTGTTACATTTAACGCTGCACTTGTTCTCACAAACATCGATGGTATTGGTTTTAAACGTGGTGTGCGTGTAAATGAATTCTCAAACGATGCAACGTTTACAGATGCCAAAGGTGATGCAGTACCAACACAAACAGCAGTTGAAGGATATATCAACGCACGTTTAGGCAGAGACAGAAATGGTACAGCATTAACTACAGGATTAATTCCAACAGGCGGCGGATACATATTCAAACTAGGCGACACAATGGCTGGTACGCTGAACATGGGAAGTAATACACTAACTGGTCTTGCTAACCCAGATCCTGCACAGCCAACTGATGCTGTTAATATTCAGTACTTTGAAGATAACACAGACGAGATTAATGACATCGGTGACGTTACTATCACAGGAACAGGTACACCTGTACGTGGCAACTTGTTGGTATTTACAGGTACAGACCAAGATAGTGAAAACTGTGCTATCACCGGTGACATTGAAGTAACATACGACCCCCTAACACCTAACCAAATTGAAATTGGATTTACAGCAGGCAGTATCACAAACGATGACGTTGCTGCTGATGCTGCAATTGAACAAAGTAAATTGGATATGGTAATTGCTACAAGTAGAGCAGCAGCACCAACCGGCACACCAGCTGATATTCAGGCAGCAAGTGGACTAGCAAGTTTTGATAGTGCAAACTTCACAGTAACAGACGGATGGGTTAAAATCACAGACGGTGGTATTGCTAATGTTGAATTGGCAAACAGTACAATTACAATTGGTAGTACAGTTGTAAACTTAGGCGATACTATTACAAACCTAACTGGTATTGGCACAATTAATCACACTGGCGATATATTAGGCCCAGCAGGAAGCTCACCAGACAACGGTGTTAGCATTGGTAGCAGTGCAAACAGATACAACACTGTATGGGCAAGCACATTTAATGGTACTGCAACAGAAGCACTATATGCTGACTTGGCAGAAAACTACTTAGGTGATGCTGATTATGAACCAGGCACAGTGCTTGTATTTGGTGGCGATGCAGAAGTTACTGTGTGTAGTGCTAAAGGTCAAACCAGTGTTGCAGGTGTTGTAACAACTAACCCAGCACACTTGATGAACAGTGCATTAGAAGGTGATAATGTTGTAGGACTAGCATTACAAGGTAGAGTACCTTGTAAAGTTATAGGCACTGTTAAGAAAGGCGACATGCTGGTTACAAGTGCCGTACCAGGTTATGCGATAGTGAATAACTCCCCAGGCGTAGGACAAGTGCTTGGTAAAGCAGTTGGTACAAAAGACACCGAAGACAGAGGTGTTGTAGAGATTGTGGTAGGGAGAGTATAATGGCTAAGCAGGTTATCAACGTAGGATCAAGTGCAGGTGATGGTTCAGGAGATGCATTGCGTGATGCAATGATCAAAATCAATGCCAACTTTACAGAATTATATGAAGGTATTGTTGTACAAACTATTGTAGGCGAAAACGGAACAACACTAGTTGATATCAGCACAAACAGTGTAAATGCAAATGCATTGACTGGCACAGTGCCAACTGGTGTTGCTACCTGGGATAACTTGGGTGGCAAGCCTACAAGTGTAGCAGGATTTGGTATTGCTGATGCATATACTATTGCACAGACAGATGCACAAATTGCCAGCGAGATTGATGATTTTAAAATATCACTAGCAGCAGATGGCGGCGACTTAAAGGGCAGTGTATTTGGTGATGATAGCACACTACTGGTAGACGGCGTGAGTAGTACAATACCAGCAGCAAACTTATCAGGTACATTGCCTGCATTGGATGGTAATGCTTTAACAAATATTGATGCTGCAAATATAACAGGTACATTGCCTGCATTGGATGGTAGTGCTTTGACGAATATTGATGCTGCAAATATAACAGGCAGTTTATCTGGTGTTGCTGTATCTACAGCAGACATTACAGGCTACGGTGTATTCACAGGCACAGAAGAATCATTTGCTACACTGACAGGTGCTACAGGAACAGTTGCACACGATTGTGACAATGGACATATATTTTACCATACTACACCAGCAGCAGATTGGACTGCAAACTTTACCAACTTGGGACTCACAGCAGAACACGCTACTACACTGAGTATTGTTATTAGCCAAGGTGCTACAGCATATATTCCAACAGCAGTGCAAATAGGCGGTGTTGCACAAACACTGTTGTGGCAAGGAGGAGCACAACCGACTGGTACAACAAATGGTACAGATGTTGTAGCATTTAGCATATTGAATGACGGTGGCACGTATGTTGTTATGGGACAGTTGGTAGGATTTAGTTGATGCCTTTCTTTAGTAGCTTTACAGGATCATTCTCAGGTGGTAGAAGAACAGTAGCCGGCGGTGGTGGCGGCGGCGGTGGCGGTGATCCAGTACCAGGCAATCTTAGTATGGATTTGGGTTTGACTGATTTTGGAACAGCAACCTTTACAAATGCTTTAACGCAAGAAACCCTTTTTTACGGATTGGCATTTAGTCCTGACGGAACGGTTATGTATACCACTAGGTCAGCATTTTCTTTTCATTATTATAATTTATCGCCTGGTTGGGATTTATCTGATCCAAATGGTGACCATGTTGACGAAATCATCATCTCAGCGGGCAACGGAAGCGGAGCAGGTCGAGACATTCATTATGATCCTACAGGAACAAGATTTTGGAGCAATGAGACTGGTGCTAATGAAGTAATTAAAGAATTTGCAATGGGAACTGCACATGATGCAAGCACTTTAAATGGTGCACCTGTTGCAACATTTGACTTTGAAACTATTATCACATTACCTGCCTCAACGGGTTTGAGTTCAAATCGTTGGGGAGATAACGGTAATAAATTGTATGTAACCAGTGGTGGATTTTCAAATTCAGTAGGAATATACGAATTAGACGCAAGCACACCATATGACATCACAACACTCACTAATTCAGGAAATTTTTTAAATGTTACCCAGGTAACATTTACAGGAGGATTTACTGGCGTTGGCATGGGTACCATTGTGTGGTGTAATAATGGCCAAACACTTATAGTTCAAGAAACTAAAGGTACTACAAGATACTTGGTAAAATACACATTATCAACATCTTGGGATTTAAGCACTGCAAGTTATGATTCTCGTGTTACACTTTCCTCTTTAGGCATATCAACAGGTGTAACCAACATATGGCCTAAACCAGATGGAACAACTTTGTATATGATGACGCTTGACGAAACTATCGCAATAGTGAGCACAGGTGTATAAGATAAATATTAGAAAGAACAGGATTTAGAGAATGGCAAATAGATTTCCACTAGTAGTAGATACAGATGACGGTAACAAAATTAAAGAAATACCAATTGGTGATCAACTTGATCTTGCTAACAGTGGTATTGCTAACCTAACTGAATTGAGTGTTGCTGGTGCGTTGAGCGGATCTACTCTTACAACATCGGGTTTAGCAACATTAAATTCTCTTACAGTTGCAGGCACTACAACTTTAGGTGTTACAAACGTAGGCACAATCAATGCTACAAATATAAACTTAGGCGGTGAAAGTGTTGGAGTACCAGTACAATCAGATTGGAATGAAACTGATAACACCAGCCTTGCATTTATCCAAAACAAACCAACTATTAGTAGCACAGTAGAAAGCATCAATGACATTGGTGACGTTGACACAGTAGGTGCAGTTAGTGGTAATATTCTAATTTATAATGGCTTTGAATGGCAAGCAGAAGTAAACACAGGCGGCGATGCAGAAAGTATTCAAGATGCTATCTTCAGTGAAACAGTTGCAGGCAGTTTGAGTATTCAACAAAATCCTGCAAGTGGTAGAGGCAGCTTAGATTTTGGTAAAACCAAAGGCGATGCAAACTACGGTGAAATTTCATATACACCGCCAAATGCTCTTATCAAAGGACAACAAGATTTAATCAGTGAACTTGTAAACGACAGTGCATTTGTAAATGAGACGTTTTTGACAACAGTTGATAGTGTCACAGGTAAGTATTTGAAAGCTGCTGATGTAATTGGCTTTGGAAGAATAAGTGCTACTGTAAATACTTCATCGGGTCAAACTGAACTAACGTTTGACACTACAGGCTTACTAACAGTTGAATCTGATACACTGCAAACTGTTACAGATAGAGGTGCAAGTAGTACAAATGCATTAGAAGCAGATGCATTTAACCAAGCACCAACTAGCACTAGTACGAACACTTTAAAATTTGTTGATGTAGAAACATTAGATGTCTTGACAAGTATTACTGCTACCAATGCAAACTTCAGCACCACTAATGGAAACATAACAGCAGGTGGTAATATTCAAGGCTTAAACGTTACAGCGACAAACAACCTGAGTGCAAGTTTTATTATAGGTGCAATAAACATCAGCAACACTACAGGCGATATGGAATTGACAGTGCCTTCAGGAAGTAGAGTTGATATTACATCGGGTAGATTGAGACTAGGTAGTGTATCAGTACCTACTACTAATCCAGAAATTGGTGAAATATTCTTTGACGGTAGCACGTTCTATGGATATGTAAATGACATTGACGGTGCAGGCACAGCAGGTGCTATTGGTTTTGGCGGAGTAAACAATCCATTAGGCATACAACTTCCTATTGTTGAAACAGGTGACGAACCAATTCCTGCTACAGAAGGTATGCTCATATACAATGCGACTAACGACCAAGTATGGGTTTATAAACCTACAGGGTGGACCTCCATTGGCTAATCTCTGATAAATATATAAAACGGAGACTAACATGGCAATTCAACAAATAGATGTAGGCGTTTTAGCAAACGACGGAACAGGCGATGACCTAAGAGAAGCATTTATCAAAACTAATCAAAACTTTGATGATTTAGATTTACGTGTAGCATCTTTTACAGAGATTACAGGTAGTAACTTAGGTAGTTCAGGCTATAGTGTATTTGCTGATAGAGTTGTGAACGATTTCCAATTTAGAAAGTTATCTCCAGATCCGCTATTTGCGGAAACAATGAATATTAGGGTAAGCGACGATGGTACTACATTATATTTAAGTACTCCGCAAGCCCAAAGTCGTTTTACAGATGGTACTACGACCATCACTACACCAGTTGAACAACCAATTTTTGTTACAGGAGAAGAGGGCGCCGTTGTAACAGTGAGTACGGTAGGTCCAGAAATTAGAGTTAGAGGTGTAATTTCTGGAGAAACAGCACCACAACTTAGTGCAACACTAAATGCTGATAGCAATGAAATTACTAATGTTGCTGCAATAAATGGTATTACAGCAGACCAATTAGCAGGAGTCTTTGGTTTCGATTTTGGAGATATAGATTCTGATGCAACTAGTATTATTGATTTTATACTAAAATCAATGGATGTTGATTTTGGAAGCGATACAGGCACATTTGAAGAAGCTGCATCAGGTGTTGATTTTGGTTCTCCAGGAAGCGACGATTTTGCGGAAGGTGCATAAATGGCATTACCTAATTGGACTAAATTAAATGGCGAAATAGCAAGTATAGAAGAACGTGTAAACGTAACTATTCCCTTACCATTAGAATCTACAGAAGGAATTACTCTAAGTGTAATATCTGGAGAGATCCCCCCAGGACTTAGAATAGAAGATTATAGTTTAAAAGGTACTGCTTTTGAAGTAGGTAAAACAACTGAGTTTGAATTTGTAATTAGAGCAAGTAACAGCGAAGGCATAGCCGATAGAACATATATTATTACTGTAAACGGAGCAGATGCTCCTGTATGGCAAACAGCACCAGGGCCCTTACCACTAAAGAAAAGTTTTAGAAATCAATACTGGGTTGACACTTTAAATACCAATTGGGGATTTTTTAAATCTGTTGATAGTGCATGGGTAGCGCAAGACGTAGATGTTTACGAAAACATTCCTAGTAGACAAACCGGCGAAGATGGCGATTGGGCATTTGTAAGCTCTATAGAACAAGTTTGGTACAAAGTATCTACTAGATGGTATAGAGCAAACGAAACACAACTACAAGGAGTATTTGGTGCTGGATATACATTTAGTATATCTGATACTGTACCTAATCCTAATTTAGAAAATCTATGGTTTAATACAAACAAAAATAATAATGGATTAAATCTTAGTTTGAAAAGATGGAACGAGGATTTACAGGTATGGGCATCACAAAAATATACAGTCAGTAAAACTGCTCCTATATCTCCTTTTGATGAACAGATTTGGGTACATATTTTTAATGACACATTTGATTTTGTTTTAAAAAGTTATGATGCAAGAGACAGTACTTGGGAAATAATCAAAACGATAGATTATGGTCCAACACCTCCAGACAGATTAAACACAGCATTTTTTGTTTTAGATAGCGCACCTGTTGATTTTCAATTACAAGCAATTGATAGCGACCTACGTGCAGGTGAAAAATTAAACTATTATATTGCACAAGATGATGGCGAACTTCCTCCAGGACTTACACTTAGCACCGATGGATTGATAAGTGGATATGTTGATCCTATATTAGGATTAGATTTAGATCAAGAACAAGGCTACGATGTAGATCCGTTTGATTCGGGTCCTAGTGATTTGTTTGTTGTAGACGATAATGGCTTTGACAGTTATTTTTACGATACTACATTTTACGGATTTTCTGAAAGAACAAGATTACCAAAAAAATTAAATAGAAACTATACATTTACAGTAACAGTCCAAGACGATACAAGTTTTAGTAAAAGAAAATTTAGTATATATGTTGTAGGTGATGATTTCTTACGTGCTGATAATACTATAATGAAAGCAGGCACAGGATTGTTTACTGCTGATAACACATTCTTACGCAATCCTATCTGGCTAACTCCAGGAAACCTAGGAGTTAAACGTGCAAATAACTATACCACAATCTATTTAGATGTATATGATCCTAACGCATTGCTAGGTGAAATAAGTTATAACTTGCAACCATTCAATGACGATGGCACAGAAAGTATAATTCCAGAAGGATTAGAGTTAGACGGACTAACTGGAGAACTTGCTGGTACAATACCATATCAACCAGCAGTGTCAAAAGAATATAAGTTTACAGTAGAAGCTCTAAGACAATTTATAGATACAGATGATGTTGAGGTAATAAACACAAGTGTCTATGAAGACACACTTAGTGGAAGGTCTCAATTAAAAATAAGAAAAATTAGTCAAAATATTACAGATGGTGTTAGTGATTTAGACAAACTAATTGGACAAGAAATTACAATTGATAATTTAGGCTATGTAGTAGAATCTGTAAATCCAGATAGAGAAGACTATGATATTTTAAATCTTGCTAGAGATCTAGAACCATCATACAAATATAAAAGACTACGCACAGCATTTGAAAATACTATTGGTCAAAATTATATCTATATTATAGATGCACTAGATGGCAGAGAAACAGCATGGAAAAATCGCACGTTAAATTATAGTGCTACTGAACAATATTTGCTTGTTGATAGGCCTACAGAAATTATTCCAGGCAGCACTACTCCAAAAGTGTGGCATAAGATGGTACGATATACTGTGACAGCAGCAGATAGTGCCGGAGATTTACAATTTAATTTTAGTGCAATAGGTCAAAACGATCCAGGTGTTGATGACGATATTGGAACAAATTTAAGAAATTGGCTTACTACACAAGGTATAGATACAACAAATTTATTCAAACTGGTATCGTTAGATAATAAACAAATAGTATTTGATATTCCAAGAAATGCAGCAGTAGAAGCAGTAATTCTCAATCAAAATCTATTTAACACAGATGATAGTGTACTAGATAATATAGAAATTAAACGCAGTAGACAATTTTTCAAAGTGTTTGTAGATACAACACTACAAAGAGCATTTAATTTAAATAATCCATTAAATGAATTATCAGGTGTTCAACTTACTTTAGGTGTAGCAGCACAAACACTAATTAGAAAAAAATTAAATGTCATACAAAATGAAGACATTAGTACAATAAAAACATTTACATTAAATGTTATAGGTGAAGTTGACAGCACTATAAATTGGATTACTGAAAGTGATTTAGGAACACTTCCGGCCAATCGTCCTAGTTATCTCAAATTAGAAGCAACTACTACACTTGTAGGTGCAAACTTGCGATATGATTTAATCGATGGCAGATTGCCAAATGGAATAGAACTGAAAAAAGATGGCGAGCTTGTAGGTAAACCAAATCAATTTCCAGATAGCACAGGACTAGGACTTACCGCCATTGATAGCCGTGCCACAACTTTTGACGGCAGTACTACAAGTTTTGATAGAGTGTTTACATTTAGAGTCCTTGCAAGAGATAGATTCGGATATAGCGCAGAAATAAAAGAATTTACATTACGTATAACTGACACAGATGATAAAGTATATAGTAATGTGTTTATTAAACCTTATCTAAAACAAAATCAAAGAACAGCATTTTTGGATTTTATAAATGATTATGAAATTTTCAAACCAGAATATATCTATAGACCTTATGATCCAAACTTTGGCGTACAAAAAGACTTACGTACTTTAGTGTATGCCGGTATTGAAGCAAAAAGTGTAAGAAATTTTGCAAGTAGTATTGCTCTAAATCATGTTAGAAAAAACTTTTATTTAGGATCATTAAAATCAGCAGTTGCAAAAGTGCCAGGTTCTAATGAAATATTGTATGAGGTAATTTATATAGAAATTGTAGATCCGGCACAACCTGATGTTGGCAACACAGCTCTAAGTGTATCATCAAGAAATGGAACAAAACTAGCAATCAATGATGTAAAAATAGAAATTAAAGATGATACCACTGCTTCTGATGAAGGAAGTGAACTATATTCAATAACTCTGCGAGACGGCGACCCAGTGAGATTTGGTGCATTTGGAAACACATTTAGTATTGTAGGTAGAGATGCAGTATATGAAATAATTGCCGCTGGTTTAATTCCTATTACATTACAATCAGGAATAGTAGTAGCATTTAGACCAAGTGCATCTACTAGTGCAAATAGCGGCGATCCATTTAGGTTTAGACCTAAAACCAATGTGCTAACAGTTGACAGCACAGGCATTCAAGCAAGTCAAAGTCAAAATGTAAAACGTTGGATAAGTAACATAGGCAATATGCGTAAACGTATAAATGATATTGGTGCTAATGATAGAGAATTTTTGCCACTATGGATGCGTAGTTCGCAAGAAGATTTTGGAAACGAATTAGACTACGTTACAGCAATGCCGCTTTGTTATGTAAAACCTGGTTATGCACAAACAGTTATTGAAAATATTGAAAACAGTGCATTTGATTTTACACAATTACACTATGACATAGACAGGTACATTGTTGATAGAACAGAAGAATCAGATCAAGAACAATTCATAGTTTTTGGCAATTACAAATTAAATGTATAAATACATACACTAGAGAGGAATTATTATGGCAAGTAACATTGTACCAGATACTATCGATGACAGCTATCCAGTTGCAGGACAGGATAACGACAGTCAGGGGTTTAGAGATAACTTTAATATTATCAAAACAAACTTCACATATTCTAAACAAGAAATTGAAGATTTGCAGGATAATACTGCAAAAACAAATGCTGAAAATAATTTTTTCGAGAATGATTTATTTAGATTTAATAGCCGCCAGCAAACACATGAACATGTGGCAGTAAATGCAGATGTTACACAGGAAATAAGTTTTGCAACAGGTCATCATTATGAAGTTACATTACCAAATGATAGCACACTTACTCTAGTAGGATGGCCAACTACAAATCAATATGCTGAAATTATTATGCAGATTTTTCACGATAGCGGCGTTCAAAGAAATGTAACTTTTGCAGCAGAATATAGCACTGGACTTCCTAGCACATTACGTGTAGAAGATACTACTGAATTTGGCGGTACCGCAGCTATTGTGTGTGATGCAGCAAATAACAAAAGTCAACTTATAAAAGCATTTTCATATGATAACGGTATCACTGTTTATTTACAGCACATGGGAACATTTGTAGCAGCAGCATGATTCATCCTCACGAGAATGAAATAAAAAATTACACAGACGCACAACTAGAGCAGAAGTTGCTCAAGTTGAACCATATGTATTTTATGACTGAAAATCAAGATATGCGTCAGCAAATGATATTGCTCATTGATGGCTACAAGTTAGAAATAGAAGCACGTAGAGCAGCAGCAAGATTAAAACAAGAACAAGACCAAGGCGATAATCCTCTTGACGATTTAATCAATGTAAGTTAAAATAGGTATATGCTATTGAAAACTGATGACTTAGGTATCCCACGATTTAGTAATCGCGATTTGATCGATATGATTTATAGTGGCAATGTAGAAAAATGTCACGTTGTTCTGTGTGATCAAAGTGATGATGTAGACCGTTTCAATGCCGCTATGGAAGAGCAAGGCTTTGATAAACTACAAAAGTATATCCCACTAGATGTAGATCAAAAGACTTTTGACGGTGTATGTCAAAGTGAATGGTTTATGCCGCAAGAGTATAAAGAACTTGATGTTGTAACACATTTATTAAATCAATATCCAAACTTAAAACTTGGTAGTAAAGAATATTCACGTGTTCAAGAAGAACTACATGAATTTAAAATGCGTGGTATGAATGACCTGTTACGTTATATGATTTATCTTGTAGACTATATGCGTGAGAATGGAATTGTTTGGGGTGTAGGACGTGGCTCAAGTGTAGCAAGTTATGTGCTGTATTTGATTGGTGTACACAGAATTGACAGTTTAAAATACAATTTAGACTGGCGTGAATTTTTGCGATGAATATATATCTTGTTCAGGCAAGCGATAACCACGG
>Ga0181570_10001957_pt1 | contig 17063 bp, 15 predicted proteins | sample 101ome_18_FD_148667 | JGI IMG/M metagenome (GOLD analysis project Ga0181570, IMG submission 148667) | Coastal salt marsh microbial communities from the Groves Creek Marsh, Skidaway Island, Georgia - 101406AT metaG (spades assembly) | ecosystem: Environmental > Aquatic > Marine > Intertidal zone...
GATGTGCGCGACGATGTGTGGCGACTTTTGCTCGATCGTCACTCGTCGCCGTCCCTCTCGACGCCATGCCCGCGAATCCGATCGCGACGTTCGAAACGTCCAAGGGCGCGTTCAAGGCGGAGCTCTTCCTCGATAAAACGCCCGTGACGGCGTCCAACTTTATCGATCTCGCCAAGACGGGCTTTTACGACGGGTTACACTTTCATCGAGTCATCGAAGGATTCATGCTCGTGCGTGCGCGATGCGTCGCGTGAGACGCGGGAGAGACGCGGGAGAGTCGTGGAGTATCGCGTATGGTCGCGTGGAGGCACGATCGGTCGACGGTGGTGACGATGCGCGCGAGAGAGACGCGTGTGATTGCGAAGTTACGAAGAATTCATGAATTCATCACTGACGCGCGATTCGAATCCTTCTTTTTCGCCTCGATCGCAGCAATTCGGATGTCCGCACTCGCGTGACCCGAAATCTTCGCGCGCGGGAACGGGTGGTCCACCGCCGAACTCGACGTTTACGAACCTCGCGACCGGGACGACGGTGACGCGAGACGCGCGCGAAGGGTGCGTCCCCGACGAATTCATCGATAAAACATCCAACGACATCGGCACGCTCTCCATGGCGAACACCGGGCAGAAGAACAGCGGTGGGTCGCAGTTTTTCGTCAACACGGTGCACAACGATTTCCTCGATCACTGGCGTTCGGATTTATCGCCGAGTCAGCACCCGGTGTTCGGGCGAGTCGTCGAGGGCATGGACGTGGTCAAGGCGATCGAGCGCGTGCAGACGGACGGTGGGGATAACCCGAAAACACCGGTGACGATGATCAAGGTGTCGATCGCGTGAGCGCGGCGACGGACGGGGGCGCGTCCATCGGTGCCTTCTTTTTTGTTTTTTGTAATACGCGCGCGCCGCACACCGCGACGTACACCATGACGATTTCTTCGCCGACGACGCGCGCGGTACCGACGACGCGCGCGCGTACGACGCTCGCACGTCGCGAGGTTGCGCTCTCTCGCGCGCACGCGCGAATCACCGACGCGGACGCGTCGTCATCGACGTCATCGACATGGATGACGTCCCAGAGCGCGCGCGCGTCCCACGCCTCCCGCGCGCTCGCCTTTGCCCTCGCGACGACGATGGCGACGTCGACGGGTGGAGGATCCTTGTTCGCACCGCCCCTCGCGCGCGCGGGGTTCATGGACGACGTCGAGGCGACGCCGAGCGCGCTCGACCTCGGCGAGCTCAAACCGCGCGACAGAGAAATCATCTTGGAGTCGAAATCCGACCATCCCGACGGCGATTTCACGCGCGAAAACCTCGTCGGGGCGATTTTCGCCGAGGCTGATTTACGACGAAGCGATTTCGGACGAAGCGATTGTCGAGGGGCGGTGTTTTCTCGAGCGATTCTGCCGGAGACAAAGTTTGTCGGCGCCGACGCGACGAACGCCATGTTCGATTACGCGTTGTTACGAGGCGCAGATTTCACGAACGGCGTCTTCGCGGGGGCGAATTTCGTGCGCGCGGACGTGTCGGAGATGACGGTGACGGGGGCGGATTTCACAGAGGCGGTGATCGATCGGTATCAGACGTTATCGCTGTGCGAACGCGCGAGCGGGACGAATCCGTACACGGGGGTGGAGACGCGCGACTCGTTGTTGTGCGACTTGGTGAAACCGTACGAAGGGAGCGGAGGACCGGGCGGGAGCGTGCGCGCGGCGAAGAGTTCGGGGACGTGGGGAGGCGGGAAGTGAGCGGCGAAGAGCGCGTTTGCGTCGACCGAACCAGAGAGAATGTCGCGTCTTTTGAACCGTCTATGAAAGCATTCGTCTACATATACACATACATTTTAATACCTCCACCTGCGACGAGTCGGGACGATACGTTCTCACGACCGAACGCCCATCCGCGTCTTCCTCGCGCGAAGTTCCGCTACAACGTGACGTGCGCGACGCGCTGCGGAAAGGAATACGCGCGTCCATCCGCGGTGAGACAACTCGCGAGGTACGCGCCGAGCGCGCTCGACGACAGCATCGTCTCCGCGCTCAGCGCGTCGTCCATCGCGACGCCGTGGAGGTACGCCTCCAATCCCTCGAGCGATCCATCGGAGACGTCGACGAGCGTCGCGTGCGATTTCACCTCGACGTTGTACGAGACGCCCTGGGCGCTGAGCGCGTCGCAAATGTCTTCAGCGCGCGCGGGCGGCGGCGGCGACGGCGTCTTCGCCGCGCCCAACAATCGTTTGCTTCGCTCGGCGTGGTACATGCTGAAAAACCGCGCGTCGTGACTCTGTTCCGTGTACGCGGCGATGAATCCCAATCCGCCGGGACGAAGCGACGCGCGGAAATTTCGAAGCGCCGCGCGGAGTTTTCCTCGAGGCACGGTGGCGAATCCGTGCGCGCTGTACACGACGTCGTACCCGAGCGTCGCGGGCGCGCGAACGCTCGCACCGCCGTCGTCCGTGTCGACGTCGTCGTCGTCGCGTTCGTCCATCATCATCATCGCCGCCGCCGCGTCTCGCGGAGGGACGAAGGACGTCGGCGTCCCTCGATGTAACGTCCCGACGCGAAACGGCGGCTCGAGCGACGCCGACGCCGCGTGCAACGCCACGCCGGACACGTCGAGTAAATCCACGCTCACGCACAGACGTTTCATGGCGGGATCAAACAGAGGCGACCGCGCGCGCGTCTCCGTGGCGTCGCGCACGCGTCGACAGAGGGCGGCGGAAAACGCGCCGACGCCGCATCCGAAATCGAGCGCCGCGAGCGCGTCGGCGGGAAGCGGCGCGCGACGGCGCCGTCGCGCGCTCGACGCGTCGTCGTCGATGAACGTCGACGCGTCGTCGTCATCGTCATCGATGTCGTCGTCGTCACCGTCGCCGTACGCGCGCGACGCGTCTTTGACGCGTTCCCGCTGTAACGTCGCGAACGTCGTCCACCAATCGTGCGACTCGGCGATGGACGTCACGTCCGACAGCGTCGCCGCGCAATACCCGGGCGTCCGTCGAAGCCGCTCGATTCTCGGCGTGTCGATTTCACTCTCGAGCGTCGCCGCGATCACCTCGGGCGCGCGATTCACCGTCGAGTACGACGCCGTCTCGCTCGCGCCGCCGCCGTAATCGCTATAAAATTCATCGTCGTCTGCGTCTGAATACGCATCGTCACCGTCGCTCAAGAGCGGTTCTCGCGCCGACACCGCCGCTTCTTCGTCGATGAATCCATCGTCTTCTTCGAACGCGCGTCCTCGAGCTCGAGCCGGCGTCTCCGTCGCCTCCGGACTCGCCGCCGCCGACTCGCCGCCGACTCGCCGTCTCGGCGTCGCTCGAGCCACCGCGCGAGACAATCTCGCAATCTCCGCCGACGTCACGACGCCGACGCGTTCCATCCATCCCGCGCGCGCGAGCGCTCTGTACGTAGTCGTTTTCACGAAATCTTGCGCCAAGAAACTCACCGTCGAGAACGCGCCGACGAACGCGACGCGCGCCCACGACACGGATTGCAATTCGGCAAACGGCCACGCCGCCGCCAACATGCAACTCACCGTCGCCGACGTCGCGAACGCGCCGACGACGAGTCCACCGGGACGTCTCGACGCGAACGCTCCGTGCGTTCTCGCGCTGAACACGGTGGCGGCGTCGGTGAGGATGAGTTTTAAAAAGACGCACGTCTGCGCCTCGCCAAACGTCGTCGACGTCTCGAGCGCCGCGGCGAGAAGCGCGAGCGACGCGATACACGCCGTCGCCCCGCTCGCCGCGCACGCCACGACGTCCGGCGCGAATCTCCATCGCTCGGGAAGTCTCGACGGCGCCACGTGATCGTACGCGGCGCCGACGACGACGATGTCGTTGAGCGCCGCCGAGACGCACACGGCGACGACGGGGAGCGTAAACGTCTCGGGCCATCGTTCGTCGTACGATTCGGGACGCACGAACACGGCGCCGAGGATGAAAAATCCCAACACGTGCATCGCGCACGTCGCGCGAAACGCCACGTACTCGCGAACGCGGGCAAACATGACGCGAGCGCTGAGCACCGCGCGCGCCACGACGGCGAGCGACGGCGCGGCGAGGACGACGTCGGCGGCGCTCGCGGCGGCGTCGCTCGCGCCGGTCGCCGCGACGCCGACGTGCGCGAGTCGCAGCGCGGCGACATCGCTCGCGGCGCCGCTGACGAGTCCGACGACGTCGCCCTTGGCGCGGTGCGCCTTGACGAGCGCGCGCGTGTCCTCGGGACGCATGTCCCGGTACACCTTTGCGCGGTCGAGCGTCTCGCACGCGCGCGGATGTAACACGCTCGTTCGCAGTGGGACGTACGGCACGTCCGCGGGCGATCGAACGTCCTCGTCGCGATGGTCGAAATGAATCTTGTCGCACGTGACGCGAGCGACGCGCTCGGAATCACCGGTGACGATTTTCACGTCGACGCCGAGCGCGGCCAAGGCGCGCGTCGACTCGTCGGCGTCTCTTCGGCGCGCGTCTTCGTACACGACGAGACCGAGCGCGACGTACGGATCGTCTCGCGCGTCGGAACACGCCACCAAGAGCGCGCGCGAGATGACACCGCGCGCCGCGCGGGATTGCACGCGTTCCATGGCTCGAGCGATCGCGGCGCGCGCGTCGTCGCCGTTGACGCACGCGCTCAACGCCGCGTCGACGGGACCCTTCATGACTCGAAACATCGATCCGTCCTCGCGTTTGACGACGCTCTCGGCGTACGGACAGTGTGTGCTCGACGCGGGGTCGAAGGGTCGGTGCTCGACGAGCTCGTACGGGGCGAGACGCGAGACGTCAAAGGCGTCCGCGATCATGGAATCCACCGCGTTCGCCGGCGGTTCGGTCCATTCGGCGCACATCGCCGCCGCCGTCATGACGTCGTTTTCGCTCACGCCCTCGAGCAAAGGCACCGTCGGGACGATGGCGTTGAGAGACGTGGCGTCTCGAGTGAGCGTACCGGTCGTGTCCACGCACAGGACGTTCATCGTGGCGAGATCTTCGACGACGCTCGCGCGCGCGACGACGGCCGACTCGAGCGCCAACGCGCGCACGCCGAGCGCCGTCGTCGTCGAGACGATGGTTCTGATGGCCAAAGGCGCGCTGTAAATCAATAATACGACGCAAAACGACAGAGAACGGAAAAAGTCTCGACCGCTGACGATGAGGTAGACGAAGACGCTCAGCGAACACGCGCAACCCACCGTGACCAACGCGCGCGACGCGAGCGTCACGTCCGTCTCAAACGCCGACGTTTCCCGTCTTTTTGCCTCTCGTTTTCTCAACACGCGCGCGGCCCGAGCGGCGAACGTGTTCTTCCCCGTGCGAACGACGAGCGCGCGCGCGTTTCCGCGCTTGACGACGGCGCGCGCGAAGAGCGGTTCGCCCGGTGACGCGTCCTCCGCCCGGCGTTCGCCCGTGATGGCTGAGTTATCCAGCACCAACACCTGCGGTCCGCACGACACGCAATCCGCGGGCACCGCACACCCGGGTCGCAGGATGACGATGTCGCCCGGGACGAGCTCTCGCGCGTCCGTCTCTCTCGCGCGTCCCGAGCGCACCACCGTCGCGCGCGCGTCCACCAGTCTCTGAAGCTCGTAACTCGCGCGCGACGCCTCCTCGCGCTCGGCGTGCGACACGTACGCGTTGGCGACGATGAGCGCGCTCAGAATGAAGGCGTTGAACACCGGATCGTCGCGCGCGGATGCGTTGAAACTCTGCGCGAGTTCGAGCGCGATGCACGCGCACGCCGCGCGCGTCGCGGGATTTTCCAATTCCGCGCGCACCGCGCGCGCGAACGACCGCGCGTGACCGCCGCTCGTCGATGCCTCGCCCGTACCGTCGATGCGATCGTCGTGCGCGTCGATCGGCGTCTCGTTGACGCCGTATTTCTCCCTTCTCGCGCGCGCGTCCCGTTCGCTCAAACCGACGTCGGGACTCGCGTTTAAATCATCCGGATCCGCCCCGTCTCGTCCCAATCCGTGATCGCCCTCGCTCAGCATCGCGCGCGCGATGCGCGCCACGCCCTCGTCCTCGTCTCTCTGATTCCCTCGAGACGTCGACGTCGGCGTTCTCGCGTCCCCGGCGGCGGCGTCGTCTTCGAACGCCGCGCGTCGTCCCAGAAACCCACCCTCTCGCCCGAACGCGCGCACGAACGCCCCCACGCGCGCGCCGAGATCGACCGCGTCCGCGTCCGGCGTCGATTCCCCCGCTAACATGCGCTCGTACGCGTCGCCGTCCGGGGAAAACGGGTCGTCGGCGTCACCGGTCACTAATCCGTCTTCACCATCATCAAAATCATCGTCGTCGTCCCGACGCGTCGCGCGCGCCCCCGCGCGCGCCCTCGACGACGACATACCGATCCGCGCGCCGAACGCGTCTCGGACGACGACGACGACGACGACCGCGATCGGTCCTCGCGCGAGCGCGTCGTCGTCTGCAGACGTCAAGAATCGACCATCCTCCGACGTCCCGATCCACACTCCGACGCGCGCGCACTCCCCGCGCCATGTCCAAACCGCGCGCGTTGGCGAGCGTCGTCTCTCTGTTTTCAAGATGCGCGACCGCGCCGCCCTCAAACGCATCGCTCGCGTCGTCACACCGATGGGCGCGCGCCGCGTCCCAGCCGCCTTCCCACACCGTCCCGTCGACGCCCACGCGCGCGGCGTACGCCACGAGCGCGCGCGCCGTCGATGCGATTCACCGAACGGTGGATGACGAGCGTCTCCGTCGATCGACGGTGCCCAAACGCGCGGGAGCGGTCGCCATAAAGGCTGGGATGACGTGCGAGTGGGATTCCAGAGGGATGAGGGTTCCGCTCACCGTCCTCTGGCTTGACGACGTCGTCGTCGTCAAGACGCTCTCGAGCGACGGTGCGGACGGGTACGACGGCGTGCAGGTTGGATACGGATCGAAGAAACCGAAACAGGTGACGAAGGCGGAGTTGGGGCACTACGTGAAACACGAATCGCCGATTAAGAGGGGATTGTGCGAGTTTCGAACGAGCGCCGACGGCGCGCTGGCGCCGGGGACGGCGATCACGGCGGCGCATTTCGTCGCGGGGCAGTACGTGGACGTGAGCGGGGTGACGAAAGGGAAAGGGTTTCAGGGTCCGATGAAACGATGGGGGTTTTCGGGACAACCGGCGAGTCACGGGAACACGAAGAAGCATCGCGCGCACGGGAGCATCGGGCAGTGTCAAGATCCGGGACGCGTCTTCAAAGGGAAAAAGATGGCTGGACGCATGGGTGGGAGGAATCGCACGGTGCAGAGCGTGTACGTGTACAAGGTGGACACGGTGCGAAATTTGGTGTACGTCAAGGGGCAGGTTCCTGGGAACGCGGGGACGGCGGTGAAGATTCGGGATAGTTTGAGAAAACCGCCGATTTTGGGCGCGCAGGTGCCGTTTCCGACGGCGATCCCGGGGGAGACGCCCGAGGGCGTGTTCACGGCGCCGCCGCACGGGATGGATCCGTACGGGGCGAGCGGGTAGGCGAACGCGGCGTGATGATGAAGAGGCGGGCGAACGACGACGAGTAGACGATATTTGTTTTGTAAATTGACGACGAGTAGACACGAATGAATGCGTTCTCAAATAGTATTGAATGAATGAATGAATGAATGGATGAATATATACGGCGCGAACGCGCGACGCGTCTAAGACGAAATACATGCGGCGGCGGCGATGGCAGTGGTGGCGGCGGCGGCGAGTGACTCTGTCGTCGCTCTGGATCGCTCAGGACGACGACGACGACGACGACTCGTCCGGAGTCATCAAAAGCGGCTTTAGAATCTCCCAGCTCTTGCTCAAAACCGCCGTCTTGTAGCACAAAAACCCACAAAACGTCGCCCCGTACGAAAAGTCAAAGGGTAAATCCAAGTGATTCCACGTCGACGTCACCACGACGAGCGCGACGGGAACGAGCAAACGTTTTTGTAACAACGCGCGCGAGTACACCCCCGTCACCTTTTCAAACGCGCCCCCCAGCATCGCCCCCACGTCCGTCACCGGTTCGTACACCAAGTTTCGCGTGTAATCCATCTCTGAAATGTTCCCATCCGCCTCTCGCTCGCTCACGTTGTCCACGTACCGCTGTAACAGCGTCAAATATCCCACCGCGCCGACGCCGCCGAGCGCCGCGCTCAGACCCGGGGCGACGCCGTATCCGAGCAAACAGTACGCGCTCAGCGCCGCGGAGTGCGTCACCGTCGTCGCCGTGAGTTCCGATTTTAACCTCGCGTACTCCTCGTCCGAGCGCGTCTTCTTCTCAGACGAGGACGAGGACGAGGACGACGCGCGCGTCGTCGGCGCGCGTCGTCGACTCGTGGGGTTTCCACGCGCGCGCGCGCGAGACGACGCGACGCGTCCGAGACGCGCGTGAGGCGCGCGCGAGGCGGGCGAGACGGTGAAAGACATCGCGATCGTCTATGAGCCGTCGAGTGGGGGTCGCCGCGGGCGCGCGTCGCGACGTCGCGACGATGGGCGCGTCGGGGAATGCGGTCGGGGCGCATTTCTCCACTCGCGCGCGCCCATCGTCGCGACACCGCGACGCGTCGCCATGGCGCCCGTAAAAACGCGCGCGCGCGCGCCGAGAAAGACGCGCTCGTCCTCCGCGCGCGCGAAAGAGCCGAGAGCGACGCAAAAGGCGACGCACAAGGCGTCAAAGACGATGACGCCGTCGCGGCGGCGTGGATTCTTTACGCGACACGAGGGCATCTTCGTCTACGTACCCAATCTCATCGGGTACGCGCGCATCGCGGCGACGATGTACGCGTTTTCCGTCGCCTTTACGTCGCCGAGGACGTGTCTGTTGGCGTATTTCGCGGCGTTTTGCTGCGATGAGCTCGACGGGAGGTTCGCGCGTCGATTCAACCAGTGCAGCGAATTCGGACGGGCGTTGGACATGGTGACGGATAGATTGGCCACGTGCGCGTTATTGATGATTCTAGCGATCGAGTACCCGAAGCAGTACATGTCTTGCGTGTCGCTGATGAGTCTGGACGTCGCATCGCACTGGGCGCGCGTGTACGCCGGAGCGCTCGTCGGCGCCGACGGACACAAAGCGCTCGACGACGAGAGTTCATTTTGGTTATTACGACTGTATTATCGCAATCGAATCTTCATGGGCGCGTGTTGCGTGAGCGTGGAGGTATTGTATCTCTGTTTACACGCCAAAGCGGCGGATCCGACGTTTACGGGGTTCGCCGCGTTGGGACCGCTCGACGTCGACGTCTTGCGCGTCGCCGCGTTGCCGGGATTTTTCGTCAAACAACTCGCCAACATCGCGCAGTTAATCGGCGCCTGTCGAACGTTGGCGCGCGTGGACATCGTAGAGATCACCGCGGAGGACTTCGACGACGAGTGAGCGCGTCGTCGCGCCAGTTTGAAGCGCGCGGACTTGTAACACTACAAAACAACTTTTTCACCGATCTCTCAGACGCCCATTCGCCTCACATCGCGACGTCGTCGTCGACGTCGACGCCGCGGCGCCGAAACGACGCGTCAAAGTCGGGAGTATCGCTCGCTCGGACCCGCGCGCGCGTCATGCCGAAGACGTTCGCGATAATCGACTGTGAAGATGATCCTCGCTGGGAAGGCTTGGCGCGCTGCGTCGTTCAACTCTTCGGCCGCGACGACGAGGCGTGGCATCACTACCGCGCGTGCGACGGTGAACTTCCAGACGTCGAGAATCTGCGCGCGTACGACGGATTCGTCGTGAGCGGGTCGTCGCACCGGGCGGAGAGCGATCGACGCGGCGCCGCGCGTTGGGCGCGCGCGTTGGGCGATTGGTTGCGACGCGCGACGGCGCCCGAAACAGGGTCCGCGGACGACGGCGGACCGAGAGTGTTGGCGATGACCTTCGGGTCGTACATGTGCGCGATGGCGGGCGGTGGACAGGTTGGGATGATTCCGGGGAACGCGCACGCGGTGGGGACGACGACGCTGACGGCGAGCGAGACGTTTCGAGCGAGCTCGGCGTTTCAAGACGCGGTGCGCGCGTACGGGAAACCGATGGACGCGAGCGGGGAGAAATTAGTGGTGCATCAGAATCGGTCGCAGAGGATCGTGCGTTTGCCCGAAGGGGCGACGGCGTGCGCGACGAGCGGCGACGACGGCGAGGAGGTTGAGATTTGGACGTCGGCGGACGGACGATTATTAGCGTGGCAACACTCGTTCAGCGACGGCGTAGCGAGCGTGTTGTCGCACAAGGTGGAAAGTGGGTTAGAGGTGAAGCGGTCAAAAGTGAGTCAGAGTAAGAGCGCTCGAGACGGATCGAACGCGTCGGCGGACGAGTTGCCGAAAAACGACGCGGGATTTCTCATCGGCGTCGCGAGAAGTTTCTTGCGACGCGGCGAGTTACCACCGGACGAGGACGAGGCCTATCTTCGCGAGCGTCGTCACAAGGCGCGAGATACCCTATCCTGGGCGTCCAGGCGTAAGGAGGAGATCACCGCGGCGAGAGCGGCGAGAAGTCGCGCGGGCGCAGAAAGCCACGGTCCCGCCGCCGCGAAAACGTCCGCGGGCGAACAAAAAATCGACGATTCCGCGCGCACGCGCGCCTTGGCCGCGCGCGCGTTCACCAGAGTCTCCGACGTCGTCAACGCCGAGATCAACGCGACGACCGCCGAGGTGAGATTTCTCGCCATCGCCAACGAAACCGCCGCCGACGAATACGACGACATCGGCACCACCGCCGCCGATCTCAACGTCTTCGTCTCCGCGCTCAAATCCAAGACGGATGCGCTCAGACCGCGACTCGACGACGCGCTCCTTCGAATCGAGGGTGAGGTGGACCGTCTCGAACAGATCGCGCGCGCCGCCGACAAGCGCGTCGCCGCGCTCGAGGCGCGCGCTAAAATCTTCACCGAGCGCTCGCTCGCCGCGCTCAAGCCGTGACGAACGGATCGAACGGATCGAATGGATAGATCGTCCACGATGTAACAACAAAACGCACGCACTCGCGTCTCTTTCGATGCACGCGTCTATTACTAATCTCGTCCCGGCGAACCGCATTCGAGCCCGCACACCGAGCCTCGCCGACGTCTCGACGTCCCGACGCGATGACGCCTCCCGAACTCGAGGGTGTCACCGATAAGGACCGATTCGAGCTCGAGCTCGAGTTCGTCAGCGCGCTCGCGAATCCGCGGTACGTCCATCACTTGGCCAAGGAGGGATTTCTCAGAGACTCGCGATTCGTCGCCTTTCTCCGCTATCTCTCCTACTGGGAGCGTCCCGAGTACGCGAAATTCATCCTGTACCCGCACGCGTTGCGTTTTCGACGCGAGCTCGAGCGCGAGGAGTTCAGGCGCGCGATGGAGAATCCGAGAAACGCGGAGAGAGTCTTCGCCGCGCAGTACACCTTTTGGGCGTCCCGAAGCGCGAGCGCGAGCGCGGGGGCGACCACCGCGCCGACGTCGTGATTGATCGACGAGTCGATATTCGATCGTTCGTTCGACACCGTCTCGAGCGGAAGGGGCGCGCGGACGCGCGATCGAGCGGAAGGGGCGCGTCGAGCTCGGATTTCGAGCGTCGAGCTCACCTTCGCGCCGCCGCACACCGAGCCGCGCGCGTCGCGCGTCGGTCGTCGCGCGCGCGCGCGACATGTCGCGCGCGAACGTTCGCGTCGTTCGCGCGGTGGACGGCGCGCGAGACCGCGTCGCGGCGTCGAGGGACGCGTCGTCGAGCGCGCGCGCGACGCCGACCCGAAAGAGGGAGAGTCGCAAGCGCGTCGTCGTGTTTCGACGCGGCGCGTATAAAAACCTCCTCGAGGACGAGCGACCACCGTATCACACGTCGTGGGAGGTTCCGTGCGGGTTGTTGGGCTCGAGACGCGCGGCGAACGCGAGGGAGGATCCGAATCTCCCGTTCGCCTCGGGGTCTTCGACGACGCGCGTCGACGCCGTCGTCGATCCGTGCGGGTCGAGCGGGTTCTTTCTCGACGTCGTCATCACGGGTCACGTCGACGCCGTGTGTGCGTGTTGCGGCGAGGTGTACGCGCACGCCCTCGACGACGACGACGACGACAAAGATTCATCAGAGTCGCCCTTTGGTTTTCTCTCCTGGCTCGACCCCGACGCCGACGTCGTCACCACGAGCGGTGATTACGAGGTATTCCCGTTCCCGCGGTCGATCGAAGAGCTCGATTTGACCCCCATCGTCGCCGACACGATCGATTTCGGACTCCCGAGCGAGCTCTTGTGCGCGCCGTGTCGCGCCGCCGAGCCCGAGTCGTGGTCGTGCGAGCCCGCGTGAACGTCGCGACGGTTCACCATCGCACACGCGCGCGCCCCGGAAGCGCACCACACGTAGCGTGGATAGATTATGTAAAACGCATCGCGCGCACGCGCACGCGCACGCACACGCACACGTCTCGCGCGCCCGCGTCCCCTTCCCCGTTCCCGTTCCCGTCCCGACGGCTCGAGCTCGACGTCGTCCCATCCACACACCTCCCCTCGCGCCCGTCATGACGGACCAAAAAAATTCAAACTTCGGCGCCGCCATGCTCGACGGTTTCGCCGTCGACGTGAGCCACCAAGAGATCGAGCGCATCGTCGTCGAGCTCGAGGAACTGTACAAGTCGCAACCGGGCGAGTGGTTGCCCATCGCCGGCATCGGCGCCTACCTCGCCGACGAGCTCGGGTACGAGGATTTAGACGAGTTCGAGGACGCGCTGAAGAGTGATTTTAAAACCTTCATCGGTAAGCTCCCGCACGTCGCCGTCGACGTCGTCGAGAGCGAGCTTCAACCGGGTGTCTTTCGAGAGGTGTTCAAGGTGACGCCGCCGCGAAACGGAAACGGAACCGACGGCGACGCCTCGAACGCGCCGAGGGTGATGCGATTGACGGTGAAGACTCGAGAGGATTTATGGCGCGTGTTCATGAAATCCCCGAACGCGGAATTGGAGATTCCAGAGATTGATTTTCGCGTCGGCGGCGACGCCAAGCGGTGCGTCGACTCGGTGTACAACCACGTCGCCGCCGCCGTGTTCAATCTCGAAACGCACGTCTCGCACATGGCGACGAGCGCGACGAACGCCGAAGAACGCGAGGGTATCGAAAAGACGTGCGAGACGTTACGGAAAATGTTAGATTTAGAGCGAGAGTTTACGCTGACGGTGTACGATTACGAGGGCACGAGCGCGTTTAAACCCGACGACGGCGTCGTCGTCGAACCATTGCCCGAGACATAGACGCACACGGACGCGTGCCATTTAATATATACAATCGCGCGTTCGCGTTTCGGCGCGATGAAACGCTCGAGTCGCGGATGCATCGCGTATTCGCGCGCGCGTCCCGCCCGCCGGCGAAAAACCAACAACCGTCCCGAGTCGACGTCATCGTCCAGCGCGCGTCACGACCGCGAGCGCGATCTCGACGCTTGACGTCGCGCGCGAACGAACGCGCGTTCGGTCGTCTTTGTGTCAAGTCTCGCATCCGCCTCGAGCGTCATGCGCGTCTCCGCACCGCGTTTCATCGCGCGCGCGCTCGAGCAATTTCACGGGACGCTCAGTCACAGAGCCATCGTTCGCGTCGTCGGCGTCGACGCGGAATCGTTTCTGCAGGCGCGTGCGTTCGAGCGTCATCTTTACGTTCCACTGACGTCGTCTCATCGCAGGGTTTGGTGACGAACGACGTGTCGACGGCGCGTCCCGGCGGCGACGCCGCGTACGGAGCGTCGTTGACGCCAAAGGGGAAAATCATTCTCGACGTCTTCGCGCACCGCGAGGACGATGACGGTGGTGGTGATGGGTCGCCGTGTTTTTTACTCGACGTCGATCGAGACCGCGCGGAGGAGGTGCGTCGTGTCGTCGCGTCGTCGCGTCGTCGCGTCGCGTCGCGTCGCGTTTTCGTCGCTGACGAATTTTTCAATTTTTTCCATCCTCCGTACAGTTTACTCGAAATTTACGCAGGATGAGTCTGCGTAAAAGAGTCAGCATCACGAACGAATCGGAGACGTACGAAGTCGTCGTGCGTTCACCGAACGCGGACGTCGGGAACGCGGCGTCGGCGTCGGGCGCGGATCCGAGGACGCGCGCGTTGGGGTATCGAGGCGCGCGACGACGCGACGCCGACGCCGACGCCGACACGACGGCGACGGCGCGAGAGGCGGTGGATCTCGCGCACGCCCGCGCGCGCGCGGTGCTCGGCGTCGCGGAGGGATGGCGCGAGATGGAGGGCGCGATGCCGCTGGAGTGTAACCTCGACGAGTTGCGAGGCGTGAGCTTTACCAAGGGATGTTACGTCGGGCAGGAGAACACGGCGAGACAACGGTTTCGTGGGGCGACGAGGAAACGCGTGACGCCGTTCGCGATTCGAGGAGGATCGAACGTACCGTCGATCGAACGCGGGACGAAGATCGTCAACGAGCGCGGAGACGTCGTCGGGGAGGTGTTGATGACGAGCGCGCCGTCGGCGGCGGAGGAGGAAACGTTGGGTTTAGCGCGCGCGAGAGTGGAATTCATTCGCGAACGCGTCGCGAACGTCCCTGGTTCCATCATGCGCGTCATCGATGGACCGGAGATTGACGTGCGCGTGCCCGAGTGGTGGCCCGAGCGGTTTCTCTTCGACGAGGACGGCGGCGGCGCGGCGTAGACGAGGCGACGATATTCATTTATTTCTTTCATGTAGTAGCGTAACAAATCATCGAGTCATCGAACGCAACGCAAAGACACACCATATTCGATCGATCGATCGATCACTCCTCGTCGTCCTCGACGAAGGCGCGCTTGCGCCGCGCCTTTGGAGCGTCGTCTTCGTCGGCGTCTTTTTCGGCATCCGCCGCCTCGGCGTCCTCCTCGTCCGCCTCTAAAAAGTTCACATCCATCCTATCCCCACCCGCGTCCGCGCCCGCGTTCGCATCATCGTCGCCGTCGCCGTCCGTCTCGCGCGCCGCCGGTCGACGCTCGTAATACGACTCGGTGTATCCTCGATCGACGCCCGCTCTGTACGACGCCTCGGCGGCGACGCCGCTTCGTTCCCGATCCTCGCGCATCATTCTCTGTTGTTTCCTCAACAACGCCGCGCTCTCTTTCGCCGCGCGCTCCAACTCGGCGTCCAACGCCTCCTTCTCTCGCTCCGGGTCCACTCTCGACACGTACTCCATCGTGCGCGTCGCCCTCGAGCCGTGCTTCTTATCGATGGCCGCCGTCAACCTCTTGTGCGTGCGACTATCCAACGTCGCCGGCGCGAACGTCATCTTCGTCTTCAATCGCTGATGCGCCTTCATCAATCCCGGCGCGCGTCTGTACAGGAACGAATCCACGTCGGCGACGTTTCGTTCGTTCATTTTGAGGTACTCGTCGCCGATCACCAAGTGCGTCGACCCGTCCGACCACCGCACGACGCGCGCGTTCGATTCCGGCGCACCCGTCTCTGGATTCGTTCTCCATCGCACGACGTTTTCATCCGACGCTTTGAAGCGTTCGACACCGTCGGCGTCGACGACCGTCGTCGTCTCCTCGACGTGCGAGCTCGCGTCGAACGCCGCGGCGGCGACGCCGAAAATGTTGGACAATTTCGCAATCTTCGCCGTCTCCCCCGTCTCTCGCGCGTCCGCGCGCGCGTCCGACGCGAGGTCGATGTCCAGAGGCGCGGAGTCCACCTTTTTACGCGCGCCGTCGTCGTCCTCGTCGTCGTCCTCGTCGTCGAGTTCGAGGGAACTCGTAAAGGGCGCGCGCGTGGGAACGGATTCGATCGCGTCGCCGTTCACCGGCACCGTCGCGCGCGCGGCGTCGTCGGCGTCGGAATCGGAATCGGAACCGAAAATGTCGCGAACGAGCGCGGCGGTGGCCATGACGACGACGAGACGGCGCGTCGGCGCGCGCGGGGCGATCTGGGAACGGGACGGTGATGTCGGGGTGTGGTCGACTCTATTCTAAACCCTAATGTGCTCGACCGACGAAACGAAACGCGCGAGAGGAGGCGCGCGAGAGGAGGCGCGCGTCGCGGCGTTCGATCGTCCATCATCGCGCGTCAACGTCGTCGTCGTCGTCGACAACGTCGTCGTCGCGCGTCGACGGTGGCGCGAGATCGAGCACCATGTCGAACCACGTCTCGGCGCCGTGTTCGACGGCGCTCGCGCCCTCGAGCGCGAATCCGCCGCTTCGTTCGTAAAACCCTATGAGATGCTCTTTGCACAGTAAACGCACGCGTCGAACTTTGTGCGTCGTCTCGTCGTTCTCGTCGTCGTGGACGATCCATCGCGTGACGTAGTGTCTCAACGCGCTCTCGCCGACGCCTCGGCGACGAAACCGCGCGTCCACGCACACCGAGTGAATCGCCAAGACGTCCCCGGACGGATCGTGCGTCGCCATCGTGGATTCATCGAGCACGTCTCCCGAGGCGAGCGTGCCGCACACGTACCCGACGATGGATCTCGCGTCGGCGTCGAGCGCGTCGTCGGCCTCGTCCTCCTCGGGGTCGTCCAACGCGTCGTCGTTCACCCCCCCCGCGCGCGCCACCATGAAAAAATCCCCAGCCTCTCGCTGACGCATCTCCAAACGCGCCGCGCTCGCCGCCTCATCGACGGGATACGACGCGCGCTCCAGCGTCGTCACGCGCGCGAGGTCTCGGCGTCGACACGGCGCGAACCGAAGCGCGACGCCCCCGCGCGTCGTCGTCGTCGACGTCGATGGATCGGACGACGAGGAAGACGAGGACGACGAGGTTGCGACGACGACGACGCGGTGCGTGCCCACGCGCATCGTTCCGTCCCGTCCCCGTCGTCGATTCAATTCGATTCAATTCGATTCAATGCAAGAATTCTGGCGCACTTCACACACGGCAATCGACCGTTCGAGTCGACGACCGCGATCGCGGACACGCCCACGTCACGAGCGTCCACGCCCCCACACGTCCGTCCGTCGACGTCCCGTCGACGAACTCTCACGTCCTCTGACGCGCGCGCGCAAACAAATCAAATCAAATCAAATCATTCGATTCATTTTCGCTCTCGAGTCTCCCGTGATGCTCTTGCATGAGCACGCACCAAAAAGTGCCCCGTAAGTGTGTTTTGATCAATACGCGTCATCACGATCGTATACACCTCGACCGCAGTTAATACCATCAAGCGTTCATACCA
>Ga0181570_10001959_pt1 | contig 17055 bp, 21 predicted proteins | sample 101ome_18_FD_148667 | JGI IMG/M metagenome (GOLD analysis project Ga0181570, IMG submission 148667) | Coastal salt marsh microbial communities from the Groves Creek Marsh, Skidaway Island, Georgia - 101406AT metaG (spades assembly) | ecosystem: Environmental > Aquatic > Marine > Intertidal zone...
TTGAAGTAAGAAGGCAGTTTAAAAAAATTCCTGGAATAATGAAAGGAACTAGCAAACCTGACTACGGTAGATTAGTAGATTTACTTACTAAAGCTGCAATTAAAGAAATGATTGTTCCATCTCTACTTCCAGTTTTATCTCCAGTAGTTTTATATTTTATAATATTACCAATTGGAGGGGTGAGTGCAGCATTATCAACATTAGGTGCAATGTTACTTGGAGTTATAATTACAGGATTATTCGTTGCAGTTTCTATGACTGCAGGTGGAGGAGCTTGGGATAATGCTAAAAAATATATTGAAGACGGAAACTTTGGCGGCAAAGGTTCTGAAGCACATAAATCTGCTGTTACAGGCGACACTGTTGGTGATCCTTATAAAGATACAGCAGGACCAGCAATAAATCCAATGATAAAAATTACAAATATTGTTGCTTTACTTCTTTTAGCTGTTTTAGCTCACTAAAATTTTCTTTTACCGTACATTTTTTGTTTAACACTAGATAAAAATTTTCCAATAAAACTTTGTTGGGAAATATTATTTTCTGTTTCTTTCTCAGAGTATTTAACTGTGTTCATGTCATCTTTAGTGAGTATTTTTTTATTTTCAAGAATTCCATATTTATCAAATTTAAGTTCTAAAACGTTATTTTCTTTTAAAATATTTTGACCTAGTTTTATTAGTTTGCCTCTAGTTATTGTTCTTTCAAAATATATCCACGTGTTTTGATCGTGTAATGAAACAGTATGAGGGTTGCCAATTAATTTAATAACATCATTTTTATTAGTTTTACCGATTTCCAATACTTTCTCTCGATTTTCTAAAAAATTAATTCCATGTGGCTTGTTAGGTTCTTTTAAAGAGCAGCTATTTAATAGAATTAAGAACGGTATAATGTATAATGTTCTTAAATGCTTTCTGCTTATAAATCTCATAATAATTCTCTTTATAATAATTTGATTAACTTATCACGTAATATTTTTTTTTATAAAAACACACTTCTCAGCGATACTTTTGAGACAAGAATTAATCTAATTTTTTTTCATTTATCTTTAATTATGCTTGGTTTTAAAGATAGAAAAGTAGAATTTCCTCAACAAATATTTGATAATATTTTTCAGAATATTGAGTATCATTTCCGTGAATTAGGATATGGAGATGTTTCTGTAAATAAACAAATGAAAAATTTAATACGTATTTACTATGATATTCTCTTAAAAATTAAACAACCTGAAAGCAGTTCTTTTTCATTAAACATTGAATTATTAACTAAATATTTTGAATTAAAAAATAAAGATACACATTTGACTAATAAATTGGCTGATTATTTTAATAAATTTTACAATTTTTGTTTTGAATTAAATGAAGATATTGTGCTAAAAGGGCGCATTAATTTTAAATATTAAACAAATGGCTGTACCTAAACGTAAAACAACACCTTCAAAAAGAAACATGCGTAGATCACATCATCGCATTAAATCTGTTAATATTATTGAAGACAAAAAAAGCGGCGAGTACAGATTATCTCACCATATAGATCTTAAAACTGGTTATTATAACGGCAAAAAGATTTTAGACGTTTAATTAATTATTTATCAAAACATTATTATGGATAAAAAAATTGTTATTGCAATTGATGCTATGGGTGGAGAACAAGCACCAAAAAAAAATATTGAGGGTATAAATATTTTTTATAATAATAATAAAAAAATAAGTGATTATTTCTTTAATATTTATGGAAATGAAGAGCTTATAAACAAAGAAATTAAAAAATATAAAATTCCATCTGAAATTTATAAAATCTACCATAGTAATACCGTGGTTTCTGATGATGAAACTCCTTTAACAGCGATTAAAAATTCAAAAGAGAGTAGTATGTGGAATTCAATAAACTCTCAAATTACGAGTAATTCGGATATTAGTTTGTCCGCGGGTAACACTGGGGTTTTATTCGTTATTTCAAGAATGATTTTAAAAACTATGGAACAGGTTAGCAAACCAGCTCTAGCTGGTTTATGGCCTAATAAAAGAAACATGAATGTTGTTTTAGATCTAGGGGCAAATATTGATTGTGATGAAAATAATCTAGTAGATTTTTCTGAAATGGGTTCAGCATTATTTAAATCATTATTTCCATCTGAAAACCCTAAAGTTGGTCTTTTGAATATTGGATCAGAAGAAATAAAAGGAACTGAAATTTTAAAAAAAGCTTATACAATTTTGAAAGAAATGAAATCAAATGATTTTGAATTTAATGGTTTTATCGAGGCTAATAAAATAATGGATGGCGAAACTAACGTTATTGTGACTGATGGCTTCACAGGAAACATTGCTTTAAAAACTGCCGAAGGTACTGCAAAATTTATCACAGACACACTAAAAAAAAATTTAACTGAAACTATATTAGCTAAAATTTCAATAATATTTTCATACTTTGCATTAAAAAAATTTAAATCTAAACTTGATCCTAGAAAGTTTAATGGAGCAATATTTTTAGGTTTAAAAGGTCCAGTTGTAAAAAGCCATGGCTCTACTGATGCTTTAGGTTTTTATCATTCTATTGATTTATGCTATAGAATAATAAAAGGTGATTTGATGGAAAAGATCAGATCTAATCTAAGCCATGTTGCCAACAAGAAATAATCTAAAAAAAAAAGATATTGCTGAACTAATTAATGACAAATTAGGTCTACCAACTTCCTTAAATAAAAGAATAATAGACGATTTAATACAAACACTCATTGTAAATTTAATATCATTTAAACAAGTAAAAATTTCAAACTTTGGAACATTTTTTTTAAGAAAAAAAAATAAAAGAATTGGTAGAAATCCAAAAAATAATAAATCTTATGAAATTTCTGAAAGAAATGTTGTTACATTTAATAATTCAGATGATTTTAAAATAACATTAAATAATAATGAGTGAAAAAAATATAAAATTATTAAATATCTCAGAAGCAAGCAAGGTCATTGGATTAAAAAACAAAAATAATAACTCACCCTCAACTCACGTTTTAAGATTTTGGGAAACTAAGTTTAAACAGTTAAAGCCAACTATCTTAAAGGGAAGAAGGTACTATTCGAGCAAGGATATTGATATTGCTAAACAAATTTTATTTCTTCTTAAAGATCAAGGTTTAACTATCAAAGGTGCTAAAAAAGTAATGGATTCAAGATTGAATAAACTTGACGATGAGAGTTTAAAGAGTGTAAAAGCTGACTATTATAAAAATAAAATTAAAACTAAATCGAAAGAAATTTTAACCAGAATAAAAAAACTCAATGGCTAAAAAATCACACGTAAAAGTTAGACTAGTTCCAGAAGCATCTCCTGATAGTGCTTTTTTTTATTACACTAGAAAACCTACAAAAGGGGAGAAAGCTAAAGATAAATTAAAAGTTAAAAAATACAATCCTGTAACACGTAAGCACGAGTATTTTGTAGAAAAAAAACTTCCACCACACAGTAAATAAGCTTATTTTTTTTTAAAATGTTTAAACTCATATTTAATAAATGAGTTTATCATTGATATCCAAATGTTCTTTGAAATCATCGGATCTATTTTTAATTTTTTAGATTTCTGTTTAATTCTTTTTAATATTGAATTTATTCTTTTTTTATCAACGATTTCTTTTTTATTATCTTTTAATTGGATTACTTGGTTAACTAGATTTACTCTTTTTTTTAGGATTAAAAGTAATTGATTATCAATAGTATCTAATTTTTTTCTTATTATAGTTATTTTTTTTTTATTCATTATTTTGATTACAACTTAGATATTAAGTTTTATATATTAAATTTCTACATGACAGAAAACAATAAATTTAATTATCATATTATTTTTTGGTTAATTAGTCTTATAACATTAACTTCATTAATAATTATTGTTGGAGGTTTAACTAGATTAACAGACTCTGGTTTGTCTATCACTGAATGGGATGTTTTTTCAGGCATTATTCCACCTTTTAATGAAACTAAATGGAACGAGTATTTTGATTTATACAAAAATACCTCTCAATATAATTTATTAAATGCATCAATGACTTTGCCAGAATTTAAAATAATATTTTGGTGGGAGTTTATTCATAGAATTTTAGCAAGGGGTTTAGGTCTGCTTTTTTTAATTCCACTTATATATTTTTATTTTAAAAAAGTATTTTCAAAAAAAACTATATTTAATTTATTAATAATTTTTTTATTAATAATATTACAAGGCACTATCGGTTGGTATATGGTTAAAAGTGGACTTATTGATAATGTTACAGTTAGTCATTTTAGATTATCACTTCATCTATCATTAGCTTTTATAATTTTGTCATCAATTTTTTGGTTTTTTTTAAATTATATTTCAAACACAGAAACGAGTATTTTTTTTACGAAGAAGTTGTTAATTCTAAAGGTATTGTTTTTTCTAATTTTTCTTCAAATAGCGTTAGGGGCTTTAGTGTCGGGTTTAGACGCTGGCAGACTTTATCAAACTTGGCCACTTATGAATAACAACTATATGCCTGAAGATTTGATTGTTAATTTGAGCGATCCAGGATTTGTCCAATTTATGCATAGAAATTTAGCTTATTTGATTTTTATTTTTTCTCTGTATCTATATTTCTATATAAATAAATTTATGCCAGAAATGATTTTAAAATTTTTCTATATTTATTTTTCTTTAATACTAATTCAGATAGCTCTTGGTATATATGTTTTAATTTCAGGATTTAACTTCTATGTTGCGTCAGCGCATCAAGTCTCAAGTATATTTTTAATATTAAGTTTTTTAAAACTTCTTCACTCCAGTTTAATTTCAAAGTATTAGCGCTCAAACTCTCAAACTGAAATTATTGCGTCAATAATGATGACAATAGCACTTAAAAAACACACTCCAATTATTGATTTTTTTAGATTTCTATTAACGTAATCTTTTATAATTTGTTTCCTTCCAATGAATGTACCAATAACTAGAGCTGGCGCTAGATACAATGATTTCATTACTTCAGGTAAATTTATAAGGTCAAAATAGACAAATAAAATAACTGAAAATAAAGCTCCAATACCAAAAAACATATTTAATGTAGCAACAACATTTTTAGCTGTACTATTTTGATAAACTATTGCCATAGGCGGACCGCCAATTCCAATTAATGTTCCCATGAGGCCTGATGCTATGCCTCCGTACGTTATATTCTTTTTTGTAGCGATAATATTCCATTTACTTGCACTCAAATAAGTTACAATTAAAAGTAATAAGCCAAAGGTTATTAAGTAATATTTAGTTCCAATTGTTAAAAATAATAATGGTAATGCAATTATAGATCCAACTACACGACCAAAAAAAGAATAAACTAAGTCTATTTTAATAACGTCTTTGATGCTTAATAGCCCATTTCCCATAGCTAAAAAAGATCCCATTAGTATAATGCAACTTGGTACCATAGAGGGATCAATCAAAACTAAAAAGCAAGCAGGTATACCAAATCCAATACCAATTGCGCTTTGTGTTATCGCTCCACTAGTTATTAGTAAGAAAATTAAGTAATAAATTTCTGTTGAAGAAAAATAATTTAGAATATCAAACACAATTATTTTCTTGGATCATCGTGATCTTGACTAAATCTTGTTGGCAATAGACCTGACTGAAACCATTCAATAAAAGTGTAAATATTAAATACTGGTACATTAAATTTTTTTCTAACATCAGCTGCAAATGGACTCATGTTAGTGCACTCCATTACAATAGCTCCAATATTAGAGTGTTTTTTCATCAATTCTTCAACAGCGTCTAAGTGATCTTGTCTTGCTAAATCTACATCCATTTCCATTTCATCATTTAATATTACTCTCGTAAATTCTTTACCATTTTCTGTTCCTACAATAGGTGTATCTAATGGTACGTTTGCAGCTTTTAAATGTTTTTCAGTTAAAGAAGGTTTGTGAATTGTTAAAATTCCAACTTTTTTATTTTTAGGCAATAAACTTTGAACCATTTGTGTTTGCATTAATGAAGATGTTGCAACAGGAACATTTACTGCGTTTGCCATCTCTTCTTGGAATAAAGATAAAAATCCACAGTTAGTAGTTATTCCATCTGCACCCATTTTAACTAAATGTTTAGCAGCATCTATAAAACCTTCTAAAATACCTTCTCCTTTATCATAAACTGCAGCCTTAGGTGTTGAACCGGGAACTACTCTGTAGTGAACTGGTACATTCCAAGTTCTTGCATTTGCAATGTCACCATGAATTCTTGGAAATTGAGTATCTAACATGCATACCCCAACAGTTCCTCCGTAAACTGTTTTGCCACCTACGATTATATTTTTTTGGTTGTGACCTAATTTCATTAAATGTATCTTATAATTCTCTTTATTATAAACAAGACTATTAAATTACAACAAAATAAATATGAGTTTAAACAAAGGTTCAAATTATCTTAAAGGAGCAGAAGCTCTTGTCAAACTTTTAGATAAATACGAAGTTCAATACATATTTGGATTGTGTGGAGATACCTCTTTACCTTTTTACGATGCTCTTTATCGGTTAGATCATTCTATTAAACACATACTTACAAGAGATGAAAGAAGCGCAAGCTATATGGCTGATGGTTATGCAAGAGTAACTGGCAAAGTAGGTATTTGCGAAGGGCCTAGTGGTGGTGGCGCTACTTATATTATTCCAGGTGTAGTCGAAGCAAATGAGTCATCAATTTCTTTAATCTCTTTTACTTCAGACGTTCCTACAACATCATATGGTCACTTCCCATTAACTGAATTAAATCAAAAAGCTTTATTCAAACCGTTAACTAAATGGAATTGTGTATTAGATAAATCTAAAAATTTTGCAAAAGATATTAGAAGGGCATTTAAAGAGAGCACAACAGGCAAACCTGGTTCATGCCATCTTGCTTTACCTTTTGATATCCAGAACCATGAAATTCCAGAGAAAGAGGTTTGGGTTGATAAAAAACACACAAGGTTTCCAGCTGAAGGAAAAAAACCTAATATAAGCAAATTAAAAAAAATATTAGATGAAATTTATAAATCAAAAAATCCAATTTTAATTTGTGGTGGAGCAGTTAAAAATGCATTTGCAGAAAAAGAATTGCAAAGATTTGTTGAAAAATTAAATATTGTTTTAGCTACATCTGTTACAGGCAAGGGCACTCTTGCTGACAATCACCCAAATTGTTTAGGTGTAGTAGGTAGTAATGGAGGGTCAATCCATACTAGGGAAACATTAAATAATTCTGATTTAGTAGTTTTTATTGGATGCAGGGCAGGTTCAGTAACTACTGAGAAATGGCAATACCCTGATAAAAAAAAGAAAATAATACACATAGATATAGATTCATCAGTGATCAACGCTAATTATAAGTCACATATTTCTATGGTAGCAGAGATAAAATCAACATTAGTTGAGGCTAATAAATTATTAAAATCAAAAAATTTTAAAGGTGACCATATAGTTAAAGAGGTTAAAAAAAAGAAGTTTAAGAAATTTTATGAGCTCGCAGCTGATAATGATAATCTAATTAAACCAGAGAGAATAATTAAAGAATTAAATGATCAACTACCTAAAGATACATATGTTGTAGTTGATCCAGGTACCCCATGTCCTTACTTTGCTGCTTATTACAACTTTCATGAATCAGGCAGATATTTTATAACAAACAGAGCTCATGGAGCTTTAGGATACGCTTTACCTGCCTCAATCGGAGTACAAATTGGAAAACCAAAAAATAAGGTTATATCTGTTATGGGAGACGGAAGTTTTGGTTTTGCAGTTGGTGAATTAGAGACGGCAGTAAGATTAAAATTACCAATTATTTTTATTGTGATATCAAATGGTGTCTATGGTTGGATTAAAGCTGGCCAAAAATCAAAATTTGAAAAAAGATATTTTTCTGTAGATTTTAATAGAACTGATCATGCTAAGGTTGCTGAGGCTTATGGTGTTAAATCATGGAAAATTCAAAGTTCAAATGAATTAAAAGAAAAAATTAATGAAGCTATTAATTTCAACAAAGGTCCTTGCTTACTTGATATAATTACTCAACCGCTACAAGATGCAAATGCACCTGTTAGTGAATGGATTGCATAATATGGATAAAAATCAAATAACAATTATAGGTGCTGGTATCATGGGTCTTTCCTCAGGAATAAATTTACTTAAAAGAGGTGCGGATGTGACTCTTATAGAAAGAGATTTTAAAGGACAACCTGCTTCATATGGAAATGCTTCTTGGTTATCGAGTCCATCAATCACTCCTGTGCTTATGCCTGGACCTGGTATGATCAAAAAGATTTTAAAAATGTGGTTATCTAAAGACGGTCCTTTGTATTTAAGATTTCCTGGAATTTTAAAATCACTTCCATATTTAATTAAATATTTATCTTTTGTAAGAAAAGAAAAGGTCGAACATATTTCAAGAAACTTAGCTTTCTTATTAAAAGATAGTATCGGTGAACATAAAAAACTAGCTGAGGGTTCTAAGGCATCTCGATGGATTGTAGCTTCACCTTATATTTATATTTATAAAAATAAATCTGATTTTGATAATGAAGAATTCACGTGGGGTTTAAGAAAAAAACATGGTTTTAATTTAATTCCATTAGAAGAAAATGAATTAAAAAAAATTATACCTGGTCTATCCAAAGATTATAAATTTGCAATTAAAATTGAAAATCAAGGTTATATTTCTAACAGTCAAAATTATTTAGATGATTTGATTGAACACTTTAAAAATCTTGGAGGCAAAACCATAGAAGATGAAGTTTTAGAAATACAAAAAGAAAATGATAGTTTTTTAATTAAAATGAAAAAAAATAATCATGAAACTGAAAAAGTCCTAGTCTGTTCTGGGGTTTTTTCTGACAAATTTGCAAAACAATATAAAATTAACGTTCCCGTTGAGTCTGAAAGAGGTTATCATTTAGAATTATTTGGAACCAACATAAGAATAAATCATCCTATAGCTAATGGTTATTTAAAATTAGCAATTACACCTAGACCTACAGGCATTAGATTTGCGGGTTTAGTAGAATTTGGAAGTATAAATTCAAAGCCTAACCATAAGGCGTTTGAACTTTTAATGAGAAATGCAAAAGCAATGTTTCCTGGAATTACTTTCGAAAGAAAAATGGAATGGAGTGGTCATAGACCTTCAACGGTTGATAGTCTTCCAGTAATTGGACCATCTAATACAGATAATAACATGTTTTTTGCTTACGGACATCATCATATTGGTTTAACAGCAGGTCCAAAGACAGGGAAAATTATTAGTAAAGTTATTTTAAGAGATAATGATCAAGATGATCTAAAAGCTTTTAATCCTTATAGATAATATAAGCTTGAATTTTCAAAATATATAAAGCAAGATAATAAATAATTAATATTAATTGAGAGGAGAAAAAATGCGTAAATTATTAAATTTATTTACTGCTATTGCTTTTTCGTTTTTTAGTATCTTCACTTTGAATGCTGCTGAAAAATGGGACATGCCAATGGCATATGCTGCAAGTAACTTTCACTCAGAAATGGGAGTAAAGTTTGCTGAAGCAGTAAAACAAGCAACCGGCGGTGAAATTGTTATCACTGTTCATCCAGGAGGTTCTTTGTTTAAGGGAGATGAAATAAAAAAAGCAGTTCAAACTGGACAAGCTCCAATTGGTGAAAGACTTTTGTCTGCTCACGAAAATGAAAGCTTACTATTTGGTGGAGACTCTATTCCATTCTTAGCTACTTCATATGCAGATTCAGATTTATTGTGGAAATATTTAAGACCTGCTATGGAAAAAAAATTAGATGAACAAGGTCTTGTGTTGCTATACGGAATACCTTGGCCAGCTCAAGGCTTATATTTCAAAAAAGAAGTAAATTCGATTGCTGACACTAAAGGTGTAAAATTTAGATCTTACAGTGGTGCTACAGCTAGAATCGCTGAATTAATGGGAATGTTACCTGTGCAAGTAGAAGCAGCTGAATTATCTCAAGCTCTAGCAACTGGTGTTGCAGAGTCATTTGTTTCTTCAGGTGCAACTGGTTACGATAGAAAAGTATGGGAACACCTAACTCATTTCTACGAAGTAAATGCGTGGTTGCCAAGAAACTATGTTTTTATAAATAAAAAAGTATGGAATGGCTTAAGCAAACAAAATCAAAATATTATCAGAGGTATTGCTGCAATGACTGAAGCTGCTGGTACAGCTAAGTCTGAGGCATTATCAGGATGGTATTTAACTCAATTAGCGGCAAATGGTATGAAAGTGCAAGTAGCTAAAGGACAATTAAGAACTGATTTAGAAAAAATTGGTAAAACAATGTCTGATGAGTGGGTTGCTAAAGCAGGGCCTGAAGGCAAAAAAGTTGTCGATGGCTTTAGATCAGAAAAAAAATAGTTACTATTAAAAAAGTAAGCCCAATCTTATTTGGGCTTACTTTGTAATTTTTCTATGAGATTTTTTTTAGATAAAATATATGTAAGCTGCGCTTATTTTGCGGCACTAAATTTGACTTTGATTTTAGTTATAATTTGCCTTCAAATGTTTGCAAGATGGACTGGATTTACATTTCCAGGAGCCACAGCTTATGCAGGTTATGCTATGGCTAATTCTGCATTTTTTGCAATGGCACATACTTTAAATAGAGATGGTCACATAAGAGTTAGAATTTTATTACATAAACTTGGAGCAAATAAAAAATGGGGTGAATTATGGTGTTTTATAATTGGCTCTGGCCTTTCTGTTAGTTTTTTTTATTATGCTTGTAGAGGCTTATATTTTTCTTACATTTTCAATGATGTCTCTCAGTCACAAGATGCAACACCAATGTGGATTCCACAAATGTCAATGGTTTTAGGAACTTTTGTATTAGCTTTAGCTTTTTTAGATAAATTATATCAATTTATTTTTATTGGTTATACGGACACAGAAATTGAAGATGACAAGGCGATTGATTAAATGGATGATTTAACTTTAACAGTAATTTTTCTATTTACTTTATTTTTTTTACTAGGAACAGGTGTTTGGATTGGCCTAGCACTAATGGGTGTTGCCTATGTAGGTTTAGAATTATTTACAAGTAGACCTGCTGGCGATGCGATGATTACAACAATTTGGACTACAGCTTCTAGTTGGTCGTTAACAGCTTTACCATTATTTATTTGGATGGGGGAAATTCTTTATAGAACGCGTTTGTCTGAGGATTTGTTTAAAGGTTTAGCACCATGGATGAATAATTTACCTGGAAGATTATTACATACAAACATTGTTGGATGTACTTTTTTTGCAGCTGTGTCTGGTTCTTCAGCGGCTACGCTGACTACTGTTGGAAAAATGACAATTCCAGAATTAAGAAAAAGAAATTATCCAGAAAAAATGACCATCGGAACTTTAGCGGGTTCATCGACATTAGGTCTTATGATCCCTCCATCTCTTACATTAATCGTATATGGAGTAACAATTAATGAGTCAGTTGTACAGTTATTCATGGCTGGAATATTACCTGGATTAGTATTGGCTCTACTTTTTATGAGCTATGTAGCGGTTTGGTCAACTTTTAATAAAAAAAACATGCCAAATAAAGATACTGAAATTAGTTTCACAGATAAGTTAAAAAGTTCAAAATTTTTAATACCAATTTTTTCATTAATAGTTTTTGTTATTGGTTCAATGTATATGGGATGGGCTACACCTACCGAGGCCGCTGCTTTTGGAGTTATAGGTGGTTTAGTTTTAGCTGCCTTACAAAGATCACTTACATGGAAAACATTTTTAGATAGTTTGATTGGAGCAACTAAAACTTCATGTATGATTGCATTCATTCTTATGGGTGGAGCATTTTTAACTTTATCCATGGGCTTTACTGGACTGCCAAGGCATATAGCAGAATGGATTGCTAGTTTAGGATTGTCAAATGTTGAACTTTTAATTTCATTGATGATTTTTTATATCGTTCTCGGATGTTTTTTGGATGGTATTTCTTCTATTGTTTTAACAATGGCAGTAGTTGAGCCCATGATTAGAAATGCTGGTATCGATGTAATTTGGTTTGGAATTTTTCTTACTGTATTGGTTGAAATGGCGCAAATAACTCCGCCTGTAGGTTTTAATTTATTCGTATTACAAGGAATGACTAAGCATGACATGGTTTTTCTTGCTAAATCAGCTCTACCAATGTTTTTGATGATGGTCGTGATGGCTTTTATTATGATCGCTTATCCTGAACTCGCTACATATCTTCCAAGTACCATTAAAGGTCCTGGTGCTGGATAATTTACAAAAATTTAAATGTCAAAAAAAGTAATTTTCAAAGTTGAAAACAATATTGCATTTATAATCTTAAATAATCCAAACATTTTGAATGCATGGGATTATCAAATGCGCTCAGAAATAATAACTAAATTAAAAAAAATTAAATCAAATAAAAACACAAAGGCTTTAATTATTACAGGCAAAGGTAATAAAGCTTTTTGCTCAGGTCAGGATTTAAAAGAAATAAATAAATTTAATACTTCAAAAAAAGTAGAACAGTGGATAAATCAATTTAAGGTTCTTTATCGAGAGATCAGATCTTTAGAAATACCTTCAATTGCAGCCATAAATGGCGTTGCTGCTGGATCAGGTTTTCAATTAGCTTTATTAGCAGATATTAGAGTGTCGTATCCGAAAACAAGAATGGGACAAGTGGAAATAAATTCTGGAATTGTAAGCGTAATAGGACCTTGGATTATTGAGAAAGTTTTAGGCTTATCAAAAGCTATCGAACTATCTATTACTGGAAAGTTAATTAATGGTAACGAAGCTTATAAAATAGGAGCAATAAATTATTTAACAAAACAAAAAGATGTTCTCAACAGATCAATATCTATAGCAAAAGATCTTGCCACAAAACCCAAACATGCAATGATTTTAACAAAAAAAAATCTTTGGGAAATGTACAATAAAGATTTTGATATGATTTTTAAAAGAGCAAAAGTTTATCATCAAAAATCTTTTAAATTGGGTGATCCTGTGAAAGGGTCAAAAAAATTCTTAAATAAAAATTAATATTTAAGTGCACAAACGCATAAAAATTCCTACAATTGATATTAAGAAATTAATTAATAATTTAAATAAAATTAAAAAAGAAAAAATAATCATTGAAATAAATAAAAACAAAATTAGTAGAGAAAAATTATATATAGATATTTTAAAGACACAAAATTATTTAATCAGTATTGGTGCAAAAAAAAATCATAAGATTGTTTCATTACTTGAGAATAGTTACGAGCAAGTATTATTATTTTTAGCAACAATTGGTTTGGGAGCTACCTGGGTTCCGCTGGGAAATTTTAAAAAAGGTATAGGTTTAAATTACATTTTAACATTAATAAAACCTAAATTTATTTTTATTAGAAAAAATAAATTAAATGACATTCCTATTAATTTTAAAAAAAATATAAAAATAATTAAAGGCAAGACAGTTTTTGAAAAAAAAACAAATAAGATAAAGAAAGTTATATTCAGCAGTTACGTAAATACAATTTTATTTACATCTGGCACAACGGGACCTCCAAAAGGTGTAATTGTTAATGATAGAATGTTAATAGGTTCTGCCTTTGCAACAGGTGTTGCGTCTGACAGTAATGAAAATGACAGATTCTTGCTTTGGGAGTCGCTTCATCACATAGGGGGTATTGAAATATTAATTTTATGTCTCTTAAAATTTAGTAGTTTAGTTATAATAAAAAAATTTTCAGCTAAAAATTTTTGGAAACAAAATATTAATCACAAAATTACTGTGCTTCATTATTTAGGTGGAATTTTAGATATTTTAATTAAACAACCTAAAACAATTTTTGACAAAAAACATTTCATTAGAATAGCTTTTGGGGCAGGTGCCAGAAAAGAAACTTATTCTATATTTAAAAAAAGATTTAATATTCCTTTAAGAGAAGTCTATGGAATGACAGAAGCTTCAAGTTTTACAACTATAAACTTTAAAAATTATATTGGTTCTATAGGTCAAGTTCTACCTTGGTTTAAAGTTAAACTTATAAATTCAAAAAATGGCGTTGGTGAAATTGTAATTAAAAGCAAAGACAAGAACTTGATTACAAAAGGCTATTTTAAAGATTATAAAAGCACGAATAATCTATTAGCAAATAATTTATTACATACTGGTGATATTGGTAAATTCGATAAATATAAAAATCTTTATTATATTGGGAGAAAAAAAGACTCTATTAGAGTTAAAGGAGAAAATATTTCTTCTTGGGAGATCGAGTCAAGTCTGAATAAGCACATAGATATTTCAGAAAGTGCTGTTCTACCTGTAAAAAGTGATATTGGCGAAGAAGACATAGTTGCATTATTATTATTAAAAAGAAGAAAAATTAATATTATAAATTTTGCAAAGCATTTTAAATCAATCTTACCAAAAAATTATAACCCTAGATACTGGGCTATTGTAAAAAGTTTTCCAAGAACGCCTACTTACAGAATAGATAAGAAATTAATTGATACTTCTAAAACACATTTTTATGATTATTCAACTAATGAGTTTAAATTTATTAATAGTAAACAATTTGGTTTATTAGATCGTTAGTTTCTAAATTATAATTTTTAAATAAATTCTCTGCTTCTTTTAAATTAACTTCTTCAAAAGTAATTTTAGAACCTGGAATTGCTTGAGAAAGTTTATCAAAGTCAGCACTTATAATGTTTGCAATTTTTGGATACCCGCCAATAGTACCATGATCAGCTAACATAATAATGGGATTGCCATCGCTGGCTACCTGCATAACCCCTTTAACTATACCTTCTGATTTAATGTTAGTATTTTCAATATTTTCTAAAATTTGGCCTTCAAGCCTCATGCCCATACGATCTGTAAATTTGGAAACAACAAACTCATTTTTTAAAAAAATTTCTTTTGCTTTATCTGAAAAATATTCAAAATTAGTACCTTTTATTATTCTAAGGTTTGTAGTTTTAGAATTAACATAACTTAGACTTGCTAAATCTACTTCTTTTTCTTTATGGTCAATATTGATCTGCTGATTATTAGATATTTTTTCACCATTATTAGAACCTATTTTAGCTTTTGTGTTAGTAGAAACACTATTCCATATTTTATCTAGATTAAAGTTTTCGCTTATACTTAAATAACCATAAACTGAATTTAAGGTAGATTGTATATCGATTTGATCATTATCTTCAATTAAGTAAACTTTATATGTTTCACCTTTAATAATTTCATTATTATTTTTAAGAATTTGAAACTGCACATTGCCAGTAATTACAATATAAATATTTTTACCATGATATTTGAGAAGTGGTCCCTGATAAGCAAATTCAATAACAGGTGAATTTAATTTTTTTTTTAACAAAGAATTACTAAGTATATAATTCCTTTTATCCATTACTCCACTTATTGGAATTCCAATATGATTTAAGTTTTCTCTACCTTTGTCCTGAAAAGTAGTATGAATGCCTGATCTTTCAACTTCAAAAAAATTATTTTTTAGATCTGTCATATTCTTCCTTACTTATTCTTTTAAATTTAACTTTATCACCTGGATTTATTAACGCTGGGTCGTTCTGATTTTTTTTATCAAAAATATCTAGAGGAGTTCTTCCAATAATGTTCCAGCCTCCAGGGCTTTCATACGTATAAATGTTGCAGAATTGTTCAGTAATACCAATAGAACCTTTTGGAACTTTTATTCTAGGTGTTTCAAGACGTTTTGCATTTAATTGTTCATTTAAATCTCCAAAAAAAGGCATGCCAGCAATAAACCCCGTCATATAACAGAAATATTCTTTATTTAAAAAAATATCCAAAATTTTATCAAATTTAATATTTAATAGATTTTCCAGTCTCTCATGATCAATTTTGAAGTTGTCATCACAACAAATAGGGACTTCCAATGTTTTTTTTTGCTTTTCTATTTTTTCTTCAATCTTTAGGTTTTCAATAATTTTTTTTACTTTTGAGTAGTTTGTAGTTTCTAGGTCGAATGAAACAATTAACTTATTATAGGAGGGAGTAATATTTGTTATTCCAGTAATATTTTGCTCTCTTAAATTTTTAAAATATTTAATTACATTATTATTTATCTCTTGGTTTACTTCTGTACCAAAATCACAATACGCTGCAGCATCACCAAGATTTGATATATTTTTTATCATGCTATGTTATAATAAAGTTTTAAAAATATGGAAATTAATATCAATTGTGATTTAGGAGAAAAATCTAAGCTCCATAATAATGAAAATGACAAGTTTCTTTTAGAAATTGTTAATTCTGCTAATGTAGCATGCGGCTATCATGCTGGTGATAAAGACACGATGCAGCAAGTTATTGAGATTTCAAAAAAAAATAATGTAAGCATTGGTGCTCATCCATCATTTAATGATCCTGATAATTTTGGTAGAACAAGAATAAATTTACCTTCTTCAGAAATAAGAAAATTAATAATAGACCAATATGAAATACTTCAACGTATTGCAGTAAGTCTTAATTCAAATGTAACTCATATAAAACCTCATGGGGCTTTAAACAACATGGCTTGCGAAGATTTAGATCTTGCTACAACTATTGCTAAGGCAATTAAAGAAATCAACAAAGATATAATTTATCTTGTTCCTACAGGTTCAAAAATGGAAATAGCGGCAAAAAAATTAAATATGAAAATAGCTTGTGAAATTTTTGCTGACAGAAATTACGAGGATGATGGAAATTTAGTTTCAAGATCAAAACAAAATGCTTTGATCACAGATCCAGAAGAAGCAAAAAAACATGTTTTAAGCATGGTTCAAAACCAAGCATTAAATTGTTTGTCTGGAAAAAAAATACCATGTGAAATTGACTCAATTTGTATACACGGTGATAATAAAAGTTCATTAGGAACAGCCAAATCAATTAAACAAGGACTAATTGAAAGCGGTCTTGTTTTAAAATCACTAAATGAAATGAAGAAATTTAATTAATGAAATATTAATTAAAATTGGAACAATAATTTTCAGTTTTGAAGCTATTTGCATCATTAAACTAGACCTAAATTCAATTGACTTTGAA
>Ga0181570_10001995_pt1 | contig 16799 bp, 18 predicted proteins | sample 101ome_18_FD_148667 | JGI IMG/M metagenome (GOLD analysis project Ga0181570, IMG submission 148667) | Coastal salt marsh microbial communities from the Groves Creek Marsh, Skidaway Island, Georgia - 101406AT metaG (spades assembly) | ecosystem: Environmental > Aquatic > Marine > Intertidal zone...
TACCTTAAGTAAAGCATTAGATACACTCGACCAGTACATATGGCTGGGAGATAACGTATATCTCGTGGACGGTCAATGGAATACCTATGCCTCCACCATGGGGCGCTACAACGAGGTTTTTGGCGGTGATGCTTTTCAGGAAATCCTAGGCAAGAGCCAGCATTTGGCGATTTGGGACGATCACGATGCCGGTCCCAACGATTGTGACCTCACTACGTTTAGTGGTTTCGCGACCACCATGCAAGCCTTTAAAGACTTCTGGCAGCCCTCCTACCCCCAACCTGATTCTACGAGTTACTATGGCCGTACATTCTTAGCAGAGGGCAAGATAGATATCTACCTGCTCGACAATAGAAGCTTTCGAACCCACAACGACAGCGCAAATGCCACCGTCTTTGGGGAGGAACAACTGAATTGGTTCCATAAAACCCTTCAACAATCATCGGCTGAGGTGCATTTGATCTGTATGGGCGGGCAACTGCTCAATACGGCCCAAGTCTTCGAGAACATGAGCAACTACCCAGCGGAGCGTGAAACGCTGCTGCAATGGCTTTCTGAGGCCCCTGGCGCACCTATTGTACTCACTGGAGACCGTCACAGCGGTGAAATCAACCTGTTAGAACTCAATGGTAAAGCCATCGTAGAAGCGTGTGCTTCGCCCATTACGGCCAATGCTCACCCCCATCACGACGAGGAAAACACCACCAGAGTGCACGAGGGCACCACGGACACGCAACATTTTGGAACACTACGTTTGAATCATTCGAAAGACCAGTGGCACATTATGGTTTCACTGATTGATGCATCGGGCGAAGCACTGTTTCAATACGAATACGAGGTGTGAAACATAATATGATTTAAGTTTAAATTACTGTACATCAACAAATTAATTGCCACTTCTTAAACTAAAACTCCCTGAGTACTGGTCGTACTAAATCCACTCCAAAATTCATGAGAAATTTCATTTGGAATACGTTTGAGGGGTGTTTCAATTGTATTACATTTGTAACTATGGAGGATGTAGTACGTCGAATTCAGGAATATATGGACCAAAGCGGTCACAATGCCACAACGTTGGCAAAAGCCATTGGCATGAACCGTCCTACCCTTGTACATATTCTCAATGGTCGGAACAAGCCCAACCTTCAATTGCTCCAACAATTGGCCCTCTTTGATACTTCCTTAGATATTCGCTACCTCCTAACCGGAGAACTGCGAGAACTGTCTCAAGAGGTTAAAACAGAGCCTCCTCCTACTCCATCCGTGCATCCCGCAACAAAATCCGAGGAAAAACTGTTGGTATTAAATCCAAACGGGACGTGGAATACCTATACCAAAGAAGCGTAATCCGCGTATATTTGTAGGGAATTCACAGAACTATGATGACGAAGAACAAAGTATTACTAGGATTGATTATTGTGGCGTTAGCATCTCGCATCGCCCCTCATTACCCTAATTTCACTGCCATGGGAGCCTTGGCTTTCTTTGGCGCTTCTCGCATGAAGAGCATTTGGGGATCGCTGGCTGTAGTAGTTGGCGCGATGATGATCAGTGATTTGGTTATCAACAATCTCATCTATCCCACTGGTGAATTCGTTCTAATGTATTCAGGATCGCTCTTTACGTACGCCGGATTCGCTGCCTATGCGCTTCTCGGTCGTAAAGCAACGAACATGAGAAATGGTTCAGCGCTGCTTGTTGGTGGTTCTGTAGCGTTCTTCTTGCTCAGCAATCTTGGTGTTTTCCTAAGCGCCTACAGCTTGTTCCCTATGACCTGGGGAGGATTGATGGCCACTTATGCCGCGGCCGTTCCGTTCTACGCACCTGAGTTGATCTCCACAGCATTGTTTAGCGCGATGGCGTATGCTGCAGAGACCAAATTCAGTACGGTTAAAGCTTAATAGATGACCTGGCGGGGAATAACACCCGCAGGAACTGTTTCCAACAAATCTCCTGAAGTGGAATACACGCGCAATTCACCGTTGCTCGCGTAATCTTTAGCGTCTAAGAAATATAGGTTGCCCGCGTGTGCATTCAGTTTGTAGCCGCCGGGCAAGGTCATGGTAGACGTTTGCCAGTTCTGACCTGGAGTCCATTTTACAATGGCCCCGTCGTAGCTATTGTTCAAGAAATAGCCGTTCGTACCATCAGTCGTCAAAGAAATAGCGTGTTTGTTGGTATTCGGGGCTACGGCTTGCTCTGAGAACTCTGATCCAGTATATTTCCAAATACTAGATTTCGTATCAGGACTAACGCCCCAGTTCTGCTCGCCTGTATTAAGCACAAATAAATCATTGCCCATCACTGCAAAGGAATTTGGTACATCGCCAGTGTTGTGCAGGGTCACTTCGAACGTATTCACATTGATCTCAGCTACCTTATACGGGCCTTCGTAGGTGCCTACGCCAACAAACAGCTTATTATCATGGACCATCATCTGCTCTGAGAAATTCCCCACGTAGATGCTATCTACTTGGGCCCCTGTTTCCTTAGAAAGCACGTATACCGCGCTATCCTTCCAGTTAGTTACAAAAATATTGCTTCCGTGCGCCGCCAAATAACGAGGCTGTTCAAGATCTACAGACCACTTGTGCTGCAATGTATTTCTGTTGATCGCGCGCACCTTATTGCTGTTGTTGATGGTAATAAAAAGCAATGAATCGCTTTCCAGCATGTGCTGAGCCACGTTGCCTAATGGAAAGCCGTTCTCTAAAGCGAAGGCAGATTCAATCACGGTATCCGCATCGTAGGCAGTAATCGTACCTGTACCGGTACCAAAAGGCCCCTCGTTAAGGATGAGATGCAGGTCTGTATAGAATCCTGAAGGACCTGTGGCGGGTGGTGTTTTGCCGCAAGATGCCAAGGCTACTGCTGCAATAATGGCTAGGGATGATGATTTTCTCATGTGTTATGAATGGAGTTTAATGTTCAATAAATAGGTTCTGCCCGGCATAGGATAATATTGGTAGAATTGGCGCTGAGCTCCCGTAATGTTCTCAATGCGGAATACCCATTGCCAACGCTTGCTCTTGCTGCTCAAAGAATATGCCAAATCCACCCAGGATTGTGCCGGTAACTCTCCCGTTCGAGCATTGTCCCGAAGGGTGTGTCTGAGGCCTGTATAATATCCACGTAGCATCAAGGTCCCTACAGGCAATTCTTGCTCTATGGTATATACCGCTTGTAAGGCCGGCCTATAGATAAGTTGTTTGCCTATGATACTGGCGTTATTCGAGGCCACATCTAGGATACGGCTATATTGATGGGTGGTGTTAAAGGCATGTTGTTGATGCCATATTTTCCGCTGCACCCCAAAGTACGTAGTGCTGGTATAGACGGAATAATAGTTTTGCGGGGTCCAATTTCCATCGCTTCCCGGCGCCCATTGAATCATCTGGTCGTAATACAATTGGTCCGATGTGAAACGAATGGTCCAATTACCCTCATGTTCCAACGAATATTTAGCCCCATACGAACGTTCTGCGCTCACTTCTGCATTGCCTCCAGGGTTCCAATACATCTCGTTCAGTGTCGGCAATCGATAATAGCTCCCCACCGACCATTGTTGCAACCATGGGGTTTTTGAACGCGAATACAAGGCGTAAGCACTCCAATACACTTTGTTGTGGTACTGAGCCGCTTTAAGCACGGTATTCCACGCCTGGCTTGGCTTCAGATTTAGCTGTACCTGCGGCATCCATACCGTTGCGGTTCTATTCGTGCCTCCTGCGGTGTATCGGTTCAACGTGAGGTGTGCATGGTATCGCTTTTCGGTGCGGGTATATTGCGCAGTGAATTGGCCAAAGGTGTTGGTATCGCGTAGCGTCCAAGAGGACATCGTATCCGTGTAGGCTTGCCATTCCTGCGAAGCAAATAGCTTCACCTCATTGGGGCCTCTTTTTAATTTATACTTAAACCGGACCACCTCGTCCTCAAGATGGTTGATGTATCCGGGACTTAAAATGGATCCGCTGTTGTTTTTCTCGCTTTGAGTATACCAGAGATCGGAACTCCAATAGGTTTTACCCATAGATCCACTAAAACGCTGTAGATAGGTTAGATCTCCGTATCCATTGCCGACCATTCTTCCTTCCAACGAGCCGAGCCGATAATCATATTCATTCTCGCTGCTAGTAAATCGCACTATGCTCTGGTACCGGATTTTTGAAAAACTCCCCCATGAATGGGCATTCAAGGTTCGTTCACCTATGCTCGTCAGGCCAACAGCCGTCGTAGTTCCACGACCAGATTTCGGACCTAGGTTTAAGTTTAACGCCCCCATGGAGCCCATATTTGAAGAGGCGCCGCCATTAATACCGTCCACAATGGAAGTAGTACTTAGCATCATGGCCGGGACTAAACTGAGATCCAAGACCCCGGTGGCCATGCTGCTAATATCAATGCCGTCCCAAAGCACCCTACTTTGCTCACTTGAAGCACCGCCAAAACTGGATGCCACGACACTGCCAGGTGTATATTGCTTGAGGTTGAATCGCGAATCCTTTTGCAGATAATCCGAGGCACTTTCCACATCCGTGGCCAAGGAATCTGCTGAGGAGCGGTATTCACTGCCTGTGGACATCTGGCCAATGATATCGGCAGTCCACAGTGTATCTATTTGGCCCCACATGAACATAGGGCACGCTACAGCTAGAAAAAGAAGCGTTTTGTTTTTCATCCTATTCCAGTGCTTGACCCAGAGCACCATTAAATATTCATCATAGGCCAAGTCTTCTGGCTCTTCGCTCCCACACCTTCCTTCCCGCCTAAGGCAGTGGCTACAGGTGCTTTCCACACGAATTACAGCTTCTGGCAAAGCCCCGGACTCCCACCGAGTTCCTTCTTCGGTTCAACTTCCGCTGAACAACCTATGGTGTAAAGGTACGCTTATGAATAACGCCCAAATAGCTTGAGCGCACTATTATATGAACTTTCTAATTGTAAAGGATCCACGGTACAGTCGAAGCCACCGGCGGTAACGACGCTCAAGACCTTTTCTGTAGGCATATTGCCGATCAAGGCATCACTGGCAAAAGGACAACCGCCAAAGCCACGCAGCGCTGTATCTATTCTTCTACAGCCGTGCTTAATAGCCTCCTGGGCCTTCGCAGCTGCTTCCCCGTAGATGCTGTGCATATGGGCGCCCCAGGGAACTGTCGACTCCACGTTCATCAACGCACTCAAGGTTCCCACCTTCTCTAAGGTGCCTTGCCCTGTGGTATCGCTCAAAGACACTATATCAGCACCACATTCCACGGCTTGATGCAATCTTTCCAAGACCATATCTACATCATAGGCTTCCCCATAGGGATTTCCGAAGGCCATGCTGAGGTATACGACTAGTTCCACATTGTGGGCGGAAGCCAAGTCTTTTACCCGTTTCAAATCTTCTATCGCCTTGGGTATATCCTTTCTAGAATTGCGTTGTTGAAATACTTCGCTCACACTAAAGGGATAGCCCCAAGCATCAATGAAATCATATTGCGCTGCGCGTCTTGCTCCGCCTTCGTTGGCAACGATTGCCAGCAACTTAGTCGGGCTCTTTGATTTGGCTTCCTCTAGCGCCCCAAATAGCTCATAAGCATCGGCCATTTGCGGCATAGCACGGGGGCTGACGAAACTACCTGCGTCCAGGGTATGGAACCCACATTGCAACAATTGCTTGAGGTAGGCTACTTTTTCCGAAGTAGGAATAAATTCATGTATGCCCTGCCAGGCATCACGAGGACACTCTACAATAGAGATTTGGTTCATTTCTGAGGGTTGGATAGGTTCTCCTCCGAAATTACAAATTGCGGAGCATTCTACGCACCATCGCAGGACCTTCGTACAAAAATCCTGTCCAAACTTGTACTAGATCTGCACCGGCGTTCAACTTCTCCTTGGCATCTGCTCCGGTGAAGATGCCACCTACGGCAATAATGGCAATAGAACTTTTTAGTCTTGAACGCAAATAAGCAATGACTTCTGTACTGCGTTCTCGCAATACTTTTCCGCTCAATCCACCGGCACCGATGGCCTCCACCTTAGATGCAGGAGTACGCAGGCCATCGCGAGAGATGGTCGTATTTGTAGCGACAATACCGTCTAGCTCCAAGCTATTGATGATGTCGATAATATCGTCTAACTGACCTTCAGTTAAATCGGGGGCGATTTTCAAAAGCAACGGCTTTTTACCCAAGGCATTATTCTTTTCTTGCACTGCTTTAAGCAGTTTTGTCAAGGGTTCTTTTTCCTGTAACTCCCTTAAATTAGGAGTGTTAGGAGAACTTACGTTGACCACAAAATAATCTACTACAGGATGCAAGGCTTCCACGCCCAAGAGGTAATCATTCAACGCCTCCTCATTAGGAGTCACCTTGTTTTTGCCAATATTTCCACCAATGATCAGATCCGTTTTACGCTTCATCAGTCGCAATACCGCTTCATCTAGACCGCCATTATTGAAGCCCATGCGGTTGATCACGGATTCATCTTCTACCAAGCGGAACAACCTCGGTTTTGGGTTTCCGGCTTGAGGTTTAGGCGTTAAGGTTCCTACTTCGATGAAGCCAAAACCGAAACTGGCCAACTCATTGTAGAGCTTCGCATCCTTGTCGAATCCGGCGGCGAGTCCTACGGGATTCTTGAAATTCAATCCCATCACTTGTTTTTCTTGGCCTTTGACGGAACCAAAAAACACATTGACCAATGATGCTACTCCTGGAATTCGGAAGGCCCATTTCAATGTCTTAAACGTGAAATGGTGGGCCTGCTCGGCGTTCATGAGGAACAAAATGGGTCGGATGAGACTCTTGTACATGTTAATATGATTTCAATCGGGCCAAATCTCTCTTGGCATCCTTTTCTTTTAATGACTGACGCTTGTCGTAGTTCTTCTTTCCTTTGGCCACCGCAATGTTCAGCTTAATCCAGCCTTTTTCACTGATAAAGAGCTTTGTAGGAACAACCGTAGTGCCTTGATCTTTGAGTGCTTTATAGATTTTATCGAGCTCCCTCTTGCTCAAGAGCAGCTTGCGTTCGCGGATGGGATCGTGGTTGAAGATGTTTCCGTGGGACCATTCCGTCACGTTCATACCTTTTATGAACATTTCACCTTCGCTCATATAGCAATAGGCTTCCGCAATGGATGCTTTGCCCATGCGAATGCTCTTCACCTCAGTTCCTACGAGTTGTAATCCCGCAGTGTAGGTGTCCAACCATTCGTAATCGAATTTGGCGCGTTTATTTTTGATCTCCACAGATTTCATACCGCAAAGGTACGTTACTCACGGTCTTTGAGCATCGGAACAAAGGCTGCATCTCCCAACACCTTTTGAACAAAGGTGCCGTCGGATTTTTTCTGAATTCGCACCATCTTTTGTGTGCCCTCACCTACAGGAATGATCATAATTCCACCGGGCTTTAATTGCTTTAACAGTTCTTTGGGCACATAGGGAGCGCCGCAGGTAACGATGATGCGATCAAATGGCGCAAAAACAGGCATGCCTTTGAATCCATCCCCAAACTTTTGTTCCGCCCTGTACCCCATTAGCTGCAGCATGTGTTGGGAAAAATCGAAGAGCTCCTTCTGACGTTCGATGGTGAAAAGCTTTACGCCTAATTCACATAAAACCGCAGCTTGATAGCCACTTCCTGTGCCTATTTCGAGGATTTTTTGACCCCGTTCCACTTCTAACAATTCGCTTTGCCAAGCCACCGTTGACGGGTGAGAAATGGTCTGGTTAGCAGCGATGGGAAAGGCTTTGTCTTGATAGGCATGCTGGTGAAAACCACTCTCCAAAAACCAATGTCTTGGGATTCTATTCATGGCCTCCAATACGCGATCTCCGGCTATACCCTTCTCTTTTAAGGTATTGCATAAAATGGCGCGCTGGCCTTGATGAATGGAGGAATCGGTCATTTTCACTAGGATGAAATTACGCGCTCGTTGAGGGATTCTTCGGACTAAATATGGGTTGTTTTTAACAAAATAGAATTGGACCCCAATCATTACCTTTGAATTCCATGAAAAACTGCCTCGTCTTGGCCATCGCCGTCTTCGCATTGCTTCTACACAGCTGCGACGTCCAACCTGCACCTGAAGTCGCCTACCTCACCGTAGACACCCTCATGGTCGCGCCCAAGGCAAACCAGGGGACGGCTTCTTCAAAATTGACCACGCTTTGGATCGAACAAGATGGCGAGCAAATGGGCGCTTTTACCCCTCCTTGCACCATTCCCGTCTTTGCCAAGGAGAATACCACTATCAGGTTCATCCCAGGTGTAAACCTCAATGGTTCGTACGCACAGCGTAACCAATACGAGATGTTATCTCCCAATAGTGTAACATGGGATTTAGCAGCACAAAGCACTAAAAATGTGGCCACTACTAGGACCACCTTCGAATACAATATGGCATATACCTTAGAAGTTTTGGAAGACTTCGACGACGTCGGCTTGAACTATGTGCACACCATCAAAAGTGATACTACGCTGCAATTGACCTCTGCAATCGACGAAGCGTTGAATATTGATGGTGAGTGGCCCAATAAGAGCGGGAAATATGTGCTGCCTCCTATGACACGTGGGGAATTCAAGACATTACAGGCCTTTGACCTACCGAAATATGGCGCAAATGTTTGGATGGAAATTGACTACAAGACGGACGTCGCATTAACCTTCGGGATTTTCGCCAACGAACCGTTGCAAAGTGTTCAAGCGCCGGTGGTTACTTTATTTCCGAACGATCAATGGAATAAAGTATATATCAACCTCGTTACTGAAGTAAGTGCGTACCCCGCCGCCCAAGATTACCACCTGTTCTTCGGAAGCATCAACACTTCTCAGGACACGACTACAACGTATATCGATAACATTAAACTGTTGTATTGAGTTATTCTAAGCGCATAGAAAGGGTCCAATTCTGGGCATACCTATTCACTGATACCCTCAGTGGTGCTCTAGCCTACACCGCTTTGCATATCGTGCGTAAGGTCTATGTAGAGCCCGTAAAATTTGGGCAAGAGGTGGCCATCAAGTTTGACGGCAAATTCTTCCTAGGCCTACTATTGACCACCTTGGTATTTCTAGGCATCAGTGGACTGAGCGGGATCTACAGAGATTTGGCACGTAAATCAAGACTCGCCCTCGTATTCAACACCGTCGGAGGGGTAATGATTACTGCCGTTATACTCTTCTTCGCCATTTTCCTCGATGATTTAGTCAAAAACTACAGCCAGTACTACCTCACCTTAGGAACCTACGTGGGGGTATTGTTGTTCATGAGCACAAGCTTCCGATTGATTTGGAGTACCAGAGTGCGCATCCTCATCGATAAAAAGAAGCTCACCTTCCCTACCCTGATCATTGGTTCTGGAAAGGAAGCGGCAGATTTGTTGACCACCTTTACTAAGGACCGCAGCAAGGGCTACGACTTTAAAGGGTACTTATCCCTAGACGGAAATACCACCGACGAGCGCATGAAGGCCATTCCTTATTTAGGTACCGCGTCCCAATTAACCGACCTGCTCAACGACAACATCATCGACGACGTCATCATTGCCATCCCTTCCGGCAACAGCGATCTCATCGCTCGAATGATCAGTACCATTGAAAACGTCAACGTACGCATTCACGTATTACCGAACGTCTTCAGCATCATTTCTGGCCAAGTCCGCATGGAGAGTTTGGGCCGGTCACTCATCGAAGTCAAGCGCGAACTGATCAAGCCGCACGTCGCATTCATCAAGCGCATCTTTGATATCGTGGTCGCTGCCATTCTTTTGGTCCTATCCTCCCCGTTCGTATTGTTTTCCATGGCGATGATTGCCGTAGGTTCTAAGGGTCCAATTTTTTTCACCCAAGAACGCCTAGGAAAACACGGGCGCACCTTCCGCATCATCAAACTACGCTCGATGTATCAAGATGCCGAAGCCCAAGGTCCTAAGCTCAGCAGTGAAGATGATCCGCGCATCACCCCTTGGGGACGCACCATGCGCAAGTTCCGACTCGATGAAATGCCTCAATTTTACAATGTACTGCGCGGCGACATGAGCATCGTGGGACCGCGTCCCGAGCGCAAATTTTATTTCGACCAAATCATTGAATCGGCCCCGCAATACCGCTACCTGCTTAGGGTAAAGCCTGGCATTACTTCCTGGGGAATGGTGAAGTTTGGCTATGCGGAGAACGTGGAAGAAATGCTCGAGCGCGCGAGATACGACTTGATCTACACCGAAAACATTACCCTTCTTAACGATATCAAAATCCTCTTCTATACCTTAGTCATTGTCTTACAAGGACGGGGCAAATAAGAACCACACAAACCCAAATACATGAAGAACATCACAGTAATCGGAGCAGGAACTATGGGCAATGGTATTGCACATGTTTTCGCCCAAAGCGGATTTAACGTTCAACTCTTTGATATTAGCGAAGACGCCTTGCAGCGCGCCGTAGCCACCATTGGCAAGAACATGGACCGCCAGATCGCTAAAGAGCTCCTTAGCGAGGCTGATAAGGCAGCGGCGTTGGACAGATTACAAACGGGCACTGACCTTGGTGCCGCCGTGGCAGCCGCTGATCTAGTAGTTGAAGCAGCCACTGAGAATACCGCTATTAAGTTCCAATTGTTCAAGGACTTGGACGAATTGGCCCCAGCTAGCTGTATCCTTGCCTCCAATACCTCTTCCATTTCCATCACCAAGATTGCGGCACAAACTTCGCGCCCAGACAAAGTCATAGGCATGCACTTCATGAATCCAGTTCCGGTGATGAAACTCGTCGAAATCATCAATGGATACAGTACTTCGAAGGAGACTACAGATGCCGTAGTGCAGATGAGCGCGTCCCTCGGCAAAGTTCCTGTGAGCTGTAACGACTATCCCGGCTTCGTCGCCAACCGCATTTTGATGCCAATGATCAATGAAGCCATCATCGCACTGCACGAAGGTGTGGCCGGCGTGGAAGAGATCGATACCATCATGAAATTAGGTATGGCGCACCCTATGGGTCCATTGCAATTGGCCGATTTCATTGGCCTCGACGTTTGCTTGAGCATTTTGAATGTGCTCTACGAAGGACTAGGAAATACTAAATACGCCCCTTGCCCATTGCTCGTCAATATGGTGACCGCAGGTAAGAAAGGGGTAAAATCCGGCGAAGGATTCTACGATTATTCAGAAGGCGTGAAAAACGCCAAAGTCAGTCAACAATTTATTTAATACCCTCACTATGAAACTACACGCTATTGCCGCTGCCCTACTATTCTCGACGGCAGTCTTTGCCCAAGTAGATTTGATCAATAAGGTCAAAGACAATGGTGCCGATGCACCCCTAGGCTACGAATGGGAAACCATCGTAGATATTGAAGCAACCCCGGTAAAAAACCAGGGTGCTTCAGGAACTTGTTGGTCCTACGCAACGACCTCGTTTGTGGAAAGCGAGATGATCCGCATGGGCAAAGAGCCTATCGATATCTCAGAAATGTATACCGTCCGTAAGGTATATGAAGACAAAGGAGAAAAATACGTTCGTCTACACGGCTATTTGAACTTCGCACAAGGTGGTGCCTTGCCAGATGTACTCTATGTGATCAAACACTACGGTGCTGTACCACAAGAAGTATATAGCGGCTTGAACTACGGTACGGAAATCAATCGCCACGGTGAAATGGAAGCCTCACTTAAGGGGATTTTGGATGCTGTGATTGATAACAAAAACGGTAAGCTGAGTCCAAGCTGGCAAAAAGGCTTCAACGGCGTATTGGACGCCTACCTTGGAGACGATCCTGCGCAGTTCGGATACAATGGAAAGACCTATACCCCACGCACCTTTGCGGATGAAGTGATCGGCATCAACCCAGACGACTACGTACAACTCACCTCTTGGACCCACCACGAGATGTACACACCATGCCAAATCCAAGTACCAGACAACTGGACTTGGGGAACATCTTACAATCTTCCCCTCGACGAAATGATGGAAGCCATCAATACCTCTCTCGAGGCAGGCTACCCTGTGGCTTGGGCTTGTGATGTGAGCGACAAAGGTTTCTCGATCAAAAACGGTATCGCCGTGATGCCTAACCAGAGTTGGAGCGATCTATCTTCAGAAGAAGCGCAGGCAGTGTACAGTGCACCACACGAAGAGGCAGTGGTAGACCAAGAAATGCGTCAGGAGCAATACGACAATTACCTCACCCAAGACGACCACGGAATGGTCATTCAAGGAATGGTAAAAGATCAAGAGGGCAACCTCTTCTACATCATCAAGAACTCTTGGGGTGATATCCCAAATGATTACCGTCCAGGATATTTGTACGCGTCTGAGAGCTATGTGCGCTTGAAAACCATCAGCGTGATGATGCACAAAGATTCTATTGCGAAGTCAATGAAAAAGAAATTGGAGCTTTAAACCTGTTCCACTCTAGTATTGAGCCGCTTACCTTTGGGTGAGCGGCTTTTTTTGTACTCTTTGAGAAACGGCAAATACCACCAAGGCAATGCTCATCCCCAGTACAGCTCCGGCCATCACATCAGTAATCCAATGCGCCATCAGATACACCCTCGAGATCGCTACAGCAATAGCGCAAAAAACAGCAAAAACTTGAATGGCGGGACGGCGCCAATGCAAGGCAATGAGGGTGAAAAACACGAAGGCTGTAGTCGTATGACCACTCGGAAAAGCAAATTGTAACGGAAGTTCTAAATCTGTGGCCAATTGTGTTTGGCTCCACTCAATAACCCCCATCGGTCGCGGTGATGGTGCAAAGACGAGCTTCTTTAATAATTGGACCAACAAACTTGATAAAATTCCAGCAGCCACAAATTCTCCGGCACGCCACCACGCCTTTTGTAAGGCGTAGGCTATGATCACCAGTACAAACATGGGACCTTCGCCCCATCCAGTGATGAAGCCCATCCATGTATAGCCTCGGGGGGAATACCAATGGTTGTGCAAGGCTAGTTGGGCCTCGACCTTATCTGGAAAAAAGGATAAAAAAATCCCGCAGGCCATAACAAACAGGACTGCGGGTATGCTGAAATACGGGATGTGCTTCATTATGCGCCGAGAATGTGCTGCAATTCGTGAATTTGGCTTTCCCACAGTTGCTTCGCTTCTTCCATTTCTTCTGGCTCTGCAAAATCTGTCACAATTACAGACGTATCGTGAGTAATGGCATCTACCTCAATGCGGAACTCGAAATAGCAATCCAAACCATCCTCATCATCGCTGAGCCATCTGAAACGCACCATTTTGTCTTGCTGTTTTTTCAGCAGTTTCGCTTGCTCCTCAGAACCGTCCCAAAAGAACGTGAACATTTCCGTACGCGAATTTACATCGTCACAAAACCACTCGCTCAATCCTGAGGGAGTACTCAAGAATGGGAATAGCATTTTTGGGGAGGCGCGTAATGGGAATTCTAGTTCAAATTTTTCTTTTTCCATGGTAGTAGTATCGTGTTTGCAATATAACACGGCGCGTCATATTTCCAAGAGTTTAGCGGATTTTGTTAATTTCAAACCGCTATTCACACACTCGCATGAAACAAAACTCCTCCATTTTCACCCAAGCCATTATCTGGGTCGCTGCCCTTGGTTATTTCGTTGACATCTACGACTTGCTCTTATTCAGCATTATAAGAATCCCCTCCCTGCAATCCATCGGCCTGGAAAATGTCTCAGATGTAGGGCTATTGATCCTAAACACACAGATGTTCGGATTATTGCTGGGAGGAATCCTCTGGGGGGTATTAGGTGATAGATTAGGTCGCACAAAAGTCCTATTCCTTTCCATCGCACTGTATTCCATTGGAAACATCCTGAATGGCTTCGTGCAAACGGGCACTCAATATGCCATTATCCGATTCATAGCGGGCATAGGCCTCGCCGGCGAACTTGGCGCGGGTATTACCCTGGTTTCTGAGCTACTGCCTAAGGAAAAGCGTGGCATAGGTACTTCTGTAGTCGCAGGTGTTGGCCTGACAGGTGCCGTACTGGCGTTCTTCATCGCCCAATGGTTTGATTGGCGTACCTGCTACTTCATCGGCGGTGGATTAGGCCTCGCTCTACTCCTATTACGTCTAAGTGTCTTTGAAAGCGGCTTGTTTGAGAAGGTGGAAAAGAATACGGCAGTGGTCCGAGGTAACTTCTTTATGCTGTTCAATAAACGAGAGCGCTTTATGCGTTACCTGCGCAGCATCTTGATCGGCCTGCCTACTTGGTTTGTCGTCGGCATTCTCATCAGTTTCTCTCCAGAATTCGCACGCCAATTAAGCATCGAAGCCACCATAGATCCAGGAATCGGGATCATGATTTCCTATTCCGCCATCGCCGTTGGGGACGTAGTGATCGGACTTCTTTCACAACGTCTGCAATCCCGCAAGCAAGCCATGCATGTGTTCTATGGCATTACCATCATAGGCATGGTCGTTTTCTTCACCGCATCCTCCCCACTTCAATTATACATTTCTACGGGCATAATGGGCTTCGGAACGGGATTTTGGGCAGTATTCGTCACTATTGGAGCCGAAAATTTTGGGACCAATTTGCGCGCCACCGCCGCCACCACTATCCCAAACATGGTCCGAGGCTCTCTAAACGGCATCTCTGCCCTCTTCATTGGCCTTGGCAGCTACATGAGCTATGTAGGAAGTGGTATTACCACAGCTGTAATCGTCATGGCTATTACTTATTGGGCCATCTCAGGGCTCGATGAAACCTTCGGAAGGGATTTGGATTTTATTGAAGAGTAGCGCTCGTTCGAGATTGTCTCAAAAATGATATTGAATCATACACGTTTTGAACAAAATGTACTCTTACGTCCTGAGTAATTCCATACAACGCTAAATATGAAGCTTTAAAAGTTATTGATTTTCAGTAAATGGGGATATCAAATACTCAATAACAAAACCATGAAAAAATTTATTACCAGTTGCTTAGCACTCTTATTTTTGGTTCAAGCCAATGCGCAATCAAAAGCTGAAGAGGCATTTCCAGCGATGGAGGTTCATACTCGACCCATTTCTCTTCTGCAAGGAGTAATAACGGTCGGATCTGAGATTAGGTTGGGCAACAACTCTTCCTTTCTTATTGATGGAGCTTCAATAGCTTTTAATTTGAAGGTATCATTCCCTACAATAAATGATTCCTAAAGAAGCTTTCATTTATATTTTTGAGCTCCAATAGTACAGCTGCAAACGATACGAAAACCCCGCCTTCAGCGCTTCTGGTCTTTTTTCATGCCTTTGCACTTTTATGTAAGCACAAGTGCAGGCATAAAAAAAGCCCTGATGCTGTGCATCAAGGCTTTCTTGTTGTAGCGAGAGAGAGACTTGAACTCTCGGCCTCCGGGTTATGAATCCGACGCTCTAACCAGCTGAGCTACCTCGCCATTTCGTGGGCTGCAAATATAAACACCGCCAACATATTTGAAAGTCTTTTTTTAGAATTTAAAAACAAGAAGGTCATAGATGAGTTATAGGGTAAAGCACTTTGTATTCCATGGAAACTTTGATTTACATCTTGACCGTCGGCTTTCTTGCCTCAACCATCATCACTTTTCGTGTGATTGACGCACTGGCAAAGGAATTGGCCGAATTAAAAAAGAAACACAATCAATAAAAAAGCCGGCTTCGGCCGGCTTTTTTTATCTCGTCATTTCCAGTTCATACAACCAGTAGAAACTGTTGCCCGTATTAGGGTCGTAGTCGTAGTGATTGTATTGGAGGTACATGGAATCCTCCGCTGCATTGATGTGCCAATTCACACATTGCTCCCAGTTCATGAAGAATTGGTCCGTAGACCATGAATACCCCCAGGACTGGTACATGTGATCGTTGAGTGCATTTTCATTAATTGTAAACTGCCCACCCTTCGTCAATGTGCATGTCGTAGAATAATCCTCATCCGCAGCCGGCAATTGCCCTATGGCAGCATGTTCACGGTGAACATCCACGTTCCATCCACTGCGATAGAATCGCTCTGTATTGGTTACGGTCGGTTCCTGAGGCTCACATGAAAGCAATGAAGCTGCTACAAAGGTTAAGAATAATAGTTGTTTCACTTATTGTGGTTTGAATGGATTCAAATTTACCATGAAAGAGCAAATTTTGGGCCAATTACCCCAAAGGTTTGTCCCAAACTTACATCACTCTTCCAGCGCTTTGTTTTAGCCCGAGTAGTCGCTGAATTTACTCGGGCTTCATGATAGTTCTCATAGACTACCTTTCCGATGAATTCGCCGATGACGGCACCTGCGACTAATTCGCTTACCCAATGGTTGTGGCCACGAATATCGTAGACTAACGCTGTGGTAGCTAGTGCATACGGAACCCAGCTGCGATCGAAAACTCTACTATTCACACTCGCAAATGCGAAATACATCGTAGCATGATAAGATGGAAATCCTGTGCCATAAGCATCGGAGTGCACATACACTGGATGAAAGTTGAAGATATCATAAGGGCTTTGCACAAAGGGATATTGGCTGTCGCGATCTGAGCCTAAACTTCCTAATGGCCTAGCCGGCCGATGTCTAGCTACTAATGTTTTTAAGACGACATGACTAACCACATAAGATTCTACCACAGCTTTGACAGTAAGAATTCCTGCTTCCTGCATCTTTTCATTTCCGCTAACCAGCCCTGCCGCATACATTGCGGTGACTCCGGAATACATATAACCATCTACTCCACCACCCCAACGACCTAGCACTGGTACGCCGGGAAAAAGAGAAGGAAAGGAAACCACATCTCGTACATATTCATCCAACGGCTCAATGTTCTCTTGAAAAAACTTCGTGGTTTGGTAATCCGT
>Ga0181570_10001997_pt1 | contig 16782 bp, 20 predicted proteins | sample 101ome_18_FD_148667 | JGI IMG/M metagenome (GOLD analysis project Ga0181570, IMG submission 148667) | Coastal salt marsh microbial communities from the Groves Creek Marsh, Skidaway Island, Georgia - 101406AT metaG (spades assembly) | ecosystem: Environmental > Aquatic > Marine > Intertidal zone...
CAGCCACGAAAAACTGGTGATTTAAAAAAACCAGATCTTCATAAAATAGGTTGTGTAGGCAAGATTACAAGTTTTAATGAAACAGACGATGGAAGATATCTGATAGTATTAAATGGAATATGTAGGTATGAGATAACTGAGGAATTAACATCTGATAAGCTTTATAGAGAATGCGATGTAAATTTTAATAAATTTGAATCAGACTTAGATTTAGATAGCAAAAAACAGGAAATAAAATTTTCCGATTTAAGTGAAATTTTTAGTAATTTAAAAAAATTATTTGAACAACAAGGTTATCAGATTAATTGGAACGATTTAAAAAAACAAAGTTTAGATCAAACAATCAATACACTTTCAATGGCTTCTCCTTTCACACTTGAAGAAAAACAAATTTTATTAGAAGCAAAAAATTTAATTGATAGAAAAAAAAAGTTAGAAGAAATATTAGCCACTTATACAAATTATAACTTTGCAAATAAGACTATTCAATAATTGAGTCTATTCCTTTGTCTGCAATTTTTATTGAGTTTTTTATTAAAGTAGGATTATTATTAAAGAAAGTAAATAATTTTTCTGAAAGGTATCCTTCAAATCTTTTATCTATTTTGAAAAAACTATTTATAAAATTGATACCAGTTCCAAATAAATAATTTAAGTGTTTAGTTTTTTTTACAAAATTTGTAATTATAGTTTCATTAACTTCTAAGCCATTATATAAATGTTTATCGATAATGTTAGAAAGAAGCTTAATATCTCTGAGTGTCATATTAAAACCTTGTCCAGCTAGAGGGTGAATCTTGTGAAGAGCTTCTCCAAAACATAAAATATTTTTACTATTAATTTTTCTTGGAAAAGAAAATTTTAGATTATATTTTTCAAAATTTTCCAACTTTTTATTTTTGAAATTTTGAGCATATTTTAATATTTCATTTGTAATTTGTATTTCTGAAGCTTTGTATTTTTTTTCTACAGAGTAAACAACCGATGTTTTATTTTTAGAAAATGGGAGGAAAGCTAAAGGACCAAGTTTAGTAAATATTTGAATTGCAGAATGGTTTTGGGTAGTTTTATGATTTAAAATAGATGTGTGCGCAACAGAATTAAAATTTTTTTGTATTTTATTAAAAAAAAATTTTTTAGATAAAATGTTATTTGTTTCTGAATTGATAATAAAATTATAATCGTTTTTTTTTTCTAATTTTAATAATTTTTTTTCTGTGAAGTTTTTAAAAAATACATTTTTAAGAAGTTCACATTTTCTTTTTGTTATTTCAAACAAGTTAAATTGTTTTAGTAAAAAGAAATTTTCGTTATTTCTATCCTTGAACTCTAAAAATTGAGAATGTTTATTTTTAGAATTATAGATCTTAATATCATGAATTGGCCAAAGATAATTTTTTGGAATTTTGAATAAAGAATTTAAAAAATCTATATTTGTTTTTGAAACTCCGATAGTTCTATTTCCTTGCTTAATTTTAATTTTTTTTTCAAATACAATATCTACTTTGAAATTTTTATTAGCTAAGACGATTGCTAATATGAAATTAGTTAGATTATAACCTATTAAACATGCTTTCATTTATTATTTAATTTTAACAATAATAATATAATGGTACAAAGTGACAAAATCTGATTTGGCTTAATATGAAAGAATTTATTAATAAAATAGGGACTTTTTTCATCCGTAGGATTGCCGAAGGCACTGGAATAATTATAATATTTTTTTCAATATTTTTATTAATTTCTCTTTTTTCTTATTCACCTGAAGATCCAAATTTTATTTTTGAAAAAAATAAACCTGTTAAAAATCTTATGGGTTTAAATGGAAGCATTGCATCTGACTTAATGTTCCAAAGCTTTGGTTTAATTTCCATATTAATTCCATTTACACTTTTTTTCACAGGCCTAAATATTTTATTAACAAAAAAATTTTTATCAATTATAGAAAACTTCTTTTTTGCTATTTTGTATATCATGATTGGTTGTTTATTTTTTTCCTCCTTTTATGAAAAATCCTACTGGTTGATTGTAAATGGGAATGATGGATTTATTGGTAATTTATATGATAATACAGCGCTATCAGCTCTTATAGTAAGTTTTAAAAATTTCTCATATTACTTTCTTATACTTCTAGTATTATTTTTATTTCTTAAAAGTATAAATTTTAAAATCTATTTCATTATTAATTTTTTTAAAAATATAATTAATAATTTAAAACTTTTATCCAAAAAAAATAATATTGTGGAAAATACATCAAATGAATTGCCTATTGAAAATGAGTATAGGCCAGAAATCGATAAAACATTAACACAAGAGAATTTTCAATTTGAAAAAAAAGTAATACCAGAAAAAAATTCAATAAAATTTAAGCTGCCTTCTTTAGATTTCTTAAAACAACCAAGCAAAAAAGAGAGGGAAAATTTAATTGAAAATAAGATTAATGAAGAAACACTTGAGAAAATATTGCTTGATTTTGGTGTTGAAGGTAAAATTAAGAAAATAAGTAACGGTCCTGTAGTAACATTAAACGAATTTGAGCCAGCTCCAGGAGTAAAGATCTCTAAAATAATTAATTTATCAGAGGATATTGCAAGAAATACAAGTTCAGAATCTGCAAGAATTGCAACAGTTCCTGGAAGTAGCTCAGTCGGTATTGAACTGCCAAAGTCGTCGAGAGAAAATGTTTATCTGAGCGAAATCCTATCAAGTGCTGAATTTTCAAAAAAAAATATTAAATTACCAATAGCCCTAGGAAAAAGTATATCTGGTTTACCAATAACAGGTGATTTAACTTCAATGCCACATTTACTTATTGCTGGAACAACTGGCTCCGGTAAGTCTGTTTGTATCAATACCATAATACTCTCTATCCTTTACAGACATCCACCAGATAAATGTAAATTTATTTTAATTGATCCTAAAATGCTTGAGCTTTCAACTTATGAAGGAGTACCACACTTGCTTTGTCCAGTTATTACAGAGGCAAAAAAAGCTGCATCCGTATTAGGTTGGGTCGTAAAAGAAATGGAAAACAGATACAGACTTATGACTAAAGTTGGGGTTAGAAATATAGATGGATATAACGAAAAACATAAGATCAAAATGCCCTATATAGTTGTCATAGTTGATGAAATGTCAGATCTTATGTTGGTTGCAGGAAAAGAGATTGAAAACTATATTCAAAAACTTTCTCAAATGGCAAGAGCCGCAGGGATACACATTATAATGGCAACCCAAAGACCTAGTGTTGACGTTATAACAGGTACTATTAAAGCAAATTTTCCAACTCGAATATCTTTTCAAGTAACATCAAAAATAGACAGCAGAACAATTCTAGGTGAACAAGGTGCTGAGCAACTTCTTGGAAAAGGTGATATGTTATTCATGTCTTCTGCAAATAGAATTGTAAGAATTCATGCTCCATTTGTATCAGAAAACGAGATAGAAAAGATAAATAACTACCTTAGAGGTCAAGCAGAACCAGATTATGTTGACGAGATTTTAAATTTTGCAGATGAAAAAGAATTGAAATTATCATCTGGTAATGATGATAGTAGTTTAGATGATTTATATGAGACAGCACTTGAGATTGTTAAAAGTGAAAGAAAAGCCTCCACATCATTCTTGCAGAGGAAATTACAAATAGGCTATAACCGTGCCGCAAGAATAGTTGATCAAATGGAACTAAATGGTGAAGTAAGTAAGGCAAACCACGTTGGCAAAAGAGAGGTATTAAAATGAAGAAACTTATTTTTTTATTTTTCTTTTTCTCAACGACATATTCGTTTGGCTCAGTTAAGTCTGAAATTATATCAAAACTAAATTTGACAAAAAATTTAAAGTTTAATTTTGAACAGAAAGTAAATGAAAAAATAGAAAAAGGAAGCTGTACAATTCATTATCCAAAAAAAATATTTTGCCAATATGATGATTTTTTTAAAAAGATTTTAGTTTCGAATGGAAAATCTTTACTAATTAATTCAAATAAACATAACCAGTATTTTAGATATTCTTTGGATAAGACACCTTTAAATTTTATTTTAGATAAAGAGTTTATAATAGCTAGATTAAATGAAATAGAAATTGATAATAGTACACTTGACCTTCATAAATTTGAAATTCTGTATGAAAGTTTAGAGGTTTCAATTTATTTTAGTAAAAAAACATTAGATTTAGTTGGTTGGTCAACTACAGATATTTATCAAAATAATGTTGAAACAAGACTTTCATCTGTAGAAACTAATATTTTGGTAGATGAAAAAATATTCGATATAAGAAAATATATTAATTAATATCTAGACTTATAGTTTCGGATTTAAAAATTTTCATCCCTCTAGATAAGTAGTTTTTTAAAGCATTTTTATGGTCTAAAGAACAGGTGTGAAGCCAGACCTTATTTATAGACTGCTCAAAGCATTTCTTAATTGCTACTGACAGGAGGTGTGCTCCATATTTTTTTCCATAAAACTCTTTTAAAATTCCAAAGTATGCAATTTCACAATCATTTTTTTCTTTACTTACTATTTGCTCAAAATAACCAACTAATTCATTATTCTCTTTTAAAACAAATGTTTTTACATTTGGATTACTTACGTAAGCTATCCATTTCTGATCATCCCAAATTAGACGATCTATCCACCTATGATCATTACCAACCTGTTTATAAAAAAACTTATTTATTTGAAAGTCTGGTGGATTTATTTCAACTAACTTGCAATTATTATTTGGACTTTTTGAGAAATTTAATTCTTCAAGAGAATTTATAACTAGATAATTTCTGTGAACTTTTGTTATCACGAAACCATTTTACCAATTTTTTCTCCTCCAAATATATGAAAGTGTAAATGAGGTACTTCTTGCCCTCCATTCTCGCTAATATTTGCTAGCGCTCTGTAACCTTTGCCATTTTCTGTTGATATTCCTAGTTTTTTAGCAACAGCTGATATCCCTTTAATCAATCCTACTATCTCTTCATTAGATGCGTTTTTGTTAAAATCATCTAAATCAATATATTTTCCTTTTGGAATAACTAAAGCGTGAATTTTTTTTTGAGGATTTATATCATAAAAAGACAAAACATAATTGTCTTCATAAATTTTGTTGCATGGAATTTCTTCTCTTAAGATTTTAGCAAAAATATTTTGATCATCGTATGCCATTAAATTTTTTCTAATACAGATTTAACAGTATCTCCCATGACAGATGGGTTTTTAGAAATTGTAACTCCACATTCTTTTAAAATTTCAACTTTTTCAATTGCACTTTCTCCATAAGCAGAGACAATTGCTCCCGCATGACCCATAACTCTTCCTTTTGGAGCTGTTAATCCAGCAATATATCCAATAACTGGTTTTTTCATATTTTCTTTTGCAAATTCTCCTGCAGCAACTTCTTGTGGCCCACCTATTTCGCCAATCATCAAAATTGCATCTGTTTCATCATCTGTTTCAAATTTTTCAATTATATCTCTAAATGAACTTCCATTAATTGGGTCTCCTCCAATTCCAACACTTGTGGAAATTCCAATATTTAAATTTTTCATTTGTTGAGCTGCCTCATAACCCAGTGTGCCTGATCGACTAATAATTCCAACTCTACCCTCTTTATAAATGTGACCAGGCATTATTCCTAACATAGATTTGCCTGGGCTTATGATTCCAGCACAGTTTGGTCCAACTAAAGTCATTTTTTCTGTTCTTGAGTATCTTCTCATGTATCTTTTTATTCTAATCATGTCATGCGAAGGGATACCATCAACAATTGCAACACACGTCTTAATTCCAGCATCTGCTGCTTCCATAGCGGAGTCAGCTGCAAAAGCAGGTGGAACAAATAATATTGAAGCTGTTGCTCCAGTATTTTTAACAGCATCTTTTACTGTGTTAAAAACAGGTCTATCTAAATGTTTGTTTCCACCTTTTCCAGGGGTAACGCCACCTACAACATTAGATCCATATTTTATCATTTCTTCTGCGTGGAATGTCCCCATTTTTCCTGTGAAACCTTGTATTATAATTTTAGTATCTTTATCTATGATAACAGCCATAATTTATTTTAATGCTGCAACAGCTTTATTCGCAGCTTCCTCAAGTGTATTTGCCTCAATATAATTTATTTTACTATCTTTTAGAATTTTATTTCCTTTTTCAACGTTCGTTCCAGCTAATCTTATTACTAATGGAACTTTGACTTCAACTTTATCTAATGCTTGAACTATGCCTTCAGCAACCCAATCGCATCTATTAATACCTGCAAAAATATTTACTAAAATTACTTTTACTTTTTTATCCATCGTAATTAATCTAAATGCTTTAACTATTTTCTCTGGTGTTGCTCCACCTCCAACGTCTAAAAAGTTGGCTGGCTCTCCTCCTGCAAGTTTAATCATATCCATAGATGCCATCGCAAGACCAGCACCATTGATAATGTTTCCAATATTTCCCTCTAAACTTACGTAGTTAAGTCCTCTATCAGATGCATAAACCTCTTTCTCGTCCTCTTGGGTTTTGTCTCTTAATTCAGACACTTTATTTCGCCTAAACATTGCATTATTATCAAAACTCATTTTACAGTCTAAGGCCAAGATTTGTTTTTGTTTTGAAATTACTAGCGGATTTACCTCAACCATAGTTGCATCTAATTCACTAAATGCCTTAGCACAACCAATTATTGTATCTGATGCTCTTGCAATTAATTCTGGATCAATTCCCAAACCAAATGCAAGTTCTCTTGCTTGGAAATTTTGAATACCTACTGCTACTTCAATTTTAGATCTTATTATTGTTTCAGGTTTTTCTTTGGCTATTTCTTCAACACTCATACCTCCCTCTGTTGAAGCCACAACCATTATACTCTCTGAACTTCTATCAAATACTAAGCCTAGATATAATTCTTTTTCAATGTCAGTTGCTTCTTCTATATAAATTCTATTTACTATTTTTCCTTCAGGACCTGTTTGATTGGTGACTAACTTTTTTCCTAAAAGTTTATCTGTAGCTTGGGCAACTTCTAGTGGCGAATTACAAACAATTATCCCGCCTGCTTTCCCTCTTGCTCCAGAGTGAATTTGTGCTTTTACCACCCACTTAGATCCTCCAATTTCTCTTGCTTTATTTTCTGCATTTTCCGGGCTGTAAACTATTCCGCCTCTTGGTACTGTTACTCCAAAGCTAGATAGAATTTCTTTTGCTTGATACTCGTGTATATCCATAGTTATTTATTATTTATTAATTTATCAATATTTACAATATTCTCTGCCATTCTTGCTGAGGCAGCATCAATCATCCTTCCATCAAGTTGTGCAGCACCTCTTCCTTCTTGAGCGGCTTTTTCAAGTTCTTCCAAAATTCTTTTTGCTTTGTTTACCTCTGCCTCTGGAGGAGAAAAAACGTTATTAGCTAATTCAATTTGAGAGGGATGAATTGCCCATTTTCCCTCAATACCTATAGCGGCACCTCTTCTTGCTGCTGCAATGTATGCATCTGGGTCATTAAAATCTCCAAATGGGCCATCTATAGCTCTTAATCCATATGCCCTACACGTCATTACTAATTCTGACAAACCATGGTGCCATTGATCACCTGGATAATCTGGATTAAGCCCTCCTATAACGACTGTTCTAGCTCTTAGACTTGCTGCATAATCTGCAACACCAAAGTGTAAAGCCTCAAGTCTATCACTCGATTTTGCTATTTCTTTTATATTCGACATGCCTAAAGCAGTCTCAATTAAGCACTCAATACCAATTTTGTTTTTAATTTTTTTGTGTGTTTCAATTTGTGTTAACATGCAATCAACCATGTAAACATCGCTCTCGGTTCCTGCTTTTGGTACTAAAATTGTATCAACATTTTCTCCAGCTTGTTCTACTATTTCAACTAGATCACTATACATATAATGAGTATCTAAACTATTAATTCTAACAGAAATTGTTTTCCCTTTTTCTCTCCAATTCATTTCATTTAAAGCTTTAATTACATTTGCTCTTGCTGGAACTTTATCATTTGGCGATACAGCATCCTCTAAATCTAAAAAAATATAATCAGCATTTGAGTTAAGTGCTTTTTCAAACATTTTTGGGGAAGATCCTGGTACTGCAAGTTCACTTCGCTGCAACCTTGCTTTAGCAGGTTTATAGAATTTATGGCTCATTTTTTGAAAAGACTATATCTTCTCTTTAAAGTGAAAAATAGTTATAGAATATTAGTATTTAATTTAGATATTATTTTTTCCTAGCAGACAATTCTTCCATTATTTCCTCGATTTTTACACCATTTGCTTCAAGGTACATTATTAAATGGTAAAGGACATCTGCAGCTTCATGTGTTTTATTTGAGTTTTCTTCAACAGCCTCGATGAGTTCATTAACTTCCTCTAAAACTTTATCTTTTGCTAAATTTTTATTTTCTAAAAGTTTATTTGTATATGAACCTTCAATAGGATTTTTTTTTCTTTCTCTTGCAAGTAATATTAAGTCTTCTAAAATTTTTAACATATTAAATCCTAACAGGTATATCTTTCGAAGCCAAATATTCCTTTGCTTCATTGACAGAATAAGTTCCATAATGAAATATGGATGCTGCCAAAACAGCACTAGCACCAGATTTAATACCATCAACTAAGTGGTCTAAAGTTCCAACACCACCTGAAGCAATTACTGGAATATTTACATTTGATGAAATTTTTTTCATAAGCTCTATGTCATATCCAGATTGAGTTCCATCTTTATCCATAGAGGTTACAAGTAATTCTCCTGCTCCACTTTTTTCCATTTTTAATGCAAACTCTACAGCATTAATTCCAGTCGCATTTCTACCTCCGTGAGTAAAAATTTCCCAATGATTTCCATTTTTTTTTGCATCAATTGCAACAACAATACATTGTGAACCAAATTTTTTTGAACTTTCTACAATAACTTTTTCATTTTGAACTGCCGCAGTATTAATTGAAACTTTATCAGCTCCACAATTTAAAAGTTTACTGATATCTTCAACGCTTCTTATACCCCCACCAACTGTTAAAGGAACAAAGCATTTCTTGGATGTTTTCTTTACAACTTCATAAATTGTATCTCTATTTTCATTTGATGCGGTTATGTCTAAAAAACAAATCTCATCAGCTCCTCCATCGCTATAAATTTTTGCCTGTTCAACTGGATCTCCAGCATCTTTAAGATCAACAAAATTAATACCTTTTACAACTCTTCCATTTTTGACATCTAAACAAGGAATTATTCTATTCTTTAACATTATTAAAAGTAGACCCTATACAGAAAATTAACACTTACAGAACAAAATATAATAACTAGAAGATAAAGACCTAAGTAATCTATCGACTTCATTTAAATAACTTCCTTTGCAAGATCCTCTAATTTAATATCACCATCATATATTGATTTACCAACTATTATGCCTTCAATATTTTGATTATTTAATTCTTTAGCTTTTTTAATATCATCTAGAGATGAAACTCCTCCGGAAATTATTACTGGACAATTTGAAATTTCTGCAACTTTTGCCGTTTCATCGAAATTAGGGCTTTGTTTCATTCCGTCCCTATTAATGTCTGTATAAATTAATCTACTTGCACCGTAATTATTAACTTCTCTCAAGTAATCTAAAGTTAATTGATTAGAATTTTCTTTCCATCCTGCAACTGATAGATATCCATCCTTAGCATCTAAACCTAAGGCAATTTTGTTTGGAAATCTTTCACAAGACTCTTTCAAGAAATTTTTGTCTTTAATGGCCGCGCTTCCTAAAATTACTTTCGCAACACCAGCATCAATATATTTCTTAATACTTTCAAAATTTCTTATTCCTCCCCCAATTTCAATTTTAAGATCAAATTTAACAACTATTTCTTGAATAATGTCTAAATTAACTGTTTCTCCAGTTAAAGCGCCATCCAAATCAACTATGTGTAAATACTTAAAACCATAATCTTTATATTTTTGAGCCTGTTCAACCGGCGATATCTCATATTCAGTTTTATTTTCAAAGTCTCCTTTGATTAACCTGACACATTTTTTATCTTTAATATCTATTGCTGGAAATATTTTCATTTATAAACTTATGAAATTATCAATTATTTTAAGTCCAATTTTATCACTCTTTTCAGGGTGAAACTGGGTTCCAAAGATGTTTTCTTTTTCAACAGAGCAAACAATATTAGTTGAATAATCAGTTGTTGCTGAAATTACATGCTTATCTTCAGGGATAAGTTCGTAGCTGTGCACAAAATACATGTGAGAATTATTTTCTATATCTTTATAAATTTTGCTGTCTTTAATAATATTAATTTGGTTCCAACCAATATGAGGAAGTTTATATTTTCCATTTTGATTGTCTATTTTTGATACTTTTCCAGAAATCCATCCAAGTCCTTTTGTTTCAGTTTCTTCATAACCAACATCTGCAAACATCTGTAAACCGACACATATTCCAAGAAGTGGTTTTTTATCAATCATTACAAATTCTCTGAGGATATCGGTTAGTCCATCTATGCTGTTTAAAGCGTCTATACAGCTCTTAAATGAGCCTTGACCTGGTAATATGATCTTATCACTTGATTTAATTTTATTTAAATCTGAAGTAACCTCTAAGTTAACTTTATTTTTTGCAACCTCAGTAAAAGAATTTATTACTGAGCTTATATTGCCTGAATTATAGTCAACAATTGTGACATTCATTAAACTTATAAAGAGCCTTTGGTAGAAGGAATTGTAGTTTTATTCCTTGGGTCCATTTCTAATGCAGTTCTAAGAGATCTTGCCAGTCCCTTAAAACAAGATTCAATTATATGGTGGCTGTTATCGCCATAAATATTTTCAACATGCAATGTTATTCCAGCTGCTTGTGAAAATGCTTGAAACCACTCCTTAAATAATTCTGTATCCATCTCTCCAAGTTTTTCTACTTTAAGCTTAACTTTCCAAATTAAATAAGGTCTATTCGATACATCAATTGCAACTCTAGTAAGTGTTTCATCCATAGGTATCATTGCATGGGCATATCTTTTTATACCAACAAATTTTTTAGAAGCTTTTTTCAAACATTCGCCTATAGCAATACCAGTATCTTCTGTGGTGTGGTGAAGATCAATATGCGTATCACCTTTCGCTTTAATGTTCATGTCCATTGAAGAATGTTTGGATAATTGCTCAAGCATATGATCTAAAAATCCTATGCCTGTATCAACTTTATATTTACCTTTACCATCAATGTTAAGTTCTACATTAATGTTGGTTTCTTTTGTCTTTCTGCTGATTTTTGCTTTACGCTTCATAATTTTAAAGAGGTATATATATATAATTCAAATATGGCAATAATACTAAACCTGGGCTTGAACTATCAAATTTAATATCCATTTATAGATCATGACGACAATAGTATTAGTAAGAAAAAACAACGATGTGGTGGTTGCAAGTGATGGTCAGGTCAGTATGGGAAATACTGTTATAAAAAAAACTGCTAACAAAGTAAGAAAAATTGAGAAAAGAAATGTGATTGCTGGATTTGCAGGATCAACGGCAGATGCATTGACTTTATTTGAAAGATTAGAATCTAAATTAGAAAAACACGCCGGAAATTTAACAAGAGCAGCTGTAGAACTGGCTAAAGATTGGCGTACAGACAAATATTTGAGGAGATTAGAGGCATTGATGGCAATAGCTGATAAAGAAAAAAGTTTTATTATCTCTGGAACTGGAGATGTGTTAGAGCCTGAAGGAGATGTAATTGGAATTGGTTCTGGCGGTAACTACGCTCTAGCAGCAGCAAAAGTTTTAATGGACACAGATACTTCAGCTGAAGATATAGCTAAAAAAGCAATAAAGGTAGCCTCTGAAATATGTGTATTTACAAATGATAATTTAAGTATGGAGAAAATTTAATAATGGAAAATTCCAATGTAACTAATTTTCCAAAAGAAAAAGTTTCAAAAGAAAGCTCAACTATAGAAAATTCACTTTCGCCAAGAGAAATTGTATCTGAATTAGATAGATTTGTTGTAGGTCAAAATAAAGCTAAAAGAGCTGTCGCTATAGCTTTAAGGAATAGATGGAGAAGACAAGCTTTATCTGGGGATATGAAAGATGAGGTACTTCCAAAAAATATTTTAATGATTGGTCCAACTGGGGTTGGAAAAACTGAAATCTCAAGACGATTATCAAAGCTTGCTGAAGCTCCATTTGTAAAAGTTGAGGCAACTAGATTTACTGAAGTTGGTTATGTAGGAAGAGATGTAGAGCAAATTGTTAGAGATCTTTTAGAAATTGCTATTTCAATGGAAAAAGTGAAAAAAAGAAAAGAGGTTCACGCTCAAGCGCAGAAGTTAGCTGAAGAAAGAGTTTTGGATGCTCTTGTCGGTAATAAAGCAAGTGTAGCAACAAGAGAAAGTTTTAGAAAAAGATTGAGAGATGGTGATCTGGATGAAAATGAAATTGAAATTGCGGTTTCAGAAAGTAATCAAATGCCTTCTTTTGAAATACCAGGTATGCCAGGAGCAAATGTTGGAATGATAAATATTTCTGATGTTTTGGGAAAGTCTATAGGCCAAAAACCAAAAAAAAAGAAAATGTCTGTAAAAGAATCTCATGAAATTTTAATAAATGAAGAATCTGACAAATTAATTGAGCAAGATAAAATTATTAAAGCTGCAAAAAATTCTACAGAAAATAATGGTATCGTTTTTCTTGATGAAATAGATAAAATTTCTGCAAGGACAGATCGAGTTGGGGGCGACGTTTCAAGAGAAGGTGTTCAAAGGGATTTATTACCTTTAATTGAAGGAACAACAGTAAGTACAAAATATGGTCCGATTAAAACAGATCATATTTTATTTATTGCATCAGGTGCATTTCAACTTGCAAAACCTTCGGATCTACTTCCTGAATTACAAGGAAGGCTTCCTATAAGAGTTGAGCTAGATGCATTAAACAGTGATGATTTTAAAAGAATTTTAAAGGAACCAGATAATAGTTTAATTAAACAGTACAAAGCATTGCTTAAAACTGAAAATGTTGATTTAGAATTCACAGATGATGGCATAGATACAATAGCTAATATTGCAAGTGAAGTTAATACAACCGTTGAAAATATAGGGGCAAGAAGACTTCATACAATTATTGAAAGAGTATTAGATGAAATAAGTTTTACCGCAACAGACAGAGCGGGTGAAAAAATTACAGTAGACTCTGAATACATTAAGAAAAATATTGGTGAGTTGGTGAAAGATACTGATTTATCGAAATTTATTTTATAATTTTATACTCAAAATTTTGCGTTTCTTCATTCACTTGAACTAATTTTGCACCATTTCTCTCATGAAAAGAGGTCGCCATTTCTGTAAGTGGCGAAAGAGTTATCAATCTATTTAAATGATTTGATTTTTTAATTTTTTTAAATACTTCTTTAACTATTAATTTTCCTCCACCTTTTTTTTTAGACCAAACAGTATATGCAACTGCTATTTGGCCACCCTTTTGATCTCTCATTGCACTTTGCAAAAAAGCATCCGTACTTAATTTCTCTAATTCATCAACACTTCTTGGGATTATATTTGTGTAAGCAAAACACATAACAGCATGAATTTCTCCTTGATACTGAACACCATATATCTTTCTGCCATAACCAGTTCTAAATTTATTATCTAATTCAGGTCTAACTGGATCTTCGTCAGGATTACATTCAGTAAGCTCGACAAGTTTTGCACCTTTGACCCATTCAAAAAAGTTATCAATATTTTTCTTAATATCAATTTTACTTTTTCTTATTCTAGCTTTGATTCTATTTTTTGATTTTTTGATCATCAATTAAGATTTCTTTTTTAAATATATATCAAAGTTACCTCTAGAAGGACTTTGAACAGCATCAAAATCTATTTTGATAATTTTTGACATTAATTGATTATTATTTTTAATAAAGTTTGGAACAGAGTGTTTTAATATACTTAAATCTTGAGACTGATAAGGATCATCTATATTTTTTGATCTCAATCCTTTTCCTGTAATAATATTTATTTTTGATATGTTTTTTTCAAAGCATTCCTCGATGAACTCTAAAATCTTAGAATTTGCTTCCTCTAAAGTAAAACCATGAAGATCTATAGTCTTTTCTAATCTTTCAGCTCTTGCGGCTAATTCTTTTTCTTTATTTTCTAGCTTTTCAGAACTTTCTATGAATTTTTGCCAGTCTTTTTTATCTTTATTTGAAAGTTTATTTGTCAACTAAGCTTGTGTGTCAATCAAAACCCAATTAGGATTTATAGATCTACTATCTTTGGAAAATTTCCATATATCATGAACTTTTTTAATTTTCTCAGGATCCCCTGAAACAGTTTTATTTTCTTTATCTTTAATATGAGAAATAATTTCACTCATAAACTCCACTGTAACCTCAAGCATATTTTTGTTCTGTTCATGATTTTTGATTTCGGCAGAATTAATTCCAATAAATGTAGTGTTTGATGATAGATTTTTTGTTTTTCTATCTTTTAACGCTTGGTCAAATTGATCGTATACATCTTTAGCAAGCAAAGACTTTATATCTTTTAGTTTACCCTCAGAAAAACTTGTAACAATTGTTTCGTAAGCAATTTTAGCACCTTTTAAAAATTCTTTTTTTGCATTTTCATCAAAAGTTTCTGCATTTAATTTAACAGCGGGCTTGACTACTGGATCTTCATGAGGGAAGCTTTGATTTATATCCTCTTCATACCCAGTTTTTTTACCTAAAATCCCCCTTAAACGAAGAAAGATGAAGCCTGCAATCATTGCGAGAAGGATGATGTCGATGTATTCAAAGCTATAACTCATAATATAATAATATTTACTATGTTGCTTAATTTCAACTAGCAATTTACATTATAGACAAATGAACTCAGTGCTTATTTTAATTTTATCCATTCCATTAATAGAAATTTACCTTTTTATAAAAATTGGAGCCTCGATTGGCGCTTTTAATACAATTACTCTAATATTAATCACTGCAGTAGCAGGAGTAAGTTATGCAAGATATGAAGGGTTTAATACTTTAAAATCTGGCATGTCACAGTTGTTGAGAAACGAAGTACCAATTTACGAAATAATTTCTGGTGCCGCATTAACCTTTGCTGCTATTTTGCTTATATTTCCAGGCTTTGCTACAGATATTTTGGGGTTGTTATTGGTCATTCCTTTTTCAAGAAAAATCATTTTCAAATTACTATCAAAAAAATTTCAATCTAATAAAAAGGATTTTAAACAAAAAGATTTTATTGAAGGTGAATATAAAGATATAGATGAGAGATAATGTCAATTCAGCATAAAATAGTTTTAATCTATACCAAAGATCTATCAGTAGAAATTCCAGATGTGGAAACATTCCTCTTAGCTAGGGAGAGAATATCTAAATATAAATTAACACTGGATATTTCTTCAAAGCCACTAAAAAATAGAATGATAGAAGTTTATACAAAACTTATTTATACAGATCATGAAAAAAGTAAAAAAAAGGCATATTTCGAAATGTTAAATTCAACAGTTGTCCAAATAGAGGAGCCTAACCCCGTTAAAGAAAAATTACAAAAATTTATTCTTTGCGACCTACAAACAAATATTTTTCCAAAATTGCAAGAAGCTTTTATTCAAATACTTAGGCAGACAGGTTTTCCAGAAGCAAAACTTAATGGAGAAGTTGATTTTTATAAACTTTTTCAACAGAATAAAAATTAAAAAAAATTTTTTTTTAAATCTTTCTTTAAAAAATTTTTATGTTCTTCTAATTCTTTTGAGGTTGGGTAAATTATCTTTTTTGAATAATCCTTGGATTTAGTATTTTCTAGAAATGAAGTTTTCTCACTAGAATTTGAAAAATTAAGTTTAGGTTCTTTTTGATCTAAAAGATTTATATAAACTTTTGCAAGTAATTCACAGTCAATCAATGCAGTATGTTTTTCTCTTTTAGAATTATCTATTCTAAATCTTTTACATAGTGCATCCAGACTTATTCCAGAACCAGGAAATTTATTACGCGCAATATCAAGTGTATCAATTGTGTCTTCTTTTTTTATTTTGGGTTTACCGGCTATATTTAACTCATTATTAAGATGAGAAATATCAAATTCAGCATTATGAATAATTATTTTTTTATCTTTAATAAAATCTAAAAATTCGTCAGCAATTTCATGGAATTTTTTTTTGTCTGATAAAAATTTATCTGAATAACCATGAACTTCAAAAGCTTTTTCAGAAACTTTTCTCTCTGGATTTAAATAGCAATGGAAGATTTTTTTTGTTGGAATAAGATTATCAATTTCAATACATCCAATTTCAACAATTCTATGGCCATCTCTTACTGATAATCCTGTTGTCTCTGTATCTAAAACTATCTCTTTCATTTAATTAAAATATTATTTTTTATATTTTTTATATTTTTATTTAATTTGCTGGGATTGAAAGTGTTTTTGATTATATAATTAGCTTTATTTTTTTTTTTAGATTTTGGCATCTGGATTTTTTTTAAACTTTCCAATATTTTTTTGTTATAGCCTTTTCTTTTCTTTAGTCTTTTTTCGATTTCTTTTTTTTTTGCATCAACATAAATTAAAATATCTTTTCTTTGGTTTAGTTGATTTTCAATGTACAAAGGGATGTCCAGAATAACCATTTTCTTTTTCGCATTTCTTCTTAAAAACCTTTTCATCTCTAAACGAACTAATGGATGAACAATTTTTGATATTTTTTTTATATTGCTTGGGTTTTTTAATATTAAATTCTTTAACTCATTTTTATTTATAGGGTAA
>Ga0181570_10002010_pt1 | contig 16727 bp, 19 predicted proteins | sample 101ome_18_FD_148667 | JGI IMG/M metagenome (GOLD analysis project Ga0181570, IMG submission 148667) | Coastal salt marsh microbial communities from the Groves Creek Marsh, Skidaway Island, Georgia - 101406AT metaG (spades assembly) | ecosystem: Environmental > Aquatic > Marine > Intertidal zone...
TCAGCCTAAGAAACTCTGGAAAATCGATCTCAGGTTATAAACTTGCAGAGACCCTAATTAATTATTCAACATCTCGGGAAATTTATGTTGCAGCTGTTCAAGAAATTATTATTCGCAATCAGCTAACATCCTTAAACAGTGCCCAATTAACAGACGCTAAACAGCACATCCCAAGACAAGGTTTGCAAAAAACCGAGGTCAACTTGGAAAGACTTTTCAGTAGTAAAGGCTAATTAATTAAATTTTCTTTTAAAATTGGTCGGAGCGGCAGGATTTGAACCTACGACCCCCACACCCCCAGTGTGATGCGCTACCAGACTGCGCTACGCTCCGACATGAACAATTTCTAGACTATGGCGAATATGCTGCGTGATTAAGCTTTCGTCAATCACTTCAGGCTTATCAAAAATAAGTTACCGGAGCTCTTTTATAAGGTCTGAACGCATGGACTTGAGCTCTAATAAAACCGACTTCAGTCGATCAATTTGCCGAGACGACAAACCAAAATCTAACTGACGCTGCCCGACTTCCGGCGGAATATCCGACTTCAGGCTAACAGCAGATGCTTCAACCACCTCAACTTTGTCCCCAGCTGCCGCGACACCTGAAGGGGGCTTGCCACCGTGACTTTTTAAAAGCTGCTGAACACCTCTGATTGTAAAGCCATCACGGTATAGCAAGGCTCGAATACGACGTAGTGCCTCAACATCTTCAGGTTTATAATAACGTCGACCACCACCCCGCTTCATAGGCTCCAAAGAAGGAAATTTACTCTCCCAAAAGCGAAGAACGTGGGCAGGCACGTCAATTTCTTCGGATACCTCGCTAATTGTTCTGTATGCGGAAGCGCTTTTTCTAATGCGGCGCTTAATTGAATCTCTAACCATTTAATGCCTCAGAATATTACCTAATCAATTAACGCTGTGGTTGATGAAGTCTTTTAGAATATGTGAGGCTCTAAAGCTCAAAACTCGACGGGGCAGAATTGGAACTTCCTCTCCCGTTTTTGGGTTACGTCCACGTCTGAGACCTTTTTGACGAACCATAAACGTCCCAAAGCCAGCGATTTTAACTGATTCACCAGACTCTAAAACGGACGAAATTTCACCAAGGACCATTTCGACAAGATCAGCGGACTCATTCCTTGAAAGACCAACTTCCTGATAAACGGCATCAGTTAAATCTGCTCTTGTTATAGTAACTTCCGACATGTCCCTTCTCCAAATTCAGCTTAACGTTAGCTCCACAAGAGCGAGTCCGTCAACGCAAGACCAAATACACTTCTGCTGGGCCTAAAACACCTTTGGAGTATAAAGTTTGCCGCAATTTTAATTAAGCTGAATTTGGTTCTATGTGTCCCTTACTATCCACTTTTCGGCAAAGTTGACTGAGAAAACCTAATTACTCTTTTGCTTAGCGAGATGTGCTTCACGAAAGGCGATATATGTGGCGCTCGTGAAAATCACTCCTCCCCCAATCCATACCCATAAATCAGGTGTCTCAGAGAATAAGAAATATCCCAAAACGCTCGCCCACAAGAGTCTGAGAAAATCTAGGGGCAAAAGAGCGCTCGATTCTGCACGTCGGAAAGCGCCCGCAAAGCAGAGATGACCGACCGTACCAAAAACACCTATCAACGCCATCCAAGCTAATTGCTCAAAACTTGGGGTCTGCCACACATATAGAGCCGGCAGGAAAGTTATGGGTGTCATAAATAATCCCATATAGGCAGTCTGCGTAGCAGCGGACTCAGAAACTGATAGTCGTTTAATAACAATGATGGCTGCACCCCAAATTAATGAAGAACTTAAAAGTAGACCTTGTCCGAGGCCAACTTCCATAAATCCGGGGCGAAGAACAATAATGACTCCAGCGAATCCCAAAAGAAGGGCGGTGATGCGCCTGATACGAATTTTTTCCCTTAAGACAATTACTGCCAAGACTGTGGCAAATAGAGGGGCGGAGAAACTAATAGATGTGGCTTCTGCAAATGGCACCATGGTTACGCCTGTAAAAAAAGCCATCATTGATATGCCTTGAAGAGCACCGCGCAGTGCATGAACTCTTAATCGAGATGTCTTAAGAGGTGAAAATCCATATTTGAAAAAAATTGGGGCGATAGCGCAGAAGCCAAAAAGGTTGCGGAAAAAAGCAACCTCTACTGGAGGCAATTCGCCGCCAATTTGACGAATTAGGCTTTGCATGGAAACAAAACAAATTGTCGACATAATCATCAACAAGGCGCCGACTGAGGCGTCACCAAGAAAAATTGGCCTGAATTGCCAGACGCGATCCATACGGAAATTCATTGCCAAAAACCCTTTCAAGCCAGCTCAATCTCATAGTTTGGCTCACGGAACAAAATCTATTTTTGCATAGCTGGTAGTCCAAACCGCTAACGCTGGAGCAAAGATAACTTTATCGCATTGCTTCAATCACATAATCACGGCATACCATTTCAGCATGAAACGCGGCACCATCCTCTGCATTGTACATCAAAGAACATCCTATCCAGCTAGGCTTGGCCGGTTATTTATGGAACAAGGGTTCGTATTGGATGTGCGCTGCCCAAATATCGGCCAAGCGCTTCCAGCATCTACAGAAGATTATACAGCCACAATAATGTTTGGTGGCCCCCAAAGTGCATTTGAAGATCACATTCCTTGTATTCCAGAAGAAATCCGATGGATTGATAAGGCGATTAATGGAGCAGCACCTTTCGTCGGAGTTTGTCTAGGCGCCCAGATTTTAGCTAGAGCTCTCGGAGCAAAGGTATGGCGACATCCAAAGGATTTTGTCGAGATTGGTTATAGTGAAATCTACCCAACACCTGCTGGAAGATCATTCTTCACTAAGCCCATGCAAGTTTTTCAATGGCATAAAGATGGCTTCGATCTACCGAGCGGGGCAACTTTGCTAGCCTCAGGTAGCTCTGAATTTCCAAACCAATTTTTTCGCTATGATGATCACTGCTTTGCACTTCAATTTCACCCAGAAGTTACAATAGACATGATAAAACGCTGGACAGTTCATGGAGCGCACATGCTGGACCGATCAGGAGCAATGCCTAGAGAGGAACAAATACGCCTCTATCCATCACTTGATCCAAAAATCGATAAATGGACTAAACGCTTCACTGAGCACATTATTGAATTAGCTAAAAGACGCGGGGCAGCGGTAGCGTCTTTGTAGTTATTGGGCGAGGTATCCACCATCAACGGGAAGCATTACACCTGTAATGTAACTTGACATATCAGAGGCTAAAAAATTTACTGGACCCACCAATTCTTCAGCTTCGCCAACTCGGCCCATCGGCACATCGCGCAAAAAATTGCCGATCTTTAATGGGTCGGCGCGCGTTACTTCGGTCATTGGCGTTGCAATAATGCCAGGAGCGATGGCGTTCACCCTAACGCCCTCACCCACAAGCTCAACAGCAAAACTCTTGGTAATCTGTAAAATTGCTCCCTTACTAGCAGCATACGCAGCAGACGCTTTATCAGCTGTGAAAGAACGAATAGAGCCAACATTAATTATTCGCCCTCTAGTTTGCCTTAGTGATGGAAGGGCTGCCATAGTCATATTCACCACACCCATCACGTTTATGTTCAGGGTTTGCCGCCATACATTTTCAAAATCATGTTCATCCATACCGCCTCGGATGAATATTCCTGCGTTATTCACAAGAATGCTAGGCTTTCCAAGAACTTCCTCAGCTTCCTTTATGAAAGCATTACATTGGTCCCTATCAGCTACATCGCATTTGAACGCAACTGATCTACTTCCATGGCGTTCAATAACGAGAGCTGTTTCTTTAGCTCCTTCAAGATTGATATCAGAGACTGCGACCGCCGCGCCAGCCATAGCAAGGCCTTTAGCGATAGCTGCACCGTTTCCCTGAGCCGCCCCAGTGACCAGCGCGACATGATTTTCCAAAAGCCTGTCCATTGATAGGGTTGCCCTCAACTTAGAATTTTTTCTTCAACCTACAGCGAGGTTACATCATCGGCAGCTGTTCTCACTTGCTTAGAGAAGCAGCGAGTAACTTTGTGGCGTCTATAAAATCCTCAATTTCCATTGCTTCGTCTGGATTATGACTGCCATTTTCGTTTCGAATAAAAAGCATGGCTGTTGGTATGCCCGCATCAGCAAACGCCGCAGAATCATGACTGGCACCTGATGGAATATCCATCGCGCGGACGCTCATTGCTTCAGCAGCATCGCGATACGTTTTCATTAAATTCTGATCCATGACACCAGGAGCAGCGCGGGTAATCGGGCCAAGGTTAATATTCACGCCACGTCGCTTCGCAATCTCTCCTGAAATTCTTGGAACTTCTGCCTCAAGCCACTCTAATGTTTTGGCGTCCACACTTCGCATGTCCAGGGTGAAAGAGACCTCGCCAGAAATTACAGTCATCGCATGACGATCGGCATTGGTATTAAATTTTCCTATTGTACAAGCGAAATCATCACCCTTCGCTTCCGCCTTATCCCATAAAACATCTAAGGCCTGGACAAATTCAGTTGCCGCCACCACAGCATCCCTTCGCACCCGCCGAGGCGCTCCCCCACAATGGGCATACTCACCTGAAACAAAGGCATTTGGGAAACGCCTGTTTCCACGTATGCCTGTAACGATGCCTACGGGATAACCGGCTTCCACTAGCACAGGACCCTGCTCTATATGTGGCTCAAGAAAAGCTTCTATTTTTTTTGCATCTAAATGTGGCGCAGCAGCCAGTAATTTATCTGGATCACCACCACAGTCAGTGATGTGTTGGCCCAATGAAATACCATTATCCATTCGCTTTGCTGTTTCGAGCGAACCCTCTGGCAAGGTGCCCAGAGCTGATCGGCTTCCTATATAAGACACTCCAAACCAGCAGCTTTCTTCTGCTCGTATTCCCATAACTGTTATGTCACATCTGGGTTTGTAGCCAATAGACTGGAGAGCCCGGATCGCAACTAAGCCAGAAACAACGCCGGCGGCACCATCATAGTTCCCACCTTGCGGGACTGAGTCGAGGTGACTACCTACCAAGCGAATTGGGGCTGAGCGGTCTTGTCCAACCCAAGTCATGTAGGTGTTAGCAGCAGCATCCTGTCCAACTTCCAGTCCCAATTCACCAGCTATTTCAGCCATCAATGCATGCGCCGCCTGCTCCCCGTTTCCATAACTGGCGCGTGTAACTCCCCGCACGTCCTTACTAACCGCTTTGAGCCTTTCAAATACGCCAGCAGCAAAATCCATTTGGCAATTCAAGGCTGAGGAGATTTCAGAAATCATTTTCGGTGACCTCTCATGCTTGGAGTAGGTTTTGAAGCCAACCCGCGGCTCCAATAACTCGAGAGTCTTGGCCTAACGGGGCAATTAATTGTGTGCCAACCGGCAAACCATTCGGCCCCATCAAACCAGGCACTGTGATGCTTGGCGCTCCAACAAATGTCCAGATACGATTAAAGTCAGGGGATCCAGTAAAACTAAGCCCTTTTGGAGCCTCCCCTAAAGCAGAAGGCGTTAAGAGAATATCCACATCTTGAAAAGCATCAGCTAAGCTTTTCCTGCACGCACGTCTATTGGCAAGCGCCGACTGATAGGCTGGCCAGTCGTGGTTCATCCCACGCTTCATTACATCTTGCAGGGCTGGTGAAAGACGATCCCAGTGGCGATCACATTCAAACGCGAGCATTCCTCGCGACTCATATGTCATTACAACATCATGGGCCTCTAAAGCTGTGGCGAATGGCTCTGGCAGTTGAACATCCACTACCTTAGCGCCTGCAGCAGCAGCGCACGTGGCTGCTTCCTCTAATCCCCTAGAACCTGCATGCTCAATATTAGGCCATGCAACAGTTCTACAAATTCCAATTCGTGGAGGCTGATCTAAAGGCGCTGTTGGATTTATTGGTCGTCCTGCAAGAGCTAGTGCAAATGCTTCAGCGTCTGCCGCAGAATTTGCCATTGTCCCAATAGTATCAAGGCTTTCGGCAAGCATTTTTAAGCCCGCACGGGGCACCGCCCCCCAAGAAGGCTTGAAACCAATGACACCACAATAGGAGGCGGGCCGAATAACCGACCCTGAGGTTTGTGTGCCTATGGCGAGGGGAACGTGTCCGTCAGCAACTGCTGCAGCGGAACCTGAAGAAGACCCACCTGGAGTATGAGCTAAATTATTTGGATTGCGCGTTGCCCCAGGAAAACGCATTGCAAATTCTGTTGTCACAGTTTTGCCAAGGACTACCATTCCCGCAGCTCTTAAATTCGCAACTGCAGCAGCATCTGCGGATGGTAAAGCTCCTTCATAAATTGGCGAACCATAGCCGGTGGCAATGTCTGACGTATCTAGTACGTCTTTGACCCCAACAGGGACTCCATGAAGAGGTCCTTTTGGCTCCTCTGCATCCCTAGCCATTGCTTCCGCCAATGCCTGTTCAGGGTTTATCAATTTCCACGCTAAGATCTCGTTATCTCTAGCCTCAATGCGAGCAAGCGCAGCTTCAAGAACCTTCACTGCTGTCAAACGACGAGCTGCAATCTCACGTCCTAAAGCCAGCGCATTTCTTAAATCATTCATTTTCCAAGAACCTCTGAAAGCCAAAGAGCATGCGAGAGAGTCGCTGCCGCACGTCCCGATGGGCCTATGACCTGAATTCCAACAGGAAGGCCGGTAGACCCCAAAAGGCCAGGCACTCCAACTACTGGTGCTCCTGTCATCGTCCATATGGCGTTTGCAATTGGTGAACCTGTATCAGAAGGATTAGCGGGTGCCTCTCCTGGTGCTGCAGGAGTTAGCAAAGCTCCAAAATCATTCAGTAATGGCCAAAGAGCTGCGCGACAGCTCGCTTGAATGTTACGAGCTTCATCGTAAGTGCTTCGTTTCATAGCCGAGCCAGAGGAAACATAATCCTTAAGTGCCTTACTAACCTGATCAGGGCGTCTGCGAAGCTCAAACGCCAGCGAACGCGTAGCCTCATAGGTTTGGATGCAGGATTGCGCCTCAAGTGCATCTCGGAAGATAGGAGGCAAATCAATTTCAACTACACTAGCGCCTGAAGCACGCGCATGTTCCACTACATCACGGCCCACTTTTTGAGCTGCTGGAGATAGAGAATCCCATGCTGGGGTCCTAGCGAATGCAAATCGAGGGCGCTCTTGAGAGGAAGAGAACTCTGCCACAGTAGTGCCCTCTAAAATCGCTGAAAATACTGCCGCATCTTGAACATTTCTCGCCATTACACCTACCGTGTCTAGCGACTCTGAAACACTTTTCACACCTGCACGAGGTATACGACCGAATGTGGGCTTGAAGCCTACTACTCCACAATACGAAGCTGGCCGAATAACCGACCCGCCGGTCTGAGTGCCAATAGCAAGCGGCACTTGAAAATCTGCTACCGCAGCCGCCGAACCAGAAGATGACCCCCCAGGGGAATGTGTCAATCGATGAGGGTTACGGGTCTTGCCCGCGGTACGAAGAGCAAATTCTGTTGTTACTGTCTTACCTAGAGCTACCATGCCCGCATCTTTAGCAAGAGCAACACAGGCTGCATCATTCAATAATGGAGCTGAGTCATCGTAAATAGGCGAACCCATGCCAGTTCGATAACCCTCAGCATCTATGATATCTTTTACACCGAACGGAACACCATGAAGGGGGCTTCTAGCAGATTCAGAATCTCGTATCTTAGCTTCGGCAATTGCTCTATCAGCTTCTAAGGAAATCCAAGCGCCTACCTCTCTATCGCGAGCCTCTATCCGCTCAAGGCAACTTCTCACCAAGACTTCAGATGTCAAATGACCTGAAGCAATCAGTTTCGCCGCCTCAAGCGCACCTAGTTGGCTTGGGTTATCAATTTTCATTTAATCTTTTCCTTACACCGACTTTGGGGCTAGACCGGGTGAACCATCATGACTTTAGTCACCACTTCTGCAAACGTCTAAGACCTAACAAATACGCAGTTCACGCATTTTGATATTTTTCAGCTACTCATCTGGCACATATGCAATAGCGTCGATTTCTAAGGCACAATCGAAAGGTGTTCCTCCAGCCTGCATTCTTGTTCTCGTAGGAAGGTCTTCATTTGATTTAAAATATGACCGATACACTTTATCAAAAGCAGCTTGATCCTGCTGATCCCGCAACCACACGACAACTTTTAACATATGATCTAGAGAGGAGCCCGCTTCCTCCAATAGCCATTTGAGATGGTCCATGACTATCCTCGCCTCATCCTCAATAGATTTTCGCTGATATTTTGGGAGAGGTGCTCCAGTTGATCTAGCTAACCGTAGACCTTCGCAAAAATCTTCTTGAAAGGGAGGAAGGCCCGATACGTAAACCATATTTCCATGACGGATACATAGATTAAACGGACCTCCTGTCTCCGGCACCTTGGCTGAGTGGATTACTGTCTTCTTCATTCAACTTTCCCCTTGGCTAATCGCTTTGCCAACAATTCTTTAACCACACGCCCTGTTAAAAGTTTGGGTTCATCATCATCAAAGGCATCTGCAAGGGCATCTATTCCAGCTCGAGCAGCATCTACGGGGCTCATAGCTTCCCAGCTTCGCATTAGTTGCTTCTGTGCTCGAATTGCTCGAGGACCAGCTTTCACAATTGGCAGTATAAAACGCTCAACGGCTGCCTCAAGTGCAGCTTTTGGCGCTACCGCCTCAACAAAACCCCAACGCTCTGCTGTCTGGGCGTCAATATTCTCACCAGTCAACATCATTTGGCGTGTACGCCCCCACCCAATCAAACCAGGAAAGAGGCTAGCTTCAACTACTGATGGCAAACCCACTGCAACTTCGGGCATTCCAAAAATTGAAGTGTCGCTAGCTACCCGTAAGTCTGCAGCCGCTGCGAGTTCCATACCAGCACCAATACAAAAACCATCTACCTTTGCGATAGTTGGAACTGGGCATCTACGAAGCCCATCGCAGCAGCGATGAACCAATGTTAACAAGGAACGAGCTGTCGACTTAGTCAAATCACCAAGCTCAAAGATATTTGCGCCACCTACGAAAGCCCTACCCCCGGCACCCTCCACAATGACACAGCGGCAGTCATCTTCAAGCGCTATCGAGTCCATCACTTCAATGAATTCCAACATTAGAGCCCGGCTCATTGCATTTAAGCGTCCAGGATCATTAATAATAACTCTGGCTAACTTTCCGCCTTCTGGCCGATCAATCCATGATATTTTGACTAAATCGCCCATCAATATGCCTCCTAAAACAACGAGTAGGCGCCGTCTATCACGAAGGTATCACCCGAGTGATAACGACTAGCATCAGAAACAAGGTAAACAGCAATCCCGCCGAAATCCTCTTTTTCACCCCATCTACCAGCTGGCACTCGTGGAAGAACGGCCTCCTGAAAACGATCCCAAGCAAGCGTATTATGGGTCATCGGACTTTCTATCCATCCTGGAAGAATAGCATTTGATCGAATGCCAAACTTACCATATTCCACAGCCAACGCTCTGCTCATTGCAATAACTGCACCTTTCGTAGCGCCATAATGCTGTCCTCTTGCCTGACCCATTATGGCAGCTAATGAGGACGTAACAGCAAGTGAACCACCCTTACCTTGATCAACCATTTTTTTGGCCGCTGCCCTTAGGGTAAAGAAAACACCGTCTAAATTGACATCAAGCACTCTGCGCCATTCATCGTAAGACATAGCCGCAAAACCATCTTTAGTTGCTCGTCGATTTGAAGAAACTCCAGCATTGGCAAAGCAGGCATCTAATTGTCCCCCTAGAAAATCAATGGTTTGCTCAAACTTTTCAGCAGTATCTTCCTCACTTGAAACATCTACTTTGAGACCAAGCGCCTGGATGCCTTTTGCGTTAAGGCTATTCTGGGCTGCCTCGATTTTCCCCAGGTCAGTACCCCAAACTACAATATCAGCACCAGCCTCCGCCAAGGCTTCTGCCATTCCAAGGCCGATACCACTATTTCCTCCGGTGATGAGGACTTTTTTACCTGAAAGATTAAATGGCGCATAAGACATGGGGGATCCTTTAAAGATTAAACCTTGGAGGAGTTCCGAGACGATCAAAGGGCCTTCCAAGCACCCGCTGAACTGCAAGCAATAAACCCACAGCAAAGACGTCAGCTTCTCCGTTGGCCATTAGCATTAAACCGACCGGCAGATTAAGTGAGTCCTTACCACATGGTATGGTGAAGCCTGACATTTTAAGAAAATTTCCAACTACTGTGTTTCTCAACGCAAGCATATTTCTATTCACATAGCGAGCTCCATCAGCAACCTCCTGCTGGGTTGGAGCTGAAATAGGTACAGCTGGGCAAGCGATAACATCAACATTAGCTTGAGATAACCGCTGTGCTGCCCCCAACTGCATTGCTGCAAGCGCGTCCAAGCGACGAAGGTATTCAATTGCAGTGGCTTTCTCTAACGATTCAAAGCGCTGCTGCACATTTGGGTCCAGGCTATCTCGCCACTCAGGAAAACGGTTTGAGATTAGGCCCGCAAATTCAATTCCTGCAACACCCCCAATCTTAAATAACTCCAAAGCATCGGCTGCCTCTGGCAATTCGATATCTTGAAGGACTGCTCCCGCGGCCTCTAATTCTTTCAAAGCCTTTTCGGTCACCTTATCGATCCCTGCTTCCGTTTCATCAAAACCTGATCGCAGGATGCCAATACGCACTCCATTAACTGTTCCAGGCCATGGCCTATCAAGGGCAGTAGGATCGTTACTAATCTTTGGATCAATTACCTTAAAAGCTTCTGCAATTATTTCGGCATCCAGCGCCAAAAGCCCGGCTGTATCTAAGCTTGGACAGAGAGGGGCTATACCGTCTAAAGCCCAACGACCATGAGTAGTTTTTAGACCAATGCAGCCATTGAGACTGGCAGGCACACGAACTGATCCCGCAGTATCTGAGCCAAGCGCCAAAGCTGCTGTGCCTGACCAAAGACTTACTCCTGCACCAGAACTAGATCCCCCAGGGACTCTTGCTTGGGCTGAGTCCCACGGATTAATCGGGGTCGGATGATGAGGATTTGTTCCAATGCCCCCAAAAGCAAATTCAACGGTGTGTGTCTTCCCAGTTACGACAACGTTTACATCGCGGAGTGATCTTACAACTGGACCTTCGCCTCCGAGATACTCGTCTAGAGCTTTTGGAGTGCCTGCCATCGTGTCATAACCCTCGACAACAAAAAGGTCTTTTACTGAAACAGGTAAGCCCAAAAGGGGCGAGGCACTTTGATCTACCTTTCGACGTTCATCCGCAGCAATGGCTTCTGCTAAAACTCTCTCTGAATTAACAATCCGATAAGCATTGGCATCTCGCGTAGCTTCTATTGCAGCCAAAACTTTTTCCGCCATTTTTTGGGCGCCGTTTGGCTTACGCAATGATTGTTCAATATCTTGCCACGAAAGAGAGGGAAGAGAGGAAGTTTCCATAATTTAGTTTGTGCTTTCAGATAGGTAAGGGCTAATCTCAGCATACCTGCCTATCGGCCAGTTACAAAAGTGGATTGCTGGACAGGATGTTTATATCTTTTTTTGTTAAAGCCATTTCATGTTGTGTAATTGATCCTATTATCAGTTCAGACCACTGAAAGAGCAGCTAATGGGTTCTGAAAGCTCGTCTGACACAGAGACAAGCCAGACTTCACGTCAAAAAATTGCTATTAGGTTCGCAATATGGAGAGGCTTATTTAACGCCCGAATAAGAAACTATTTTTTAGCAGGCGTACTGGTTACGACACCGATAACAGTCACTGCCTGGATTTCATGGCAGATCCTTCAATTCTTTGAAGGAGCCGCCCGACACCTAATGCCTGACGCTTGGTATCCAAAAATTGCTATTCCAGGTGTAGGTCTTCTGATTGTTTTCCTTGGGCTAATAATTATTGGCGCGCTAACTGCCGGTCTTCTGGGGCGCATTTTCCTCCGAACAAGTGAACGCATCCTAAACCAAATGCCTATTGTCCGGAGTGTTTACAGTGCGATTAAGCAGGTTCTTGAAACCGTATTAGCCAAACGGGCAACAGCATTTCGACAAGTAGTGCTTCTCGAATATCCAAGGAAAGGAATTTGGGCGATAGGTTTTGTATCCGGCGCAACTAAGGGTGAAGTAGCTCACAAGCTCAACCAACCCATGGTAAATGTGTTTTTGCCTACAACACCCAATCCAACATCAGGATTTTTGTTGTTCGTTCCTAAAGATGATGTACAGGTGTTAGAAATGACAATCGAGGAAGGAATTAAACTTGTAGTCTCAGGTGGTATTGTTTCACCCAAAACATCCGATGCAGGTCAGTCATAAACATTGTAATTTAACCCGTGATTTTTGTCTTAGGCTTAAGGTTTTTCAGTTCTCAAGTTTCTTGTCACCGCCTTTGCCAAACGCCTCTAGATCAATCTCTATGTTAGAGCTCTTAGGGATGCACTACGATAATATAGGTGTTCAGAAAATTAATTTATCTCTCAAGAAATCAGACAATTCTTCGGCAACATGTTGAATATGGCTCTGACTTTTTTCGTCTGGGATTGCCCCAGGGCGGCTATTTTTCATCCATACGGTGCTCATGCCAAGCTCATAAGCTGGCTTAAGGTTCTTTGCCGTATCCTCGAACATTACAGCTCTTTTCGGATCCACGGCATGTTTCTTCAAAAATAGTTCATATGATGGCAGGTATGGCTTTGGCAGGTAATTTGCGTCGGCAATATCAAATACTGCTTCAAAATGGCTTGATATGCCTAGGCGATCCATGACCGCTACCGCATGCGCTTCCGTGGCATTTGTGTAGATAATCTTCCTACCTGGCAAGTTCGACAATGCATTATCCAATGGCTTATCAAGCCTTATCCCAGACAGATCGAGTTTGTGGCAGTAGGGCAAAAATTTTTCTGGATCCAGCCCGTGGTGTTCCATCAAGCCCCGGAGCGTAGTTCCATATTGCTCATAATAAAACTGTCGGCGTCGGTCTGCTTCTGCAAGGTCAACGCTGAATTCAGCCATGATAAATTCCTGCATACGCTGATGCATCTGAGGCATAAGGTCTGAACGTAGTGGATTATACAGAGTGTTATCTAGGTCGAAGACCCAGACATCGATATTGATGGCTTGAATATTCATGAATTTTGTATATCCGCACCCGATCTGAGTTGCCAGCCCTTAGACCTATTTCTAGAGTAACGATTTTGTCTTGTAGGAAGAGATTGAGATGCTGGTTGTTCAAAGCGATGCCCATCGTTCGCACCAACCCAAGGAAATAATTAGTCGAGGTCAAGCAATTCCTCATTGGGAAGTTGCATCCCGCGCTGATGCCCTGCTTTCAGCGGTAAAAACTGGGGGCCATGATCTGAGGCCACCAGTCGCCCACGGACTTGGGCCTATAGAGGCGATACATGACACGGGGTACCTGGAATTTCTCAAAACTGCTTGGAGCCGTTGGCAGGAATTACCCGATCCTACCCCCTATGTTCATCCATACGCGCAGCCTAATCGGCGTATGACAGGTCTGCCAACAGGAATTCAGGGGCAAGCTGGATACTACATGGCTACAAACTCAGCCCCGATTGCCGAGGGAACTTGGATAGCTTCTCTCGCTTCTGCAGATATCGCATTAACAGCAGCAAGCGCACTGCTAAGCGGAGAAACAGCGGCTTATGCGCTTTGCCGGCCTCCAGGCCACCATGCCTTCTCAGATCTTGCTGGAGGCTTCTGTTATCTTAACAACATTGCGATAGCAGCTAGTCATTTGACACAACGCTGGCCTCAGCTGGCCATCCTCGACATAGATGTACACCATGGTAACGGGACCCAGAGTATTTTTTACGAACGCAACGATGTTCTCTTTGTGTCACTGCACGGTGACCCAAGTGATTACTTCCCCTTTTTTGCCGGTTATGCCGACGAAACTGGGAGTGGACTAGGGGCAAATAAAAACCTTAACCTACCTCTTCCTAAAGGTGCTGGAGATGCCGAATTCCTCGTCGCGCTTGAAGTAGCCTTGAAAAAGATAAGAGACCATAAGCCTGGCGCCTTACTTGTGTCATTAGGCTTCGATGGCTTTGAGAAAGACCCTATTGGCTGCCTTAAAATTACTAATGCCTGTTTTGGTGAAATTGCCCGAAGGGTGTCAGCGCTTGAGCTTCCAACACTTCTAGTCCAAGAGGGTGGATATGATGTTCCAAGCCTCGAATCAAACCTGTCATCCTTCCTGGATGGCTTCAATAATTAAGTCTGAACGTGCCTATTTTTGCTTTAGACCATTAAAACTACTAGCAAATTTAAATTAAACCGCTTCGAAGGCTTGTTCTAAATCTCGAACTAAATCAGCCGCAGTTTCTAAGCCTATCGATACTCGAATGACATCTGCTCCAGCACCCGCTGCTTCCGCTTGCTCAGCAGTCAACTGACGGTGTGTCGTTGACGCAGGGTGAAGTATAAGGCTTCGTGTATCCCCAATATTCGCCAAATGACTAAATAGCTCACAAGCTTCAACAAGCTTCATTCCGGCCTCATAACCCCCTTTTACCCCAAAGGTAAAAACACTGCCTGCCTTACCACTCAGGTACTTTTCAGCAAGAGCATGGTATTTATTACCTTCTAGCCCTGCATAAGATACCCAGGCAACCTTGGGGTGATTTTGAAGATAGTTAGCAATTGTCTCTGCATTCTCACAGTGACGCTGCATCCTTAAAGGTAGCGTCTCCGCGCCAGTAATCGCTAGGAATGCATTCATTGGTGCCATAGCTGGCCCAAGATCTCGTAAGCCAACTGCATGGCCATGCACAGTAAGAGCTAAATCGCCAAAAGTTTCAAAGAAAACAAGGCCGTGATACGCTGCTTCAGGTTTGGTAAGACTAGGAAATTTTTCGTTCTGGGCCCAATTGAATTTTCCACTGTCGACGATCATCCCCCCCATCGCATTACCATGACCTGAAATGAACTTAGTTGTTGAGTGAATCACAATGTCCGCGCCGAACTCAAACGGCCGGCAAAGAGCAGGACTAGCCATAGTATTATCAACGATCAGAGGAACCCCAGCGTCGTGAGCTAATCCAGCTAATGTCTCAATATCTGAAATCACACCACCAGGGTTAGCGAGACTTTCACAAAAAAGCGCCTTACATGTTGGCTTGTCCAGCGCCGCTCTGACTTTAGCGAGGTCTTCGGTATCGACCATATCGCATTCCCAGCCAAATTTTTTGAAAGTGCGGGTGAACTGCGTCACCGAACCGCCATAAAGCTTGTTAGATGCTACAAAGCTGTCACCCGGCTCCATCAACGTGAATAGGGCAAGCTGCTGAGCAGCATGACCAGAAGAAGTTGCAATTGCACCACGCCCGCCTTCAAGAGCTGCTACTCGCTCCTCGAGGACAGCTACGGTAGGGTTTCCAAGGCGTGAATATATGTATCCATATGTCTGGAGATTGAATAAAGAAGCCGCTGCATCGGTATCATCAAAAACATAAGAAGTCGTTTGATAAATGGGTGTGGAACGGGCACCTGTGGCGGGGTCGGGTGTCGAGCCAGCATGAATTGCTAGGGTTTCAAACCCATATAAACCGTCATTACTCATTTTTTCCTCACGAGGAAATTTTGCGGCGCTTGGATGAAATAACTCCAGAATTTACACCAGACCATCCAATTTCGCCATTAAGACGGGCAAACTCAATCTTTGGGCATCGGTTCATAACGACTTTAAGTCCAGCTTTCTCCGCTCGAGCCGCCGCAGCATCATTACGGACCGTTAACTGCATCCAAACCGCCTTTGCGTTAATTTTGATCGCTTGATCTGTTATAGGCCCGGCCGCCTCTGAATTTCGGAATATATCAACCAAGTCCACCTTACACGGCAGCTGCTCCAAAGAAGCAAAAACATTCTCGCCCAAAATTTCTTGACCTTCGGCAGCTGGGTTAATTGGAAGTACCCGAAAACCCTTTGCTTGGAGATATTTCATCACAAAAAAACTAGGTCGATTCCAATTAGGACTTGCCCCAACCATAGCCACAACATGTGAGTCCATTAGGATCTCTCGGATATACTGATTTGAATAGTTGTCATGATTCATGTTGGTTCACAGATCATTGTTAACTGCACTACCCTACAGGAATTCAAGCTTGGGACAAAGAAACTCATGACAATTGAAGATGCACGAAACAGCTTCGCCAAAAAAGTCATACAGTCACTGCACGCAAAAGACGAAACAGCCCACAGTCTTGGGATTTCAATAGATGCTGCTGGGATGGGATGGTGTAAGATAAACATGGTGGTGCGCGATGATATGGTTAACGGTCATGCAGTTGCTCATGGCGGATTTATTTTCACACTTGCTGATACAGCGATGGCCTACGCTAGTAATGGTGAAAACAATCAAACACTGGCTCAACACTGTCAAATCACCTTTATCTCGCCCGGAAAGCAGGGGGAAACTTTAGTTGCTGCAGCACGCGAGGTTTCGAGAACAAATCGGAATGGTCTTTTTGATGTTGAAGTTCGAGGGAAAAATGAAAGGCTAATAGCCGCTTTTCGCGGTGCGACAAGAACCATCAAAGGTCAAACCGATCCAGATCTTGGTGAAGCACCCAAAACAATTTAGGCAAACTAAAACAGAGGTGCTTGCCGACGCTACCCTCTATCCTGTATCTACAGCCATCAAGATTAAAAAGTCACGTGCGGGCGTGGCGGAATCGGTAGACGCGGCAGACTCAAAATCTGTTTTCTTCG
>Ga0181570_10002014_pt1 | contig 16702 bp, 23 predicted proteins | sample 101ome_18_FD_148667 | JGI IMG/M metagenome (GOLD analysis project Ga0181570, IMG submission 148667) | Coastal salt marsh microbial communities from the Groves Creek Marsh, Skidaway Island, Georgia - 101406AT metaG (spades assembly) | ecosystem: Environmental > Aquatic > Marine > Intertidal zone...
TGATCCCAACACAAAATACTTTAGATGTAAAGATGAGAAAGAACTTCTTTATAAGTTTGTTGATATTTGGAATCGTCCTTTTATCAAACCAGATATTATCACTGGTTGGAACATAGAGTTTTTTGACATTCCATATCTAGTAAATCGTATTCGTAATATTTGTGGTGAAGACCTTGCAAGAAATTTGTCTCCTTGGAGAATGATTAATGAAGGCAAGGTTCATTACAAAGGCAAAGAGAATCAGAATTTTGTTCTGATGGGAATATCAACACTTGATTATTACCAGTTATATCGTAAGTTTACTTTTGGTAATCAGGAGAGTTATAAACTTGACTATATTGCATCAGTAGAACTTGGTGAGAAGAAAATTGATTATTCTGAATATGGTTCTTTGTTAGAATTGTATAAGAATAACTTCCAAAAGTTTATTGAATACAATATTCACGATGTTGTTCTTGTTGATAGATTGGAAGAAAAACTTAAGTTTATTGAACAAGTAATGGCACTTGCATATGATGCAAAAGTAAACTTTGTTGATACTCTTACAACAGTTCGTCCTTGGGATGTTATTATTCACAACTACCTATTGGATAGAAAAACAGTTGTACCTAAACTTGTTATAAAAGATAATAATGAAAGTTTGGTTGGTGGTTTTGTGAAAGATCCAAAAGTTGGTATGAGTGAATGGGTTGTATCTTTTGATTTAAATTCACTCTATCCACATTTGATTATGCAGTATAATATTTCACCAGAGAAGTTTGTGAAGAAAGTTCCTATGTGGCATAACACAGATGAACTTATTTCAAAGAAACCAATTGATTATGAACCTGGATATATCTATTCAGGTAATGGTTGTGTTTATAAAAATGATTATCAAGGATTTCTTCCTGCATTGATGGAAAAAATGTATAATGATAGATCTGAATATAAAAAGAAAATGATTGAACTAAAGAAAAAGTTTGAGGAAACAAAAGATGCTGCAACTGGTATGCAAATTGCCAAATATCATAATATGCAAATGGCAAAAAAGATTCAGTTAAACTCTGCTTACGGTGCATTAGGAAATAAATATTTTCGTTGGTTTAATTTTGATCTAGCAGAATCTATTACTAAGTCTGGACAACTTTCTATTCGTTGGATTGAAAAACGAATGAATGAGTTTATGAATAAAATGTTAAAGACTGATAATGTTGACTATGTTATAGCATCTGATACAGATTCAATCTATATTGAAATGAAAGAACTTGTAAAACGAATTGATGTAAATGATGATGTCAAGATTGTGTCAGCAATAGATCAATTTTGTGAGCAGAAGATTCAACCATATCTTGACAAATGTTATCAAGAACTTGCTGATTATATGAATGTATATCAACAGAAGATGTTTATGAAACGTGAAACTATTGCTAATAAAGGCATTTGGAAAGCAAAGAAGATGTATATTCTAAATGCTTGGAATGTTGAAGGTGTTCAATATGATTCACCTAAGTTAAAAATGCAGGGTATTGAAGCAGTTCGTTCATCAACACCACAGGTTTGTAGAGAATATATTCGCAAAGCACTTGAGATTATTATGAATGAAAGCGAAATATCTTTACAAAACTATATCTCACAAATAAGAGAAGAGTATAAAAATCTTCCATTTGACGATATTGCTTTTCCTCGTGGAGCAAATAATGTTGACAAATATTATGATAGAAGTAACATATATGTGAAAGGAACACCCATTCACATTAAAGCATCTTTGTTGTATAATAATTTGCTGAAAAAGTATGGATTGAGAAATCTACAACCAATAATGAGTGGTGATAAAATTAAGTATTGTTATTTAAAACTACCAAATAAAATACAAGACACCGTAATTTCTAACCTAGATAGTTTGCCTGATGAATTGGGATTGAACCAATATATTGATTATGAAAAACAGTTCGATAAATCTTTCATAGAACCACTAAAATCTATTACAAGTATTATTAGGTGGGATTATGAGAAGAAATTAACATTGGAGGATTTTTTTAATGTCTGATGAAGATATCTATGATTTCGGTTTCAGTTTAATGTCTGAGGATGAAATCAAAATAGAAGAAGAGAAACTTAAAAAAGTAGTTGAGAATGAATCGCATAAACTGAATAAAGTAAGAGAAATGATTATGCCGCTTCTCAAAAATTTAATGAAAGAACCACAAAAGGAATATATTTATTGGCCTGATAGAAAAGAAAGAGTAGAACTTTTTATAAAAGAATTAGATAAGTTTATAGATTCACATTGACTGGAGAAAGATATGAGTTTAAAAGACAGGTTGATAAAAAATTCAACTATTGATTACACATCTACCCTTACAGAAAGTAAGATTTACACTAAAAAAGATATGATTCAAACCTCAGTGCCTATGATTAATGTGGCACTTGGTGGTTCTATTGATGGTGGTTTAACTCCTGGTTTAACAATGTTAGCTGGGCCGTCGAAACATTTCAAGACTGGGTTTTCTTTGTTATTAGCATCTGCTTTTCTAAAAAAGTATGAGGATGGTGTTGTTTTATTTTATGATTCAGAGTTTGGAACACCGCAATCATACTTTGAAACATTTGGTATCGATTTGGATTCAGTAATCCATACACCAATCACAGATGTTGAAGAACTAAAACATGATATTATGAAACAGATGAAGGATATTGAACGAGGGGATAAGGTTTTTATCCTTGTAGATTCAATTGGCAATCTTGCTTCAAAGAAAGAAGTTGAAGACGCTCTAGATGGTAAATCTGTTGCTGATATGACAAGAGCAAAACAATTAAAATCTTTGTTTCGTATGGTAACACCACATCTATCATTGAAAGATATTCCAATGGCAGTTGTCAATCATACTTATAAAGAAATTGGAATGTTTCCAAAAGATATCGTTGGTGGTGGTACAGGAAGTTATTATTCAGCAGACAATATTTGGATTCTTGGAAGACAACAAGATAAAGATGGTTCTGAGATAGCAGGTTATCATTTCATTATCAATATTGAAAAATCTCGTTATGTAAAAGAAAAGAGTAAAATTCCCATTACTATTTCTTGGGAAGGTGGTATTAATAAATGGTCAGGTTTGTTTGATGTTGCACTTGAAGGAGAATATATTGTAAAACCAAAGAATGGATGGTATGCTCTTGTAGATAGAGAAACTGGAGAAATTCAGGAACCTAATATGAGAGCAAAAGATATTGTGAATAATAAAGAACTTTGGATGAAAATGTTCAAAGAGACAGATTTTTCACAATATATTGAGAAGAAATATAAAGTTGGTTTTTCTAATATTATAGAGGAAGATGAAGTAGAATGAGCATAGAAAGAGTTATTTTTGATAACTTAATCTTTAATGAGACTTATGGAAGAAAAGTAATTCCTTTCCTCAAAGAAGAGTATTTCTCTGATAAAAATGAAAAGATTGTATTCAATCTAATTGATGACTATGTAAAAAACTATAATTCTTTTCCAACAAAAGAGGCACTATATATTGACCTTACGAATAAGGAAGGAATCAATGAAGATTCCTTTCAAACTTGTAAAGAAATAGTTGATAATATCAATAAGCGATATGACACAGATTTGGACTGGTTACTTAACCAAACAGAAAAGTTTTGTCAAGAGAAGTCTGTGTATAATGCTATAATGGAGAGTATTTCTATTTTGGATGATAAAACAGGTAAGAAAACAAAAGGTGCTATTCCAGATATTTTATCAAATGCACTTGCTGTTTCATTTGATTCACATATTGGTCACGACTTTATTGAAAACTACGAGGAACGGTTTGATTTCTATCATCGTAAAGAAGTTAGGGTTGAATTTGATTTAGATTATTTTAATGAAATCACTCGTGGTGGATTACCAAGGAAAACTTTGAACATTGCTCTAGCAGGAACTGGCGTTGGGAAAAGTTTGTTTATGTGTCATTGTGCTTCTGCTAATCTGACTGCAGGATTAAATGTACTTTATATTACTATGGAAATGGCAGAAGAAAAGATTGCTGAAAGAATTGATGCCAATTTACTTGATATTTCTGTTGAAGATTTATCATCATTGCCAAAAAATTCATATGATAAAAAGATGAAACGACTAAAGGAAAAAACAAAGGGTAAGTTGATTATCAAAGAATATCCAACTGCTTGTGCAGGTTCTGGTAATTTTCGCCATCTTTTGAATGAACTTAAAATTAAGAAAAGTTTTGTGCCAGATATTATCTATATTGATTATCTTAATATTTGTTTATCCACAAGATTGAAATCTAACTCTAATGCAAATTCTTATACTTTCATTAAAGCAATTGCTGAAGAACTACGAGGTCTAGCAGTGGAATACAATGTTCCTATTGTATCTGCAACTCAAACAACTAGAAGTGGATATTCAAATTCTGATTTAGGATTAGAAGATACTTCTGAAAGTTTTGGACTTCCAGCAACTGCAGATTTTATGTTTGCACTTATCTCAACAGAAGAGTTAGAGTCACTTAATCAGATTATGGTTAAACAACTTAAAAATAGATATTCCGACCCAAGTTCTAATCGTAGATTTGTTGTTGGTGTTGATAGAGATAAAATGCGTCTCTATAATGCAGAAGATAATGCACAAGAAGATATTGTTGATGGTCCATTATCACAAAAGAACTTTGATAATAGTCGTTTGAAGGAATTATTCAGTGAAGTATAAAATTGTAAGAAGAAATCGTAAGTACTGTATTCTAGAGATAGAAACAGATCAAATTATATGTTGTTTTGAGGAACAAGATGGTGCTAGAAAAAGTATGAATCATCTAAATTATGGTGGTGGTTTTGATGGTTGGACTCCAGAGTTTTTAACTTTAAAAGAGTTAAAGTATAAATATACTTAAAAACAATGGAGTATTAAATGCTTTCTTTTAAAGAATATTCTCAGTTAAATGAAAGTCCTGATGTTGCTGGTCATATCATTAATCATATAATCGAACATCCTAAACTGAAAGATTTTTCTGATAGAGTTAAAGTTCATAAAAGAGCAGCTAAGCATTGGTGGGAAGAACATGGTCCTGGTATTATAGATGGATATACTGAATCTGTCGCTGCTGATAGAGCGGCACCAGATGTTGGTGGTCCTGCCTTTGTTCATTCTGCTATAAATTCTGCTTTAGAAGGTCGTAAGTTACTTAAAAGCTATTTGGAACATGTAAAAGCTGCTGAAAAAGCACTATCTATAATACAAAATCCAAAAACCCAAGCAAAACAAAGAACATTAGGATTATCAAAATGAGTTATCTAGAAAAAGCAGCAGCATTTAATATCACAGAAGAACTTTTCCATCATTTAGAAAATGAAATTCCATTACACGAAAATCTATTTCGTGTTGGTTCTGAAAAGTACTACGAATTATTTCGTGAAGCAAGAAACCTATACTATGAAGGTTTGATTGACCTAGAAGGAACAGACAAATATTTGATTGAAGAAACAGATATTGGTGAGTTTGCTGAATATGAAGGTCAAATTGTTCCTCTTGATTGTCCTATGATTGAAGATGATGATGAAATAGAAGAAGAAAAGAAAGACCCACCAATTGGTAAACCAATGAAAGGTGGTCCAAAGAAATTTTATGTTTATGTAAGAACACCAGATGGTGGTGTAAAGAAAGTCACCTGGGGTGATACAACTGGGTTAAAAGTAAGATTGAACAATCCAGAAGCAAGGAAATCATTTGCTGCAAGACATCAGTGTTCAAAACAAAAAGATAGAACAAAAGCAGCTTACTGGGCTTGTAATACTCCTCGATATGCCAAACAACTTGGTTTATCTGGAGGAGGTAACTTTTTTTGGTAGCATAAGATGGCATATTACATAAGACTTAAAAATTAGGATAGAAGAATGTTAAGTTTTAAACAATTCATAAAAGAAGACACAGAACCACAAACAACTCCTTCCGAATGGGAAAATAAAACTCCACGTGGCATGGAAGAACATGATGAAGTCAATTTTCAGTTAAATGACCATAAAGAAGGAAATGTGCAATGGCATCCTGATGTTGTTCAAGCATTAGAACATCTTAAGACACCAGAAAATTTTGAAGCTGCACTTAACAAAGCAACTAAAGAAACAAGAACTGCAGAAGAATTCGAAAATAATATAGGAAATCATGAAGTGGGAAAATCTTTAAAACAATTATCTAAAGATTTGCATCCTGATAAATGGGAAAGAGCAAAAGAAGGCAACACACCGCCAGGAATTTTGTTAAGAGTTACTAATCACGAAACCGGTGAAACACAAGAACATGCACTAGCTGGTGCATCAAATATGGCAGTAGATGCTGCCAGGAACAAAGAACAAAAAACAGGACTAAACACTCCTGTTTTGGTTATTGATCATAGTATCAATAAAAATTAAGACAGGATATTGATAAAATTTTTTGGTAGGATAAAAGAATAAGTAAAATAGGAAACTAAAAATGTATCAACTAGACGAAAAAAGAAAACCTAAAAATAATGGTCATAATGGTAAGAAGCATAATTGTGCTTCTAAAGTGAAATCTGAAGAATATGGTATTGGAGAATGTATTAAAACTATGCACGCAGAACCAGATGAAAATGGTTATGTTGCTTGGTATGATGTTCTTTTTGAACACGGTATTGAAGAACAAGTTCCAACTGAATCTCTAGAAATTCTTGTTTCAGAATCACACACATAAGGATAAATTAAATGTTATTTTTACTACTAATGGCTATGGGATTTGAACCACAAGAACATCCACATTGGGCAAAAGAAGTATTTGCTAATGCAGAAGATGGTTATGTAGAACCAGTGAAAGTTAAGAAAATAAAAGTTAAAAGACATTATGTAAAAAGAAACTATACTGAAGATTGGAAAAAATCAGTATTTGAACCTCAAGACTAATGAATCCATACATAGATAATGATGATATAAGAACTTTCTCTAAGTCTGTTGATGAAATGGAATTAATTTGGCATCGTGATAAAGAAGATAGAAAAGTAACTGTTCTTGAAGGAAGAGACTGGAAACTACAAATGGATAATGAGTTACCAGTTTCTCTTGAAGTAGACAAAACATATTTCATACCAAAGTTGTTCTATCATAGAGTGTTAAAAGGAACAACAGACCTAAAGATTAGGATAGAAGAATGTTAAGTTTTAAGAATTTTTTAACAGAGATTATAAAAAACAAAATAGGTAAAGATGAAAAATTATCACACTCTACAATATTTGATCCGAAAGGTGAGCATGCTGGATATGAAAGAGAATCAGTAGAAACCAATACTGGCCACCACATTTACACAATGACAGATCCACAATCTGAAAATGGTGAACCTGGATATGTTCATCATATATGGGTTCATCCAAAAACTGGACACGTTGACTTTTCAGTTGAAGCTGAAACAATACCGCATCCGAATGGAAGAACTACATATAGTGGAATTTATATAAGAGGAAGAGAAAGAAAACCAGGTTCTCAAAATAACTCACCATCAAATATGGCAGCACATGGATATAATGATTTACATAAACATTTTGGCGTAATCACTCAACACGAAAGTCAATCCCCTGGTGCTCAAAAAATTCAAAAAAGCTTAAGAAAATTGTATCCTGAAACAAATTCTGTTTTTTATAATCATAAAACTGGTAAATCTTATCCTATATCTAATTTAAGACCTTTTATTGATCCATCAGGCAACAGTAATCAACCAACCTCACTTGCTACGCATGCTTTTAATACTGATTTATCTGTCTCTACAGAAAAACTAAGTCCAGTAGGTAGAGAACGAATAGAAGATAATAAAAAACGTTATAGTTCATCACGGAAATAATAATGTTAAGTTTTAAACAATTCACAGAAGAAAATGATGCACACGAACACTTTAAAAATACTATAGAAAGTATAGAAAAATTAGGTGTAAAAATAAATGCAAAGCATCACGATAACCATATAAAAGTTAATTCTATTATTGTTCCAGAAGAATATAGAAATAAAGAATTAGGCACTAGAGCTATGGAAATGTTGAAAACTCACACAGATAAGTTTGGACACTCAATAAAACTAACTCCTGATACAGCAGTCGGTGGTGGCGAATATAATCCAAAAAAGCATAAAAGACTAATATCTTTTTATGAAAAATTAGGGTTTAAGTCAGAAGACGAAAGAATGGGTCCAGAACAAGGAATGATTTATACCGGAACTATAAAGGATTAAACAATGAAATATTTGATTACATCACTTTTTATTCTATTTGCATTTCCTGCACAAGCAGCAGTAAAATGGGTTGATGGACAACCAGTATTCTATACTAAAAAGGTTGTCAAAAAGAAAGTTGTAAAAAAGAAACGATACGTTTCTAAGAAGAAAAGATATGTAAAAAGAAAGAAAAAGAATTATATTAAGTTTTCTGGTCGTGTTCAACACGGCAAAGCATCATATTATTGGAAACCTCAGCGTATTGCTTGTTCTCGTACACGAAGATATAATCCAAATCTAATGGTTGCTGCACATAAAACATTAAAATGTGGAACTATGGTTAGAGTTACAAATAAAAGAAATGGTCTTTCTGTAATTGTTAAGATTGATGATAGAGGACCATATATTCGTGGCAGAATAGTTGATTTATCAGTTGCTGCTGCAAAGAAAATTAGAATGAGAAGGGCAGGAGTTGTTCCAGTAAAACTGGAGGTTTTATGACCAAAGACAAAAAGATAATATTCCTCACAGACCTAATAGAGACAAAAGTTCGTAAAGAAAAAGAACTTGAATATTATCAGGTAGAGTTACAAAAACTCCAAGAGAAGATGTTCTATGTGAAAAAAGAAATAGACCTTACAAAAACAATCATAAACATTATAGAAGATGAAAAGGTAATAGATGTACGAGAAAACTTGTATAAATCTATTACCGATGAAACTTAGTGCTTGACACATAAACAGTATCTTGTTATAATATATCTGTAACAAAGGAGAAATATATTATGAAAATCAAAGATTACCCTTACCTGTTTTCGTTCTATCTTGGTTGGTGTGCATTAGTGTTTATGTTCCTGTGCACATTTCTTCCATTAATCTACATTGCTATGAACGGTTAATATGAAGATATTGATTACAGGAAATAAGGGGTCTGGCAAGACAACACTTGCCAGACCTTTATCTGAGCTACTTGGTGCAATATATGTTGATGATGATTATATCAATACCAATAGTAGATATCTAAGACAAGATAGTTTTGAAGACATTCCCAATTTACACGACCATATGTCTTTCTTTTCCTCTGGTGTTGTTTCTGCTGGTGGAATTGTAGTAATGGATACATTTATATTTCCATTTCTTGCAAGAAAGGTTTTAAAACCAGACTTTATTGTATCTATGGAAGCAGTGGACCCATTACCTACTGTAAGTGATTATAAGGCTGATTATGTCGTCTCAGAATGGTTTGATGATACACACGAACAATTGTATAAACTGTTATTATATTATCGTAAAATGTTACCATCAAATGAATTTATTGCAACTACTGCATAGGAAATGTCAATGAAATATAAAGAATCTGGTGTTGATACCGAACTTGCTGATAAACTCGTAACTGATATGGGATTTGATAAAGGTTTTGGTGCATCAGTTGGAGTTAATGGTAAACAAGTTGTATTATCAACAGATGGTGTTGGAACAAAACTTCTTCTCACAAAAAAGTTTGATAAAGTATATGATACCATTGGTATTGATTTGGTTGCTATGTGTGTCAATGATATTATCTGTCAGGGTGCAACACCAAAAGCATTTCTTGATTATTATGCTGTAGGTCATTTGGATTATAAAACTGCAATTCGTATTCTAAACGGTATCAAAAAAGGATGTAGACAAGCAGAATGTGATCTAGTTGGTGGTGAAACTGCAGAAATGCCAGATGTATATTCTAATAAAACATTTGACCTTGCTGGTTTTGCTATGGGTGTGGTTGAAGACTTTTCATTACCAAGACCTATGATTCCAGGTGATGTATTGTTTGCTTTACCAAGTTCTGGGTTTCATAGTAATGGATATAGTCTGATTCGAAAACAACTAAAGAAATATAGATATGATTTTCCAGAAGAATATATGGATGAAATTCTAGCACCAACTAGAATTTATGTTAAAGAATTTAAACAAATCAAACCATATCTGTTAGGTCTTGCAAATATCACTGGTGGTGGTATTCACGGCAATCTTCCTCGTATTTTTTCGAAACATTTAACTTATTCTATTACAGAAACTGTTCTTCCACCATCTCAACAATTTCTATATAACACATTCAATGAAAGAGTATGGGAATGTAGAACTATAAATCAAATGGGAATGCAACAGTTTGAAAGCACATTTAATTGTGGATATGGTATGATTGGTGTAGTATCAAAAGATAATATTGATAAAATTACAGTAGAACATAAAGTTATTGGTGAGGTTATTTCAAAATGAGATTAGCAATATTGATTTCTGGAACTGGTAGTAATATGAAATCAATTGTTAAACATTTCCCAAAAGAAGTAAAAGTTATTCTTACTAACAATCCTAATTCAAAAGGTATTCAGTGGGCAATAGATAATAATTATAATTCATCTATCATCAATCATAAAAACTATGAAAATAGACTTGATTTTGATAAGGCCGTCCACGAAAAACTTAAACAGAATAATATTGACTTAGTTATTCTCGCAGGATTTATGAGAATCTTAACACCAGAATTCGTATCAAGATGGAAAAGAAAAATATTGAATATTCATCCATCATATTTACCAAATTTCAAAGGACATAATGCTATTGAAATGGCATTAGAATCTGGTATAAAACAAACAGGAGTTACTGTTCACATAGTCACACCTGAACTAGATTCTGGTCCAATCATCAAACAAGAAAGAGTTGATATTTTAGAAAATGATGATATACTAAGTCTTAGTGATAGAATTCACAAAGTAGAACATAGATTGTATCCAGAAGCAATCAAATCATATATGAAATCAATTGAAATGGGGATTATATTTTGAACATCTTTTATCTTGATAAATCAGAAAAACAATGTGCTGAATGGATGGTTGATAAGCATATTGTTAAAATGATACTTGAAACAGCACAACTATTATCAACTGCACATCGTTTACTTGATGGTGATATGGTTATTCAAAAGAATCCATCTGGTCGTAAAATGAAACGATGGATGTTGGATGATGATAGGAATGATTTACTGTATCTTGCATCACATATCAAACATCCATCTGCTATTTGGTGTCGGGAATCATCAAACAACTATAATTGGTTGTATAATCATCTTCTTCAACTTATTGAAGAATATAAATATCGTTATGGAAATAAGAAACATAAAACAGAAAATCTACTACAACATCTAAAGTTTACACCAAACAATATTGATATTGGTCCTTTCACACAACCAACACCTGCTATGGATGATGTTTACAAGATTTCAAAGGATAGTATCGTTTGTTATCGTAACTATTATAAATACGGTAAGAAACATTTACACAGTTGGAAAAATAGGAAACCTCCAGAATGGATTCAATGTTAGGATTTAAACAGTTTGTTTTATACGAAATGGCAAAAAACATCAGTGGTTCAGGAGAAAATTTTAAAAGACATCGTAAAGCATATGTAGATCCTCATATCGATAATGAAGAATCTCCTTTAACAACATCAAGAGTTATAAATGATAATGGTATTAAAATTCCTATAGGATCACAAGTTATACCTCATGCTGGACGTACTGAGGGAATATCTGGTGTGTATAGACCATCATCAACTAATAGACCCCATATAAGTGCTACAGTTGTTAGACCAAATGGTGTTAGGTCCCATCATTTTATTCCTGCTACAGCAATACAAACTCCAACTGAAAATGATGGTAAGCATAATTACGAACATGCAGTAAGAGCATTATGGAATTTTTCTACAAAAAATAAAAATCTTGTCACAGGAAATGATGGAAAATTAAATTTAGACAGACTTAAATCAGAAGTTGAAAAATCTAAAACTGATGAAACTCATCCTTTGCATCACATTAATTCTTCCGAAGATGAATTTGTAGGTGGTGTGAAAAATAGTGAAAATGCGAAAAAAACAAGACATTTACATTTACAAGCAGCTGCATATACTGTACATTCATTAGCAAATCACGAAGATATTGAAGAACATTTTCATAAAGGAAGTGAAATGACTGTATCAGGTTCTGGTACAGCTCCTTTGTCTCGAACATACCATGACGAAAGGGTAGAAAATGATAAAGACAGGCATAAAAAAGCAAAAGCTAAATTTGATGCACAACAAAGAGCACAATCAGGAGACTCAAATTTATTTCCAGAATTATACACAACAAGAAGCACTAGGAAAGGTGATGCTGTTGTTGTGGGTGGAGTGCACATATCATTGAAACAAACAAAAGCACAAGGTTCTTCTGGTGGAGCATCAGAATCTTCTGCAATTATTAAACATTCTTTGAAGGAAATGGGAACGAGAAAAAAATACAATGGTACACCTGAAAAATTTAAAGAAGCCGTAGATGAAACACATAAGCGTTTAAAGGAAATGCGTGAACATATGAATGAGGGAAGACATACAAAAGCAAATGAAATCCTTCAAGGTATTTTAGATAATCCAACTTGGGCAAATCACAAGAGCAGAAGTCATCCTGATGGCATAAATCAACTTCATGTTCATATGGCACATGAATCACATTCAGGTGCTGGAAAATTTCAAAGAGCTACATCTAAAGTACAAAAAAAAACAAACTCTAGATACACTAGTGAACAAGGGCCTGCCACTCATATGGCCACAGTTCCTTTAGAAGGAGGTAAATTATCTACAAATCCTGAAGATGTATCTAAAGTTACGAGATTAACACATGGTAAGGTTGCTGAATTAGTTAAATCTGGTAAAATAGGAAGACCAACCATTACAACAGGCAAAAATCCAGGAAGTAAACAATCTGTAATGAGAATTCCTGTAGTAGGTAAGTAAGAAAAATGTTATCATTCAAAAAATTTATATCAGAACAATCTGTAGCAGATACCATTAAACAAACTTTATATGGTCCACATAAAACTGCTAAAGGTGAGACTGTAGAACCACATCATAACTATCATTGGTTTGATATGGATGATACTTTAGTTCATCACGATCCAAAAAAAGGTGCAAAAATTCATGTGAATGATGCATCTGGAAAAAGAATACAAACATTATCAACATCAGGATATAATTTGCATAAATTAAAAGAAGGACATTCTTACGATTATAGTGAATTTTCTGATAGTGGTGTTTTTGCAGATTCTTCTCACCCAATCCATAAAATGATAAATCACGCACAAAATCTTCTTGAAAATGGTCATCGTGTAAGAATAGTAACTGCAAGATCTGATATGAAAGACCATAAGTTATTATTAGCACATTTAAAGAAAATGGGTCTTGATACAGGACATGAAAATTTTAAAGTTATTCGTGCTGGTAATGTAGGTGGAAAGACTACACATGGTAATAAAGCAGTATCAATTAATAATGACTTAAATAAACTTAAGGGTGAAGGTGCAGACATTAGAAGAGTAACAGGTTATGATGACCATAAACCTAATGTCACTGATATACATAATGTACCATCAGACGATAAGGGAAATACCCTTCACGATAACCATCCAAATGTTTCCTTTAATGGTGTTCTTGTTAGTCAAAGACCTGGGGCAGAAAAAGGAAATGTTCAATTAGACACTGTATATCCAGGAAAATCTTCTTAATTAAAAGGCACCAATTAAGGTGCCTTTTTTTATAAATAAATAGATATAAAACCTAATAGGGAAATTATATCTATGGCATCATATTATTATCCATCGGAAGACCAAAAATTAAATATTGCAAGAGGTTTAGTAAAAGGAACCTCTGTTAGAAATATATTTGGATACAATTCTTCTGTAAATAATGCATTTAAACCTTTATGGGAACTTGAAAGTGTTTACACATATCCCACACAAAATCTTACAATGGATGTCGTATCAACAAATACAAATGATACAGCTGTTACAGTTAAAATTGTGGGTCTAGATTCTGATTACAATGAATTGTCAGAGACACTTACATTAAACGGAACATCTACTGTAACATCCAATAATGAATATTTTAGAATCAATGATGTCATCACCATTGCAGGTAATGCTGATGGTAATGTAAATGTAACTAATTCTTCTGTTACTTATGCAAGAATTAGAGCAGGAGATGGTAGAAATCAAGCTTCTATTTACACTGTTCCAGCGAATACTTGTTTTTATCTTTATAGAATTGATGGTTTTTCTGCAACTGCATCTGGTTCTCAATATGTTGTATTTAGAAATGAAGTAACAAATTCCTCTAATGTTACATTTAGAGTTGCTGAAACCACATTTATTAATCAAATGAATATTCAAAGAAGACTACCATTTAAGTATGATGCAAAATCAGATATTCAGTTTCAATGTAAATCAAGTGCATCAACAAATGAAGTTGGTGTATTTGGTGAAGGTATTTTAATTAAAGATGGGTTAGCATAAATGTTAAGAGAAGATCTAAGACAATGGTTTTCTAAGACTCATCCTAAAGGCGATTGGGTTAGAATAGGTCTTGATGGAGAGATTAAAGGTCCTTGTGCAAGAGAAGAAGGTGAAGGTAAACCTAAGTGTTTAAATCGTTCTCGTGCTGAAAGAATGACAAAAGCAGAAAGAGCTAAAGCAGCAAGAAGAAAAAGAAGGAAAGACCCAGTGGCAGATAGAAAAGGTAAAGGTGGTAAACCTGTTAATGTGAAGACTGAAGAAAATATCAATGAAGTGACTGGTGGTGCAAAACCAACAGCACCAGAGATGGCAAAACTTCTTAATTATCTTCGTGATTCACCAGGAAATAAACCTTCAGGGACTGTTGATATTAAAAATACTAAGAATACGAAGAATCCTAATATTAAAAAAATAGGAATGGGAGAAGAATATCTCATTGAGAAAAATGTTCCCACAAATCCAAAACTATGGTCACAAGCAAAAGCCTTAGCCAAGAAAAAGTTTGATGTATATCCTTCTGCCTACGCCAATGGATGGGCTGCAAAATGGTATAAAAAGCGTGGTGGTGGATGGAAAACACTAAAAGAGGAAAGACAATCAACAATGAAGACTACAAAAGATTTATTCCTAGAGCAACTTGATATTGCACAGTACGGTCATATCGTAGAAAAAGATGATGGTAAAGACCACGAATATGAAATGGCAAGAAGTCAATTAAAGACTTCTGCTACTGCAATTAAAAGACTAATGGAAAAACTAGGACAAGGTGAAGGTAATCTTCAAGCTTGGGTTCAAAGCAAACTTACAAAAGCATCTGACTATATTGATTCAGTTGCAGATTATATGGATGCAAAAGACCCTGTAGTAAAAGAAGCTGTTGAACTTTCTAATCAAGTAAAAGAATATATTGGTGAAGAAGATCACCGAGAAAGAACTTCTAACAGAAATCAACAATTAAGAGATATTGCTTATGCAATATTAAAAAGAGATCCAGAATCAGGTGTTACAACACAAAATTTTCCAAGTGTAAGTCATGAATTTTTAGTAGATACAGTTGATGGTATATTAAAAAAACATAAAGTACATCCTGGAAACCACGAAGAAGCTATCAATCATCCTCGTGTTATTGAAGATATTAAAAAAGCACACAAAGAACATCTTGAATTAAGAGGAAGAGAAGATGCTGAAGAAAAAAAACATTATGGAGAAGAAACAGAAGTTCAGTATATGGTTGATAAAGAAGGCCATAAACTTGATGGTGAAATCATTGAATCATATGAAATTAAGAGTAATGGTAGAGTAAAAGTAAAAACTTCTTCTGGGACAGGATATATTAAAGAAGAAGATATTGTTCTATATGAGGAAGAACAAGGTATATCGTTAGGTGGTGGACATCCAAGCCCAGAAGATCCAACAAAAACAGTATTTGCCAGTCATCATGGAACTATTAAATCAGCTGATGGTCAAACTTTACATAAAATATCATTTGGTAAAGGTTTTGGAAATAAGTTAGAGCTTACCCATAAACAAATAGAAAGAGATCATCCATCTGTTCTTAAAGCTATGGTCGACCGAGGAATATCTCCAGGTGGAACTGGTGGTTCGCTTGGAAAACCACCAATAGAAGCCCTTGTTGCTGGAACATTGCGTAAATATGGAAATCCATCGTAATGAAAGAAGAATATGGTTCAGGGTTTGATGGAACTCCAGAACAAGCACTAAAATATGCCCAGGATACACCTGGGCAAGAGTTAGAAGTTAAGAGATTACTTAAACTAATAAGGAAAGTTGTAAAGGATAAATATAATGGAAGAACTCGTAAATAGAATGAAAGTTGTTCTTGCAACTTCATTTTCTTTTTATCTAAAAGCACATTATTACCACTGGAATGTTGAGGGAATTCATTTCTCTCAATATCATCAGTTTTTTGCTGAACTTTATGAAGAAATTCACGAGTCCATTGACCAAACAGCAGAACAGATTCGTGCTCTAGATGCATATGCTCCAGGTAGTCTTAAAAGATATAAAGAACTTTCAGAGATTATGTGTGATGAGAATATTCCATCAGCAGCAATGATGTGCAAGAATCTACTTGATGATAATCAGAAACTTATTCTATCACTTACATTTGCTCGTGCAGAAGCAGAAAAACTA
>Ga0181570_10002029_pt1 | contig 16645 bp, 16 predicted proteins | sample 101ome_18_FD_148667 | JGI IMG/M metagenome (GOLD analysis project Ga0181570, IMG submission 148667) | Coastal salt marsh microbial communities from the Groves Creek Marsh, Skidaway Island, Georgia - 101406AT metaG (spades assembly) | ecosystem: Environmental > Aquatic > Marine > Intertidal zone...
GGAGTTAAGGGTTGGCGATCCAATGGAACTCCGAACCGATGTTGGACCTGTCATTGACCCTCAGGCCAAGCAGCTCATCCAAGAGCACACAAACAGAATGCGGCGGGAGGGGCGGCTTTTGTCGGAGGCCTCGCTCGATCCCAACTTAACCAACGGTCATTTTGTTGCGCCGCAAATCTACGAAATAGATCGCCTCTGTCAGTTAGAACGCGAGGTCTTCGGACCCATCTTGCATGTAATTCGCTACAAGAAATCAGAGCTACGCGATGTGCTAGCCGATATCAGGGCGTCAGGCTATGGACTCACCTTGGGCATTCATAGCCGGATAGACGGCTTTGCCCAAACGGTATTTGACAACACACAGGTGGGTAATACGTATATCAATCGCAATACCGTGGGCGCCGTCGTCGGAGTGAACCCATTCGGGGGCCAAGGCCTGTCCGGTACCGGACCTAAAGCTGGAGGGCCTCACTATTTGCATCGATTTGTTTCGGAGAGAACGCGCACAGACAATGTGGTGGCCAAAGGCGGTAATACGGATCTATTTACGCTGCAGGAGTAGTAACTTTCTGAGCATTAGTAACAAGCGCTAGTAGCAAGCTTTTCGAGACCGAAGAAAGCGCCAATACTCTGACTTTAAGTGGCGGCAGCGATACAGACTATCTCGACTTTAACCCTCGGATCATAGAGTGCGGCCTCGACTGTAGCCCTTGCTGGCTTAGCCTCGGGGTCTATCCAGCTATCATAAACTGTGTTGAAGGCATCAAACTCATCAAAGCTTGAGACGAAACACTGCATGGACAGCAACGTCGATTTACTTGCCCCTGCCGTGGCAAGCAATTGATCGATCTTTGCGAAGACTTCATCAGCTTGCTCTGCCATACCCGCGCTCAGGTCAGTCGGCACAACACCGCTGAGATAGACAGTGTCTTGATACTTAACAACCTGAGAAAACCTCTGAAGAACCTCTTGCCGTTCAATTAACATATTCCTCATCCTTTTCTTTAGATAGGTGATGCGCAAGTGCCTTGCCAAACCTCAGAATTATCAGACCCTTCAACCCGCATCAATTATTGGCTCTCCAACAATTCCGCCGAGAACACCATCAGCTTCGCCACTAGCTGATAAGAGGGGAATCTCGATTCGCGATAGCAATAAAAACGGCTCTGAGATCGCTCAAAGGAGGTACCGGAGTTCAACGCTGCGCTTTAGCTTCGGATCCTGTTCACTTGCTGGGCCGGAAGACAGGATTCATCCGCAATAAGCGACGACGTCAATCTCAACAATATTCCCTTCGAAAGCCGTTCGACTGACTTCTACTGCTGTAGCAGACGGGAAGTAATCAAGATCAGCGTAGGCCGCTATGCGCACGGCATTACCCACGTCAAAAAAACCTTGGAGGTCTTCCGTATAGATGCTCTCTTTTACGACGCTATCAAGGCCAAGGCCAAACAGATCTAGCGAACGACTTAGCTTGTCGTAGATGACACGATACTGGCCTTCTATGCTGTCGCTTTCGAGAGGCTCTAGCTCATCGTTGCTGGATACCGTTCCTGATATGAAAACAAAGTCCCCAGCCTTCACGCACTGAGAAAATCCTATGGCTTTCTCAATCTCAGGCTTGATGTGTGCAACAGCTATATCGTCTCTCATCGCTTAGCCCCCAATCTATTGGTTTCGCTCTTGGCTTTCGTCTGAAATCACTGCAACTGATCCGTATAAAAAGCCGAAATATATGAATGCATACACGCTCGCCTCGTAGCCCATGACCTCTGTATCTCGCCACAGCTCGAAGTAAGTCCCAGAAATGACTATAAATCCGAAAAACAGCATGAACATGCATACGTAGGCTCCCGCCAGACCCAGCCGCTTAGCGGCCCGGTACTCATGAGCTGCCAACCCGATGCTTTGCAGCATTTGTAAAGCGCTGACGGTGCACAAAACTCCCATAACCAGCTTAGACAGCCAGATAAAGCCGAAGCCAAGATGTATCACTAAGGGATTATCGACAGCCCTCCAGAGCGCAGGAGCACTTTGTACACCTTGCATTGAGAAGGCAAAAAGGACCGAGCTGTAGCCATCGGAGTACGCCAATAGATTAGCGGCTGCGCCCAGTAACCCCCAACACGCTAGGGCCAGCATAAAGGCGAGTTGCATATATCTGAGAAGCATATATTTCCTTCTGTCAGTCAAGCGGGCCAAATATCGCCGAGACGGTAACCATCTTTAAATGGGTCAGTTGGATCATCAAAATACTCAATCTTCCCAGTTATCCAGCCTCTGCCCGTTATCGATGGAATGATTGCCGGTATATCTCCTACCGTGGTTTCCTCGACGACTTCACCAACGAAAGTTGTTCCAAGCGGTCCCTCGTGCACGAAGCGATCTCCTTTTTGCAATTCGCCCCGCGCGTACAGCACGGCCATCTTCGCGCAAGTTCCAGTACCACACGGAGATCGATCAAAGACTCCCCTCCAAGTGCTTGGTCTGTCCCAAGATAGTTCACCTGCAGAGAGAACGACCGCATTCCTACGATCGACTCCAGCTGAGATTGGCGGTGCCGAAATCTGGGAGATAGTTGGTCCCACAATTTGATTATTTAGCGGGTGGCTTACAGGGCACTGGTCGAATGTGGCCTGCCTTATCATCTCGGCTATCTTCATAACCTCATGCGAATTCTCAAGTGACAGCTCTACACCCAGCTCCTCCGCGTCAGCAATCACATAAATCATCCCGCCCCAAGAGATGTCGACGCGAGTTTTTCCGAATGTAGGTACGTCGATCTCTAGATCTAGCTTCATCGCAAATGCTGGTACATTTGTGAAAGTAACTCCTTCGACTCTGCCGCCTTTGCAGTGCGCACGAACAGAAATTGGGCCGGCGGGTGCGTCTAGCAACACATCTGTAAAGGGTTCGGTCATCGGAACGATCCCTGTTTCTAACAAAACAGTAACAACACAGATCGTATTGCTCCCCGACATCGGGGGGTACTCTGTTTGCTCCATGACGATGAAGCCAGCATGTGCACCAGGGGTGATGGGCGGCACAATCGCGTTACAGCACAAGGCTGGGTATCCTCTGGGCTCTGTAAGCATTTGAATTCGTATATCGTCTCTGTTCTTCTCCAGCCATTTCATTTGATCAAAAACGGTTGAACCCGGGATATCAGGCATCCCCGAAACGATGACTCGACCAGGCTCCCCTTCCGCATGCACATCAAAAGCCGTCATTCCCGAAGCGATGCCAGACTGTAGTGTCATTACGCACATCCCTCCGTATCATCCGAAACGATCATGCTTGGGCTACTTTGCTGAAACCTATTGACTGATCGTGAACGAAGAAATTCGTAAATGCTTGAATAGTCTCGATCGCTGTATCCGGCTATCACTGCGTCTCGACATATAGACTGCACGCTTTTAGCGACTTCTACATTCAAAGATACTTCCTCGGCAGTCTCCAGAATGAGATTCATGTCTTTTTCCATGAGAGCTAGAGAGAAGTCTGTTTTGTCCTCGCCGCTGGAGAATCTATCGATAATGTCTTTAATAAACGGTGCGGTAGCTGCCGAGTCTGTCATACGGCGCAGCATGCGGTCTCTTTCAATTCCGACTGCCTCGCCAAGAATTGCCGCCTCAGCGAAGGCTGTGATCGAGGAAGCCATTAGGTGATTGAGAACCAGCTTCAGCGATGCCGCTTTACCATGAACGCCAAGGTAGTCTATGGCACTACCGAGAGACTCCATTACGGGTCGCGCTGCCATCAGGTCAGCCTCATCCCCTCCGACAGAAAAAACCAGTGTCCCGTTATCTGCCTCGGATCTGGTACCGGACACGGGAGCCTCTAGATATCTAACACCGCGCTTGACACATTCACGCCCCATCCTCTCGGAAAACGCGGGATCAACCGTAGTGCAATCGATCCATATCGAATCCTCAGGCAATTGATCAAGAAGACCCTGCTCCTGAAGAGCCATTTCCTCAACGATCTGTGGAGCTGAGAGGACAGTAAATAGTACCTCTGATTGTGCAGCGACCTCGCCAGGCGTCGCACACAAGACTGCGCCTTCTTGAACCAGCTGGGCCGCCTTTTCCTGGGTTCGGTTGAACACAGATACGTCGTGGCCAGCGGCCAGAAGACGGTGAGACATTCGGCTTCCCATGATCCCAAGACCGATAAACCCTACTCGCATAACAACTGAACCTTAATTGGATCGCATCAGAGGACTGTTCGTAGTATCCCAAGCCAGAATTGCGGCATTGTGGCCCGCGTGTATGACGTGGACCGCAAGGCTTCTTCACGCGCTAAAGTCCGAATTGGAACATTACGCCTACAGTGCGTGGGCGACCGACTGTGTAATGGAACGGCTGGCGACGGTCAAAGTCTGCACCGGTAAAGTACAATTCGTTGGAAACATTTTTCACAAAGAGTGAAAGATCCCATCCGTCTCCGCCAATACCGGTATACAGATTGCCTACCGTGCTATCGGGGATTACACGCCTCTCAACCGGGCCATTTTCACCAAGCTCAGTATACTGCTCATCAACGTATGTGACATCACCACGTAAGAACCAATCCATGCCGTTAAAAGTGTTTGGCCGTACATAATTAAACATTGCATTCATGGTCAGTTCAGGCGTGTACGGTGTGGGCGTTCCCTTAGGTGCATTCACACTATCTGCGTCCTGGTCCAATTCGGACTTCGTATAGCCGAGACCAAAACTTACCGTAAGGTTCTCCGTTAGAGCACTGTCAATTTCAATCTCCGCACCCTGGCTGACGACCTGCAGATCACTGAACTCTACAATCCATCCGCACTGAAGATTGAGAGAGTTCCGAGCATCTTCCCAATCTATGTGGTATGCAGCGGCTCTGATTTTTGTGCGCTCGTTAAACAGATTGGATTTAAACCCGACTTCGTGATTCCAAAGCGAATCACTCTCAACAGTTGTGGGGATACCATCGATCCCAAGATCAGCCAGCTCGCCCTCGCAGAAAGCAGGGTTAATCACCTGAGCCACACCGCCAATCCTGAATCCTTTTGAACTCGACATATACATCATAGTGTCGTCGTTCGGGCGGTAAGTCACCGACGCCTTGGGGTTAAAGCCATCCTCGCCAAAGGACTCATCGAGAATGTCGCGGCCAAACTGCGCCCAACCGGCCCAATCCAAAAAGGAGTCTTGATCATAGTCGAAATAGCGACCTCCGACGGTTAACTCAAAGTCCCCGGTATAAAAAGAAATCTCGCCATATACAGCGTACTGCTCAGTATTGATGTCGAAGATCCCGTGGAATGCGTTGTCAATGCCCTCTGAATCTTCAATGACACTTGGTGGAACGAAGCCGTAGTAAGAACCAATGTCTGTCAGTGTCCAAGCATCCCAGCCAGGTATCGGCAGGTCTGAGACGAAATAGCGTTGATCATCTTCATAGTAAGCGCCTATCACACCGGAAAAGCGTTCACCTGACTGAAAGCTTAGGCGAATATCCTGACTGAAACGTGTAAGCTCCGTGTCGTTTATGTTGGGCACTCCTTTGACCGGCACCTCATTATTGCCGCCAACGCAAGCACCTCTAATTTCGCCGCACATACCTCCTGCTGATAAGGTAAAATCCCGAAATCGAGGTGTGTCATCCAGAATATCGAGAATCTCACGTTCTGAATATGACGTGATCGACGTCAATGTAAGAGCATCGCTTATCTCGAAATCCACATGCAGCTCGGCAAACCAAGTCTCGTCATCGAAGGTCTCTGGAACGATTTTTGATGTCTGGAGATCATCCGAAACCTGCCACTGTTCCAGTCGCTCCTCCGGTAGCAAGAAGCTCCCGCCCGCCTCAATAGCTATTCCCGCTACGGGGTCAAACGGTATGTAGGCATCTGCGCGTCCATCACTCTTGGACTGTTGATGAAAGTAGGTGCCTTTTATCCGCAGTGCGTCGCTTGGAGTCCAAAGCGCAATAGCCCTGCCGCCAAATGAGCTGTCGCTGTTGATGTTTTCGTCGCCATTAAATGGAAACACATTGTCAATGTACCCACCGTTTGAAACGGTGTAGCCGGTAAATCGAGTGGCAAAGTTTTCGGTGAGCGGAATATTCACCGCGACACTTGCAGAACCACTGGGATCACCATCTTCTGTGTAAGAGCCTTGAAAGGAACCAGAAACTGCGAAATCTTCAAATTCGGGATCATTAGGGATAATGCGCATCAATCCGGACATGGTTGACGCTCCGAAGAGTGTCCCCTGCGGACCACGAAGCACCTCGATGCGAGCGATATCAAATATACCGCCATCAGGTTGATACCCAGAAGCAGTTAGCGGAGTCTCACCAAAATAGACACCGACGGTTGCTGGCACGTTCGCGTTGAATCGATTCAGCCTAGTGGTATTGACACCACGCATCTGCAATTGCGCCTGACCGGAACCTGACATGTTGTAGCCAAGGTTAGGCACCAGCCTCATGTAGTCAGCCAATCCGTTAGCACCGATCTCTTCAAGCGTCGCACCGGTTAACGCCTGAACACTGCCGCTGATATCTTGCAGAGTTTCCGCACCCCGCTTTCGAGCGGTCACAACAATTTCGTCAAGGACGGCATTGTCAGCAAAACTCCCCCCGGCTTGCTGAGCAACAACACCATGAGAGACACAAACGGAAGCCAGGGCACCCGCGAAAAGAGCTTGCTTCAGCCGGTAGGTCAAAGGTCCAACCGTATTGATCTGTGGCATCTTCTAATCACCTCGTTTTGTATCGTTGTTTTAAGGTCATGGCATTCAGTTCTGGACGCCAATATCGACAGCAATGAAGACGAATCTAGCAACCCTGAACTATATGTCAACTATTTTTTATAGTTTATTGACTTTTTATGCTACATGTATTTTTATAGCTGATAGTTTAATCATGCCCGAGCCGATGGTTTCGTAGCCCTGCTAACCACAGCTGGCGACGTTTTCTATCTGGAATGTGCCATACCGGCATCCATCGGTTCTGGTTCTATGACGCAAGCTCAATAAGAAGCCGGTTGTCCAGAATTCGGTATCAGGGATATGTGACCGGAGAGCTCGCCCTTCACTCATCAGAGCAAAAGGAGGACTTATGCCTGACAGCAAACCAGATGCTCAAACCATGATCTGGATGTATCGCATGATGCTTACTAACCGGATCTTCGAGGTGAAGATGCAAGCGGTCTATATGGAAGGGAAATCTCCAAAGTTTGATCTTGCGAAAGGTATTTTCCCTGGGGAATACCACATCTCTGCAGGCCAAGAACCTTGCGCAGTAGGCATTGAGCCCCATCTGCTAGAGGACGACTGGGTCGGCTCTACGCATCGCTGCCATCATGTGGCATTTGCGCACGGATTAGACGGGCGAGCCATTACAGCAGAGCTTTTGGGTAAAAGAACTGGGTTGAGCGGTGGTTTGGGCGGACACATGCATCTTTATGATGCGAAACGTCGTTTTTCTACGACCGGAATAATTGGAGAGGGACTTCCCACTGCTTGCGGTGCTGCCCTTGCTTTCAAAATGCAGAAAAGCGGGCGCATCGCTGTAGCATTCACAGGTGACGGGGCAATAAACCAGGGGGCATTCCATGAAACAGTCAATCTCGCATCAGTTTGGCAGCTGCCACTGGTAATCGTCATCGAAAACAACCAATGGGCGGTGTCGGTACCAGCTGCAGAATCGACATCAATGCACGACTCTGAATCAAGGGCGGCTGCGTATGGGGTCGCCGGATTTAAAGCAATGAACAACGACCCCGAAGAAATATATGCGCTTGCCGAGCAAGCGGTATCTCTGGCTCGAAATGAGCTCAAACCCTCAATACTCGAGATCATGACGTCAAGATTGGAGGGTCATTTTATGGGCGACGCGCAGGGATATAGGTCCGAAGAGGAGATCTCTGCTGCGAAAGCTAACGACCCAATAGACATTCACCGATTAAAACTCATTGACAGGTCCATCTTGACTGTTTCCGAAGCAGACCTGATCGAGGAAGAAGTGAACGCCGAGGTAGACCAATGGATAAGCGACGCTCGCGAAGCGGAATATCCGGAAGCTGAGACTGTATTTCGCCATGTATACGCCTAAACAAGCCGTCAGCCTTATAAAAAAAGGGTAAGGAGAACAGACATGGGCAACCCAGAATCGCGAAAGCTAAACATGGCGCGGGCTATCTCTGAAGCTATTGCCCAAGAAATGCGGATCGATGAGTCGGTATTTTGTATGGGAGAGGACATACGATATGTGGGCGGTATTTGGGGGCATACCGCTGGCCTCCATGAGGAGTTTGGAGACAGTAGAGTCATTGATACACCCATATCGGAGACCGCCTTTATCGGAGCGGGAGCAGGCGCCGCCATGGCTGGAATGCGGCCGATCGTTGAACTAATGTTCGCGGACTTTTTCGGCGTCTGCATGAACTCCATCTATAGCGCAGCAGCTAAAACACATTTTATGTCGGGAGGTCAGGTATCGGTCCCGATGGTGATAAACACTGCGGTTGGAGGAGGCTACGGCGACGCTGCTCAACATTCACAATGCTTGTACTCCACGTTCGCACACATGCCGGGACTGAAGGTTGTCATGCCGTCTAATGCTTACGACGCGAAAGGACTGATGACCGCCGCAATTCGTGACGACAACCCCGTGGTTTTTATGCTGCATAAGAATCTACTGGGCGTACCTTTTCTTGGCGACGAGAGACGAGCGACAAAGCCGGTGCCCAGATATCAGTTCACTCTACCGCTGGAGACCGCGAGCATCGTTAGGGAAGGTAATGACGTCACGTTCGTTAGCATTGGCGTAGGGGTCTATCACTGCCTCACCGCCGCAGATCAACTGGCAGCCGAGGGCGTCAATGCGGAGGTGATTGACGCTATTTCGATTGCGCCTCTTGATAGAGAAAGCATAGCCAAGTCTGTTAAGAAAACCGGGCACCTAGTGGTTGTCGAAGATGACTATCGAAGCTACGGATTCGCCTCGGAGGTGATCGCCTCAGTCACGGAGTCATGTCACTCAAATTTGAAACGCGCGCCGTTACGGATCACTTACCCAGACGTATCGGTACCATTCTCTCCTCCGCTCGAAGATTACTGCCTGCCAAATCCCGAGAAGGTAAAAGCGGCCGCGTCCGCACTTCTTCTCTAAATATAATTGTTGGAACAAATAATGAAAGATCAACTTATTACTTGGCAGAACGAAGACGACGCGGTAATCACACAATGGTTTTTTACCAGCGGCGACACAGTACAAGAAGGTGATGTCGTCTGCGAGGTCACTCTGGAAAAAACCGTTGTAGATATAGTCGCAACGGTCTCTGGCGAGCTGAAAATATTAGCTGAGGAAGATACGGAGATAGGAACCAACGATCCGATCTGCGCAATCTCCCCAAACTGAGAGATAGCCAGTGTCGCAGACGAATAGCTTCAAACTCCGAGGCATCCGCAGTGTAATTGCCAATAACATGAGAGCCAGTCTGGCTAATTCAGCCCAACTCACTCTTTTTTCAGAGTTCGACGCCACTGGTCTTTTATCCGCAAAGAACAAGATGAAAGCTGCAGGGGCCGGCATTGGCATAGAAGACATTGTGGGAGTCGCAGCCTGCAGAGCCCTAGATAAAAATTCAGCACTGCGGGCTCGGCTGGAGGACCGCCAAGTTCAACTCTCAGACCAAACTGATCTGTGCTTTGCCATAGCAACTGATGCAGGTCTGATGGCACCTACAGTATTCAATGCGGGAAAGATGGAACTGGCTGAACTTAGTGCGAGAAGAAAGGACCTAACGCTCCGGGCAAAAAACAACAGCCTCACAAAAGAGGAGCTAGTTGGCGGGAACTTTACGATAAGCAACCTAGGTTTGACTCCAGTCACTCACTTTACTCCCATTATTAAACAGCCACAGGTGGCTATCTTGGGCATCGGCACAATAACGGAGAGAGTGGTGCTTGCCTCCCGAGGAACAACATCACATCCGGTAATGCATCTCTCGCTAACCATTGATCATCAGCTGATTGACGGCTTGCCTGGAGGACTCTTCCTAAGTGACCTCCAGAATCTGCTAGAAAACTGCGAGCCATGGGCGTTAAAGGATCATTCCACCAGTAGTCAGGGGTCATAAGTTGAAGGAAGGCGACATGGCAAAAATCACTTTCGTTTCCAACGATGGAGAACATACTCAGATTGAATCCGAAACCGGTACTACGCTCATGCTCGCAGCGACCAAGCAAGGCGTGAAAGGCATTATCGCTGAGTGTGGAGGTGGCTGTAGTTGCGCTACCTGCCACGTTTACATTTCGGAAGCATGGCTGGAGAAAGTCGGCAAGCCCGACCCTCTGGAAGAAATCATACTGGATCAGGCACCGATGCGCGACTCAAATAGCCGCCTCAGCTGTCAAATCAATGTCACAGAGGAGCTCGACGGTCTGGTGGTAATGATTCCCGAGTCTCAGTACTAGTAGTAACCTGTCACGGAAAGGACGGCGGCAGGAATGATGAGTAGTGCTTGTGTCTTAGACAGAACTAATAGCTTACTTTTGCCCACTCCCTGTCACGTAGTTCTATACGCCTAATTTTTCCACTTACTGTCTTTGGCAGGTGGTCTACAAATTCAATTGACCTGGGATACTTGTACGGCGCGGTTGTGTTCTTTACGAAATCTTGTATCTCGGCGGTCAAATCTGAAGACGGCGAATATCCCTGAGCCAATACGATGAAGGCTTTTACGATCTCGCCCCGCGTTTTGTCTGGTGACGAAACTACCGCAGACTCGACAATGGCTTCGTGCTCAAGCAGTGCACTTTCAACCTCAAAAGGTCCAATGCGATAACCCGAGGATAAAATTACATCGTCGGCCCTGCCAACAAACCAAAAGTACCCATCCTCATCTTTATAGGCCCTATCGCCAGTGATGTAGAAATCCCCCTTAAAGCAAGCGGCAGTTCTCTCTTCATCATCTCTATAGCAACTGAACATGCCAAGTGGTGCATGTATGCCCACCCGGACCGCGATATCGCCCTCTTCATTGATATCACATGGACTCCCACTTTCGTCAATAACTTCAAGATCGACGCCGGGAGCCGGCTTGCCCATCGAACCATATCGCGGCTCGAACGACGGCTGGCTAGCACACAATAAGCATGTTTCAGTCTGACCGTATCCATCTCGAATAGTGATACCTGAGTGGGATTTCCACGTTTCAATAATTTCAGGGTTAAGTGGTTCGCCTGCACCAACACAGTGCCGCAGGGCCTTGAACGAAAACTGACTCAGATTTTCCTGCACAAGTAATCTGTAGAGTGTAGGGGCTCCGCACATAGTGGTAATTGCGTACTCAGACAACAGCCTAAGGATGTCACTAGGTTTGAATGCGACGGCCTGGTAAACAAATACTGTGGCGCCCATGTTCCATGGCCCGAACAGACTGCTCCAAGCAGATTTGGCCCAACCTGTGTCACTAATATTCCAGTGCAAATCATTCGGGGACAGATCCAACCAGTACTTCCCAGTATTTATGTGGGAATGAGCATAGTCATGCGAATGTATGCACATTTTGGGAAAGCCAGTGGTTCCCGATGTGAAAAAGCAGAGGGCCGGATCCTTAGCAGCGGTCTCCTCTTCATTAAATTCTGGGTGCTGGCCGGAAACCAGATAGTCGTAGCCAGTCCAATCAGGGCGAGGGGCGCCCACCAAGATGCCGCTCATAGCCACGGGGAGTTCATCGCGTACGGCATCGAGCTTGGTGGCCACTTCGGCATTGCAAATAACGCACTTAGCGCCGGCCGCGTCAGCTCGGTAGAGAATATCTTTTGCAGACAGTTGCGTTGTGCCCGGCGAAACAATCACACCCATTCTGATACAGGCAATCATGCATACCCACCACTCCACCTCTCTTGAGAGTATGAGTAACAAAGTATCCCCGCGTCTTAACCCCATCGAGTAAAGCCCTGCCGCGAGCTTCTTGGACTCTATGCTTAATTCACTGAAGGTTCTCTCGCAGTATTTGCCTGACTCCGTGACATATGCCAAAGCTCTCTTCTGAGGTGAAAGAGCCCAGCGGTCAACTACTGCCGTGGCAAAGTTGTATGAAATAGGCCTGTCCCACTGGAAGTCTTCGCGAATCTGTTCGTATTCACTAGAGGAATGCTCTGTGGTCATGATGGAATCACTCCGTCAACCGGGTACTATCTTGATCAGAGACGGTCGATAGTTTGATGAACGCTTGGTGCAGCAGGAGCAGGGTGATCGCCGCCAGATATAGCAGCGGGGAAAGCAACATGACCATCCTGATGGATGCAAATGAGGATACAACTGCACTTGATAGTGCAGGCGCAATAGTTGCAGCGATTCCGCTGCAAACGATCACAAACGAAACATGCTTATGAGATGGCCTGTGAACATAATTCAGGCCATAGGCGATGAAGACATTGTATAGGGCAGCTATCGCGAGGCCATAGAGTGCTGCAGCACCCAATGCGGCGTAATAGCCTAGGGAGAGAGATAGCAATACGCTACTGAATAGCCCCGCAGTTAGAACAAAAACAATGAAGTAGATTAACCGCATTCGGGCGACGATTAAGACACCAAGAACAGTTCCTAGCAAAGCTGACCCAAAGATCGTTGAAACCAGCTCTGCAGCTTCCTGTAAGGTATATGAGAGATGTGCCTGATAATACTGGGGTAGCCAGAGAACTATTGAGTACTTTGCGATAATTACGAGAAATAGCGCTGTGCCAGCAACAAGTACTCCATGACTCCAAACAGGGCTGACATCTGGACTCTCACCATCAGGACTTTCCTCCTTCTCGTAATCATCCTTCAGACCAAATGAAAGAAACAGTATCCAGACCGTAAGACTCGCCACAATTAACAGGGATAGCTCCCATGTCTGTGACAGCATCAACACGTAGGCAGAGAGTGTAGGAAAGATCAGACCGCCGAAGTTGTAAGCCGCATCAATTCCAATAAAGCTCATCTCTCTAGCCTTGCCCTCCTTGCCTTTTGCGACAAGCATCCCCGCAAGACATGTACTTACGCCAAGGCAGAATCCAGTGATGGCAAATAGCACCGACGTAAGTATCAAACTCTGGGAATAAATCATTGTTGCAGTGGTAGCCAGCACTACTAGTGCATACAGACGAATGGCTAGCCTGACTGACAAAAAGTCGAGCAAGAAAAAAGCGAGGACAGTTCCGAGTAAAAAACCCGTCGTCAGCGTGGAAAATTGCGAGGCCGCTACTGTGGCGTCTACACCGAAATCGGCAGCTAGATAGGGTGTCAAAATACCCATCTGCGCAACAAAGCCCGCAACCACAATGTAAATCAGGCCGCTAACGGCCAAATCAACGCCTATCGACAGTTTCATTAGTAGACGCCGAATCTTGCGTCGCGAGAGTCATTGCAGATCAGCTTCAATTGACAGAGCAAACCCAAAGGAAGCCGATCGGAAAGCTCTAAGCAGTTGCAATCCATCCCTACGCCCTCTAATTGATAAACTCTCTCGACGGATGCGCCCGCGGATAATCACGGACAAATGTGAGGAAGCGAGCGACAGCAGCATCAGCATTCGTTAATAGTCCCGGTTTGTAATGCTGCTGCTGCAGGATCACGTCATCCTCGTCGAGCATCGTGTCCCACATATCAATCAGCTCTTCGACAAACTCTCTGGTCTCACGCTCTTGAGCATCAGAACCGTCTCCTAGGTGTGCCCCGGCGACATAAAAGTGCGAACTCGTGCCAGGCGCAGGGATCCCTAAAGCAGATAAGAGCATATGCCACCGGCCGTTCATCGTTCCTTGATTGTGCCAGAGCGTAGTTCCCGTGATCTGTGCTTTGTATACAAGCCTGGTTACCTTTCCATCCGGCATAACTCTAGTAACGGGCGCATCAAAATTGACCCAGTATTCGCTCCACTCATAGGCTGATTTAGGATCTGGAATATCTTCTATGTTGACTTCCATATTGTGCACGCAGGCAAAGTGGGCCCAGTCCGGAGTATTTCCACGAATCGACCATGGGTCGACCGGCCATGGACAACGAGGATCCTCAAAAGTCGCGATTAGCACCTCGTCTTCAGAGTAACCGCCAAAAATGTCAGGAAAGTCGTAAAGCGGCTCCTGCCCGTTGAAGGCAAAGACAATCCCGCAAATTTCAGTCGTGGGAAATGCAAATAACTGTGCACGCTCGGGTGCCGGATCACCTACACCAGTCTTGATGCACCGGCCGCCATCGTCGTAAACCCAATGATGGAAAGGGCAACGAAGGTCGTTACCAATGACCTCTCCACCTGCGGCAAGGTTTGCGCCCATGTGCACGCAGTACGCGCTAAACACTCTCGCAACATCATCTTCACCGCGATAAATGACAACTTTGCCATCGAGAAAATCTCGGCAAATCACCTTTCCGTTTTCGACATCTTTCGAAAGGCAGATCGGGAACCACGATTTGGTAAATAGCCCGTCGGAACCTTCGGCTGGAACAACAATCTTGCTTAGAGGGCGCGTTAAGACCTCTCCTGAAGTTGCTATCTTAGAACTGGCATCACCCATGCCTCTCTCCATTCAAAAGCTGCACCGCAGCGCGGACCGACTGCCCGCGCCCCCTAAAACAACAGCTCCAAAGAAACTGCCCTGACCGCTGTCGCGCACGCTCAATAGTTATAGTCGAAGGCCTTAGATAAATCAATAAAGTATCGAATATTTTTTATTATTTATTATTTATTTGGGTCAAATTTCTGATATTTCGGTATATTTCTGCATCGACGGTCACCGTACCTCTAAGATCAGCCAGGCGTCTCTTAGATTCACCAGGTAAATATGTATCTCCCTGCCGGGCGTACTCGGCGAAGAACGCGGCACAATGCTCGTCCCAGCCTGGCCCCGCCAAAATTTCTGGTGCAAACGCGACTATAAACTCACCTCCCCTAGCCGGCCCCCCGTCACCATTGTCGCCAAGCTCGGCCTCATAACTAAAGTTGTCTCCAGTAAAACCGGCTGCTATCAGTTCCACCATTAAGCTTATTAATGAGCCTTTGTAGCCACCAAATGGGAGCAGTATGCCGTCCAAAACCTCGTTCGGATCTGTCGTACTTGACCCACTTGAAGTGAGCCCCACATCACTGGGGATCTCGCGCCCCTCACGTGCCGCGATTTGCACATCACCGTGCGCCATCGTGGATGTCGCCATATCAAAAACTAACGGCTGTTCTGTTTTTCTTGGGAAAGCAAACGAGATTGGGTTAGTACCAAAGAATGCTTTTTTCGAACCAAAAGGGGCGACCAAAGGAGTGGAGCAAACAACGGCAAGCGCAGCATAACCCCGGCTCGCCAAGCTAAAGGTTTCGTGCCACAGCGCAGCAAAGTGGTAGCTGTTACGGACCATCAGCGCGGCAACGCCTGTGCTACTGACCACCTTTGTGAGGGCCTCTACTCCCTCTTCTAGAGCAAGCGGAGCGAAGCCATTATTTGCATCCACCGAAACAATTGCAGGAGTAGGATGCGTAACCTCGGGACTCGCATGGCCATCAACCTTCCTTGAGCGAAGCGACTTGATATACCCGGGGACGCGAAACAGCCCATGAGATCTTGATCCGGTCCACTCAGCCGACGCCACTGTCGTTGCTACTGCTGAACTGTTTCTATCATCACAGCCATTCGATAACAGAGCATTTTTGGTCAATGACCAGATATCGTGGTAAGTCGTATCCATGATTTTTTCCAATTTCGGTAGCGGCCGCCGATAGCCGACAACACCCAGAGCGAGGGTAAAATGATATCTAATAAATTTTAATTTATAAATTATATTTTTATGCGCGACCAAAAACTTCGAAGCAAACTCAGTCAGTAAGAGGTTCGCCATTGAGGCCGGCAGGTACACAACGCCAATTGCTCGCCACCTTAACCAAAGCACTAATAGTCGACGGAACATAGAGTCTATGTGATATAGTATCGGAATTGTCGTGGCGGCCAGCATACATCCCTTTCGGGAGATTCAAACCACGGTGTATCAGTGAGGAAATCATATTTTGAGCGGCGCAAAACGACATCCACCTGCGCGTGAGGGCACTCGTCCACAGCAGCAGCGAAGCAAAGACACTGTCCAAAAAATCCTTCAAACCGCTAACAAGCTTTTTACAAAAGAAGGCGTAGCTCAAGTGAGCTTAGGCAAGATCGCTCGCGTTATGAAGCTACCGACAGCAACTATGTATCGGTACTTTCCTAACAAGGAGGCTCTTGTCACCTTGCTTATGAAGCAAACCCTAGACTTGATGATCAATGATGCCAGCAAGCGCTACGAGTCCGCCGTCTCTCTAGAGGAATACAACACCGTAAGTAGAGAAGTACTCTGGGCTACTTATGAGCAGGTTCATAAGCACCCGTACTTAAATGAAGCGTACGCTGCTCTGCTGACGGACAGGTCGCAGCGTTCAAGCCTCATTGAGGAAAATGCTCGGTGGGTCGATATTTTCTTTATCGCAGGCCGAAGGTTCCTGACTTTTGACTCAGACGACGCCCTTTACAGAAGGCTGCAGGTGTTGAACGCCGCATGGAATGGAACCCTCCGGCTAACTCAACTCTACGATAAACCGGTCGCTGACGAGCTCATGCGAGAGACAATAGAGATTTTTATACGCGAATTGAACTGATCG
>Ga0181570_10002032_pt1 | contig 16637 bp, 29 predicted proteins | sample 101ome_18_FD_148667 | JGI IMG/M metagenome (GOLD analysis project Ga0181570, IMG submission 148667) | Coastal salt marsh microbial communities from the Groves Creek Marsh, Skidaway Island, Georgia - 101406AT metaG (spades assembly) | ecosystem: Environmental > Aquatic > Marine > Intertidal zone...
ACCTGTCGATCCTATTTCTGCCCCATAAAAAACACACTTGTCTAAATGTGCTTATGGTGGAGCAGTGCGGTACCGCCCCGCAGTCCAGTATGTGTCCACGTTGCTTCAACGCTAACAATTTATTTATAACATTAACAAAAGTTAATGTCAACCTTTATTACCATTTTTCTGCTGTGCGTTTTTTGATATCTTTTTGAGCTCTGATAGCATTCATAAGACGAATGATTCTGCTTTTCTTTTCACCTGGGCGAGAATAGTTATTCTTTTGTAACCAAGTTTTGTCTCTTTCAAGTTCTTGTGCAAACTGCTCGCCTAATAGTTTTTCTAAATACGACAAGTCGTCGTCACTCAATTCTTGTATCTTCCGTGAAACCATTCTGTCTGTCTCTCCATGCTTGTTCGAACTGTTCTTCATAGTCATACAAAGGTGCGCCGTTACTTCCATCGATCCATAGTCGACGAAAGTATCCGTTGTAACTTTCTATTACTGTTTGAGGTGATGCGTCGAGGTGGCCTTTAACCATATAGAATATTCTGTATTCTTCTTTAAGGTCGTTTCTCAACATACTGTATTTACAAAAATGTTACAATAGAGCGCTAACATCATTGAAAATCTTGTAATATAAAATGACCATCTCTTGTACGCAAATCTAAATTGAATTTATGTTGTAGATAAATTGCAAATTCATTATCAGGAAGAGCAAAAACATATTTTGGAATATAATTTCCTTGCTCAATAAATGTCTCCATTTCTTCCCAAAATTCTTTTTGCGGATTGCTAATTGCACATTGAGCTGTGCTTTCGCAAACAAATAATTCACTTCTTCCAAATCTTTTATGTAGCATTATCTAAATACCTTTCAAACACTTCGACTAATTGTAGATCTTTCATATCAGCACTTAGCAAAAGTTCATCGTTTTTAATATATTCTGCATCTGTAATGTTTAATCTCATAGCAATATCATGCTCTCTGATCACATCGCCATATAAATTTGCTGCCCAAACTTGACTTATAATTACTAAATCTGTAGCAATATCGTCATCTAAATCCCATTTTTGTACATAATCTATAGCTGCTTGTCTTGCTTTAAAATAAGTTGTTGCTTTATGTCCTAGTTGATTAAGATAATTTTGATTCATACGTCTAATTTCTGTTGTTGTAATTCCTTGCGTCTTGCGACAATTAATTTGCTCATATCTTGTAATGCCATACGTGCTCTTTGTGCGGCAATTTTTTTGCCGAACTTTTCAAAATCTTCTGTTTCTTTCATGTATGTTTGGAAAAGAGATAACATCTCTTCATGAAGTTCTGTCATTAAGTACCGTTTGCGTAAACGTTTGGTGATCCGGTTGAAATTGAATGTGTTTGACTAGTACCGTCTCCGTCATAATGATCGCCTATACGTCCTATTTCTAAGTTGTTGGCAAAAACATTTGGAGAATATGTATCTAGTGGTGGAGAATGATTGGTTGGACTTGCAACACAAGGATCTCCATGAGGATGAGATACCATTTTGTCACCTTTGCGTACAACACCTATGCTGTTGGCAAATACATCCGAGCTGCCTTCATTACTTGATTGTGTCGTATCAGTGTTCCAGTTCCATCTGATTGCTGTTCCAAAGGAGTCAAATGCACAAGCACTACCTCTGCTACCATCTGTGCAACTTACACTGCTACTTCCATTTTTCCAAGCAACTGCTGGCATTATATTGTTAATCCTGTTGTACTTTGAGTATATTGACTTGCCATATCTTTTTCCGTTTTAGCAATCATCAACACTGCACTTTTATTTATAGACATATCACTCTCTGGACTGACTGTAAATACCCAAGGACCTAATCCAACTCCTTGCCCGTGTGCCATAAGAGCTAACGGTTTTTTAATTTTTACAATCTTATCGTTTTCTTCAACCATTCTAGCAACAATTTCTTCGCCTGCGGTTGTTTTAATGGTGATAGTATCACCAGCTTTATAAGGTGTTTCAATAATCATAAACTGTGGCCTGTTCCTGTATAACCTGTATTTTCTATATAACTTACCATTTGTTCATAACCGCCAATCTTTTGGCCATTAATTACAATTTGCGGAAAGGTTCTTGCTTCTGGAAATTCTGCTAACACTGCTTCGCGTGTAAAGTCTTTACCTAATTCTAAATATTCAAATTGGTAATTGTATTTTTCACAAAGTGCTTTTGCTTTTGTGCATGATGGACATGCAGGCTTACCCCAAATATGTATCATAGTGAAAATCCTTTCAGTTTGTTTTTGTCAACATCTTGTTTGATGCCGCCAATAATATACGATTCTACTTCTGTTTCTTGTGGTGCAACTTGCAAACCTGAGCTTGATAACCAATGTTGTGTCCACGGTAGTGGATTTGTGTTAACTGGTGCATCAAAAATTGCATCAAATCCTAATGCTTTGAGCCTACGATTAGCAATGTATTCCACATACTGGTGCAATAGTTTTGTATTCAAACCAATCATGCTACCATCTTTGAACAAATACTCTGCCCAATCTTTTTCTTCAGCGACACATTCACGCCATAGGTCGTAAACTTCTTGTTCGCAATCTTTTGCAATTTTAGCCATTTCTGGATCGTCTTTACCTTGTGCCCAAAGTTTAAGAACGTGTGTGCTAAGTGCCAAATGCTGTGCTTCATCCCTAGCGATAAGTGAAATAATCTTAGCACTACCTTCCATTAGCTTTAGTTCTCCAAAGCCAAAGGTGCAAGCAAATGACACATAGAAACGCAAACCTTCTAGAATATTTACTGTCATCATTGCAAGATACATTTTCTTTTTAACATCATACATTGTACCTTCACCACGATGAAAATAAGCATCAGAGGCTTCATTAAATGCATCATAATGTTTTGTCACTGATTCGGCACGAGCAATAATCTTTTCATCGTCAAGGATAGTATCAAATACTTCACTTGGATCTGGATACACGTTTTTCATAATATGTGTGTACGAACGTGAATGAATAGTTTCAAAGAAATCCCAAGTAACAATACAACCTTCTAGCTCAGGTAGTGAAACGTGCGGCAAAAATGCTAGGCACGGACCACGTCCTTGTACACTATCTAGCAGTGTTTGATACTTTAGGTTAGCAGTAAAGATATGTTTCTGCTCTGGGCGAAAGTTTGCGAAGTCTGCTCTATCTTTCTGAAGGCTAACTTCTTCCGGACGCCAAAAATATCCAAGCATTGTTTGGTTTAATTTGTCAAACACAGGAAACTTAAATGTGTCGTATCTCTGTGTGTTTTGATCTGCACCAAAAAACATTGTTTCTTTGGTGAAATCTACTTTTTCTTTATTAAAAACTGTCTTTGACATTATTCTTCCTCTTTGTTTCTTAAATTATAATTGGATCTGGACTATTTGTCAATATCATATTGCACACGCCTCACACATTTCGTCATCGCTGTCTAATTCGGTACCATTGATTTGTTGTGGTAGTTCTACTGGTTTTTCTTCTTCTATCTCACTTGGATCTGTTTTGTAATCATAAGTGTTTTGATAGTAGCTAGTTTTCCATCCTAGTTTGTACGTCATTAACAAGTCATTAATCATTTGACTCATTGGTACTTCGTTGTCTGGATATTGTGTAGGATTATATGACCAGTTGCCGCTAATGGCTTGGTCAAAGAACTTTTGCATAACTGCAACAACATTAATATAGCCTTCATTACTTGGCATCTCCCAAAGCAATGTGTAATATTGTTTTAGACTTTGGTATTGTGGAACAATCTGCTTAAGAGGCCCTTTTTTGGACTTCTTAACGGACAGGTAGCCGCGTGGTGGTTCGATTCCGTTAGTGGCGTTCGACACAACGGAACTGCTTTCTGATGGCATTTGAGCGGACAATGTTGAGTGACGGAGCCCGTGTTCTCTAATGTCATTGCGTAAACTATCCCAATCATAATTTAATTTATTCTCTACTATACTGTCCACATCGTTCTTATATGTATCAATAGGAAGGATGCCGTCACTGTATTTAGTGCGGTTAAAGTACTCACACGCACCTCGCTCCTGCGCTAAATTGTTGCTGGCTTTGAGCAAGTAGTATTGGAACGCTTCTGTCAAGTCGTGTACCAGTTTCCACGCTTCTGAATCACTGTACTGTACTTTGTTTTTAGCAAGATAATGTGCAAGACCAATATAACCAATACCAAGACTACGACGAGCTTTTGTTGATTTCTCAGCTGCTAATATCGGATATCGTTGATAGTCAATAATTTCTTCTAGAGCACGAACAGCTAAATCACACAACTCCTCTAAATCGTCAAGATCTTTAATTGCACCTACGTTAATTGCGCTTAAAATACAAAGAGCAATTTCGCCTTCTGGATCATCAATATGCTGTAGAGGTTTGGTTGGTAAAGTAATTTCTTGGCACAAATTACTCATATAAACTGTGTCTTTAAATGAACTATGGCTGTTAGCATGATCTACGTTCATAATGTAAATGCGTCCAGTTTCAGCACGTTCTTTAATCAAGTCACTGAATAACTCCATAGCAGAAATTTTCTTTTTCTTGATGCTTGTAGCACGTTCGTATTTTTCATAAAGTTCTTTGAACTTGTCTTGATCACTATAAAACGCTTCATAAAGTCCTGGTACATCGTGCGGAGAGAAAAGAGTAATTTCTCCATCTCCAAGAAGACGCTCGTACATTAATTTGTTAAGTTGTATTGAATAATCTAGTTTACGCACACGGTTGTCTTCTGTACCTTTGTTGTTCTTTAGTACAAGGATGTCTTCAATCTCTTGATGCCAGAACGGGAAGTGTACAGTAGCACTACCACCACGTACACCATTTTGTGTACAGCAACGAACAGTGCTTTCAAACTTCTTAAGGAACGGAATAATGCCTGTGTGTGCTACTTCGCCGCCACGAATCTTTGAGTTTACTCCGCGGATTCGTCCTGCGTTGATTCCGATTCCTGCTCTTTGCGCAGTATAGCGTCCAATAGACATATCGCTGGCAAAGATGCTATCAAGGGTATCGTCGCTATCAACAAGGACACATGAAGCAAACTGTCGCACTGGCGTTCTGACTCCAGCCATGACTGGCGTTGGGATATTGATTCTAAAAAGGGAGGTCGCATCGTAGTATCTCCTTACATAATGCATACGTGTTTCTTTTGGATATTGTGCAAACAAAGTTGCTGCAATCATCATATACATAAATTGAGGAGTTTCGTATATTTCATTACTACTTCTATCTTGACAAAGATATTTGTCAACAACTTGACGTAATCCTGCATAGGTAAAGTTTTCATCACGTTTGTGATGAATGTAACTGTCTAAACGATCTATTTCTTCTTCACTGTACCATTCAAGAATCTCGCCATCGTAAACACCACGTTCGATATTTAGTTTAATCATTTCACCCAAAGAAATTGGTTCATATTCGCCAAAAACTTGTTTGTTAAGACCATAGCTTAATAATCTTGCTGCTGCGAATTGATAATTAGGTGCGTCTAAGGAAATTAAATCATTTGCGCTTCTTACTAAAATTTCTTGTATTTCGGCAGTGCTCATTCCATCATAAAATTGTAAATTAGCATTCATTTCAATTTGCGAACTGCTTACGCCTGCTAAATTTTTACAGGCTTCCTCAACAACAAAATGTATCTTGTCTATGTTGAGAGATTCTTTAGTACCGTCACGCTTGACGATCATCGTTCCGTTAGACATATTCTCTCCTATGTTTTTCTTTTTGGTTTATTATTTAGTTAGTTAAGTCTCGGCATCTTAATAACAGAATGCTTATTGATTTCACCTTCTTTGTTCAAAATATACATGTCATTATATGACGATATAGATTCGTTGTCAATCTGAATCTTGTAAACAAGATCATTATTTTCTGAATCTATACCTATATGTATCTCAAAATCTCTAGAGGAAAAACGATCAGTTAACTGTAAAGTGTAACAAATTCCTAATATTTTAAGGAACCTACAGTAAACGTTTTCTTCTATCAAAAGCCAAGGGTTTGGCCAAGTTGTTTCATTGTATGGATCTACAGCTAGATTTTCAGTTGGAATATTGTCAAAAAAATCAATTGCATCCTCAAGTGGTTGATCGCTATTTTCTAACTGTAGTCTTAAATTTTGCCAGATTTTTAGTCTTTGGTAATAATTTTTGTCAACCATTATCTATTTTGTGTTATCATGAATGTAAATCTATCTGAATTGACAACTGGATATAAGTTTCTAATTGTGACTGTAATATCGCTTGAACCTGGATTATCTGCATCGGTAAATCCTGCATCAAAAACAATAGCGTCACCTTCTAGTGGATCTTCTCCATTGATAATGTAATCATGATTAAATAAACATTGAGACTGGCCTACATTATAAATAATTTTCATTTCACCTGTACGGATAACATCGCCGCCGCCTGTTGAAGCTGAATACCAATAGTCAATTTTATAAACACCTTGCTGTCCATCTACAGGCAAAGATATAAATGCTTCTTCTTCTTGTTTTACTCCAATTGTTGTACTAATTGGATAAGCATATTCAAAGTTTCTATTTCCTTTTACAGTTGGAATATGATTTCCTGCTACAAAACTAGGATCAATAGTAAGTTGTTCTATTCTTTCAAAATAATCATTTCTACTAATGTTGGTTAAACTAACAAAATTACATATTGGATAGGCTGCCGATGCTGCATTACCTCCGTTATTACCCACACCAGTAAATCTATTTGCTTCGCTGAGGTTATAAACACCATTTTCGACATTGATGCCTTCATGCATTATATTATCAAAACGGCAATTCTTAATTGTGTTGTGTAACGGGCCTGTTGCTTGTCCTACACTACCAACTACACTGTTAACACCAAAAGCAAAGCCTCTGTGAGCGTTAACCACAGAACAATTATCAAACACATTGTATTTTATATCAAAATCACTATAAAATCCTGTTACAAAACCATTTATATCTATGTTTCTAAATTCGTTTCTATCACAGGTAACCAATGAACTTGCTGCTGTCATTTTAATTGCTGTTAGATCTGTAGATACATTAAATGATGATTCCCAATTACCTTCAAACGACAAGTTTTCAAAAACACTATCTCTAACACTTTGTAATAATAACGCTCCGCCATTTGTGTCTGTGTAAAGCGTCATTCCACTTATTAAAATGTTGCGTGGCTGATTTTCATTAGTAGATGTAGCATCACCTTGATAGGAACCAGGCTCGCTATCTTCATTTACTGTAGTAAAGATACCACTGTTAATACCAGTAATCTTAGTTTTTCCTTTGCCTGCACCTATAAGGGTGGCAAATGGCGGTATTTTTAAACTAGAGCTAACTAAATATTCGCCTGCGGGGAAATACAATGCTGTTCTAGCTTCAAAGTTTCCTTTGCGTGTATCTTTCAAATACAATTCATCTAATGCACGTTGAACTTCTTCAGTAACATCACTAGCCGATCCTGTGATATCAGGACGTTTAGAGTCCGGTAAAAATGAAAATATACTTACACGTTCGTTTAATCTATCTTCAATAGTACGTTCAATTGGAGCAGCTACGTTTGCACTAGTTTGTACTTCTTCTCTAAGATATGCATACTGAGCAGCAAGGAGAAGCAGGTCATCTTTTTCAGTAAGTATCTTGGTATTACCTACTGCTGGTGCACCTTCACTTACTGCGCCATTACCTATGTAAAGTTCCTGCGTATCAATTGCCCAACCAATTTCACCACTGGCTAATTGCGGTAAACCTGTACCTTCTAATTTACGACCTCTACGGTGTTGAATGCGTGATATCTGTACGACAGCCATTCTTTGCTCCTAGTGTTATTACTAGTATTTAGCCGAACTTTTCATAATACTGATACACACGTCTCCACCATTCTTGTTCCCACTCTGCAAATTCATCTGGCCATAAATCAAACTGTTGGTATTCGCCTGCACGACTGCACATAAAGATATGTCCTTCACGTATGTCTGTGCCATGAACTTCATTGTGCGCAATTGCGTATGCTGTAAGTTGTAAGAAATAATCTTCTACCCATTCAAGTTTCTTGGGCTTGTTGGTTTGTTTAAAATCCATTATGCAAGGATTACCTTTGTACACACCAACCAAGTCGGTTGTGCCAGCATATAGTTGAGGAACAAACAAAGGAACTTCACTGCCCCATATTTCATCGACATCATCCATAGCATGTACTTTTATAGTAGTTGCCATCATGTGTGCTTGTTGAGCATAAGGATTACTGCCAGCACTTGGCCACTCACCAAACTCAATATAATCTTCTAAATATTTGTGCATACGAGTACCAACACCACTAGCTTCTGTTACAATTTCTTGTGCTTTTTTTTCACCGACACGTTTCTTCCATGCAATAAGATGACTTTTATCTTTTGTTTCGCCTAGTATAGTTGTAACGCTTGCAACTGGTGGACCTCCAGGTGTTTCATAACGGCGCTTGCCATTTACTTCTACACGTTTCAATTTTTCATAAGTGTATTTAGATTTAATCAGGCTCATCTACTATCTCGTCAAAATCAATGGTCTGCCAGGGTTGCATCATATGAGGGCTGTAAAAAGGATCAACTGTACTGAAACCATGTTCAGCTTCTACACTTTGGACTTCAGGTACAAAATGTTTTATCATATTTTCTACACCCATTTTAAGGGTCATTGTACTACCTGCACATCCACTACATGCACCTTGCAGCTCTAATAATAAATGTCCATCATTATAACTTACAAATTCTATATTACCTCCATGTCCTGCCACAGCAGGTTTTACATTAGTTTCAATCAGTTCTTTAATTTCGCTGATAATGTCTTCATTGGTTCTAGCCATAATTTCTCCTATGATCTAAGTATATACTGTAAGTTATTGATTGTCAATAAGATTAAATAAACTTGGAAAAGTTTGTTTTTTATCATCTAATTCTATTACAGTTTTTTTGTTTGTATCAAAGTCTGTTTTATATTTGAAACCGCATTTGCTTTTTAAAATTATATTTCCATATGTATTAATAACAGTCTTTTTAAAATACCATTGTGCATTTTTATTATAACGGTTTTCATTATCATCGCCGGCGTAATTTTTTTGCCCTTCAACATTTATAGTCCAAATATTGCTTCCATATAAATTTGTTAAAACAGGTTTATCAAAAGGCTCTGCATTTTTGATAAAAGGAATTTGTTTTAGATATGCATTATCCGATGCAATAATGAATATACTAGAAATATGTCTTTCACCTGTTAAAAATTTAATTAATGCCCTTTTCCTTCCTGGATGTATTGAAAGATGTTTTCCTATCAAGGCAGTAGTTATTGGATTATCAAAGTTGTTACGTAAACTGTATAGATAACACATTTTAGATACACTAACTATATTGATGTGTGTTAAAATAGAATTATGTATTCTATCTAATTCTTGTCTCATATAATGATTGTGTAAGTCTGCTTTACCTTGCGATAATTTGAACATTATAAATCGGATAAATCAACTGCGTTCTTTGCCATTTTTCCTACCGCATCACCACCAGGTTCTGGAGCATTTAAATCGTCAACTTCACTAGACTTCATATCGATCTTGTTTTTATCAAAATTAGTTACAAGACCTTTTATGCGTGTATCTTGATCATAAGCAGCTTTAAAAGTATCAAAGGTAAATTGATTAGCTTCTGCATTTGCCATTAACTTGTCTAACTTACCAAAAGAAATACTACCTACTTCTTTGCTTTTCAAAAGACGTAGCACCTGATACAATTTATCTGTGTCTATATTTTCAGTGACTTTTTTTTTGAAAGTGCTTTGGCTAAACGGCGTGGATCAACACTCTCACGTGTTTCTCTACCTAATGGTTCTTCGCCGCCTGCTGCTGGCGCCATAGCATCCATATCATCCATGGCTGGATCCATTTCCATATCAACTGTAGGTTCCATTTCACCGCCTAATTCGTCTTCTGCACCCATCGGTGCTGGCATTTCGCCTTCACCTGTTAATAATCCAACACCGCCACTCAACGCTCCGCGAGTTGTTTCCATTGCTTTATACATAGCTTCTAAACTAGGCTTTACACTTTGAACAAATGCTTCTGACTTTTCTGAACCCATTTCATCACGTATAGCATCTGCAAGTTCTAACATGCTTTCTGTTTGCATTTCTGCTGTGTCTTCCATCCAGTTAGTAACACGATCGACCATGTCTTTAGCTGCCATAACAATTTCAGCTTGGTCTTCTGCACCTTCACGTACAATGGATTCGTTGTTAAATTGGGCTTGACTCATTCCTTTTGGAGCCTTTGGCATACACATTCCGGTTTTGCTATTTAATACGAACCCTGGCTTACAACCTTTATCGGCACCTAACTTGTATGGTTTTGGTGCAGGTGCGCCAGCTTTCTTCGCTTCGTCAGTTTGCTCTTTATCTTTAAGAGCTTTCTTCATTGGCTCTTTTTTATTGCCATCTTTATCTACATCAAGGAAGTCTGGTTTTGCCTTTTCTTCTAGTGCTTCTTCTTCAATATCACCACGCTCAGAAATTTCAGCATTAAGAACATCTAACATAGCTTTACTTTTGTTGTATGCATCACTTTCTACTACGCTGTTGAAGTTTTCAGTCATTTCAACTTGACTCATCTTGGTACGTAATTTATTACGAGCATCTTGTAGTTGCTCAAGTGTAAAAGACTCTAAGTTTAATCTTTGACCAAATCTTTTAGCAAGACTTTCATTAAGAGTCTTTGCTGTAACTGGTTTTGTAAATTCTGCTATGTTCATGTCACTATCCTGTTATGGGTTTTTATACAGTTATTTATCAATCTTCAAAAATAATTTTTTCTAATTTTGTCTTAACATAATCAACATCAGCTTCGGTTGAACTGGCTCTGTGTTCACAGATGTCTACCTTGTTAATATCTTTACTATTTTTTATAGTATGATTATAAAAAAACAAATCAGTATTATACTTGGTTAATTTTTGATCGTAAGCAAGTATTTTAGAAATATCTTTTCCTTTTGAAATAGATTTCGCTACGCCTATTGCTGCGTGTTTGTTTTGTGTTGTGCAAATTTTTTGGCTATCTTTAGTGTTGAAAATATGATAACCTGTATTTTTATTATACCTAATGACAATATGTCCAATAATAATACTATTGCCTTTTTTGATAGGCAAAGGAGTCTTCATTAATCCTTCTGCGATTAATTGTTGTAAATCATTTGAAATCGAATTCACTGGGCACCACCATTACGCTATCTTTATGTTTAACTTTTTTTAATAAACTTTTCCTAATTAAATGATTTGCAACTTCTCTTTCTCTTTCAGACAAAGAGTAAGCAAACTCAGCATCTCCTATGCGTTCCATTACTGCCTTTTCTTCATTGCTAAGTAGGACAGGAATGCTTTGTATGATTTGATTACATTTCATTGTTATTAACTTGAATGGTAGAACCTGGGGCAATTCTGTTTGGCCCTTCAGGTTTTTTTGCGTTTGGTGTAACAACCGTATTGCCCTTGTCGTCTTGTGTTACGGCTGCTTTTTTTAAATCTACTTTTGTAGTAACTCCTGGATTTTCTGGATCCTCTATTTCAACTTCAGTGGCGCTTGCTCTTTTAACCTGACCTTGCATAGGTTGGTTTTGTGTTACTTCGTTAATTTTCATTTGTTTAACCTTTTCACTGCTATACTTGCGCCGCTTGTGCGTTTTGTTCTTTTAGCCTTACGTGCCATTTTAGCACCTAATCTAGCTTTTGTCAACTTTAATCTATTTCTTTTTGCTACATCAGGAGCAGCAAAACATTTACCTAAATCTGTTACAACTCTACCTTTGCGTGGACCTGAAGTACAACGATATTTGCGAACAACTTTGTTGCCTTTTTTTGCCCATACCTGCTTTTCAGTAAGTTCTCTTAGTTTCATTTTATAATTGCAGGATGATAACAACAATAGTAGAAAGTAGTCCTGCTACAATTGTGCCTGCTGCTCCTATAATTACTTTGGTAAGACTGCTTTGTCCTGCTGCCATTTGGTCTGCAATACCGTCAAGTTTATGTTCAACGTTAGTTAAACGCTTGTCGAATTGTTCATAGCGTAAAGCACATAAATCAACATGTGCTTCTAAACTTTCTTTCTCTAATGCAGTCGACATTTATTACTCCATATGTTTACGACAGGAAATAGCCTTTTCGTTGTACCTTAATAAATGCCTGACAGAAATATCTGTAACATTATTTATCTATTTCGAATATAATATTTTTATTATTTGTTGTAGAATCAAAGATTGCAGGGTCAATCGTAATACTCTCATTTAATCCAGTTATCACAGGAACTAAATTAAAATCTTCTATAAGTGTCTCTAAACTTATGCCACTTGCATACCCTATTTCAAATGAACACTTCCAAACATGTTTCCAATCTTTATTAATACCAAAGTTTAAATCTTTACCTTCTATTATTTGTGGTATTTGAACACTCAAAGGATTGGAACGCAAACTCATAGTGTTAATCATAGTTTGATAATTTTGCTGTTGTTGGTATTTAAAAATATCTTGAGTACGCCTTGCATTTGTACAAGTTACATCTACAAGGGTATACAATGTAATTCTAGAATTCATAATCGTACTCTATTATATCTTTTAAAAAAATATCATGAACTAATTCAGCTGTATCGTTATTGTACATTGATCTGTAATCAAAGTCAATACTTTTATTAGAGTGCGGTAAAGGTGCAGTACATTCGAGAACACTTTGTAAATATCCAAACTGCTCATCTAGTTCTTCAAACTTGAAAATATAATTTGTGCTTTCACCAAACCATTCATACTGCGGAGTCGTAATATTATACCAAACTCCTGCCCAATTTATTCTAGGTTGGAAAGTCATGCTAAGACTTGTGTTGCTTTGATACAAGCGAGTATATAAAAAATGTTCAAAGTCGCAAGGTTCACGCAACATATGATACCAACTTGCTAATCTAGCCCAAGGATTTCTTACTACTCCAAAACACCACTTAGTAGCTGGAAAAAATTCCCACACCTCATTATGGTTTCCATGTCTTCTGCCTTTAACCGTTTTGAAGTTATGGTCTAACCATGTTGCTATACTTGTTCCTGCTGTTTTTGGATTGTGTATAAAAGTTATACCATAATCTGGTAAATGTCTCATATTGTATTTAAGCCATAAAAAAAGAGCCACTGTAAAAGTGACTCTTTAATTTTTTGTAACCTAGTAATTATGGGTTTTGTGTGATTGTTGCTTCCACTGTTACACCTGATACTGCTGGTGTACCACCACCTTGTACTAGGATGATTGAACCGTCTGCTGTGCCTTCTACACCAACAATAAGTCCACCTTCGTTTTGAATTTCAGTACATGCTGCGTCTACTGTAACTGTACCTGTTGCTACTGAACATACGTAAGTTGTTGGACCATTACCTGTACCTGCAATTACGGCTGTGCCGTTTACTTTTGTTGCGCCTGCCATTTTTCTTCTCCTTTAACTCAAATGACTTCTCCATTACTCTATGGAGTTTCTTATATTGTATTTAGTCATATAGGTTAAAAACGGGTGTTAACGGCGCTTTTTGGCTCGTTGATGCAAAACTTTTAGCTGTTCTATATAAACAGGTCCAGCTTTTACTATGTCATCTATCATTTGTATTATAGGAAGATAGGCTGATACATATGTACCCATAACACTTTTACCAGAGTTGGCCAATCCAATAAATCTAGCAACAAACGGCACTTGATTTACGTTTACAAGAAATCTATAGTTTTTTGCATCAACAATACTTACATCACTGGTAGCAGGAGGCATAACCTCTGGACTTTGATAACGTGTATCTTCTAAATTATTAAAGGCAACCATTTTACTAAAATCAGACATTATATCACTGTCTGCTAATTTAGCTCTAGCTGCAAATGTTAGTCGTGTAATAGTTTTCTTAACATCTGCTTTATCTAATCTACTAAGATTCATTACATTGCGTCTTAGCATTTTATAATCACTGTTTTGAATCTTTAATGTGCTTTCAAGTTGATTTATTAATCCTATGTCTCCTTTTATAGGATCTGATAGATTAGATATTGTTCTTATATATCTTGTCAATGCAAGCTGAGGAACGCTAGTTGTTTTCCTTTGTTTTTTTGCTTCTCCAGGATTTTTTAGTTTATCTAACGCTGCTTCATCACCGACAACAAAATAAATTAGATTATGTAAATCTGTGCTTTCTGGTCTAAAGTGTTGATAGTTATCATACCGTATAGTTTTTCTTGCGTAGGCTGCTGCTACACTTTTAAAATTCTTAAAATTACGCATGGTTTCTAAAATCAAAAGAATCAAATACATTTTCTCTTTTGCATCACTGTAGGTAAGAGCAAGCTGATCGTTCTTGTCTCGTAACATGCGAGCTTCTTGTAGATCTTTAATAAAATTCATTTTACTAGTATTGCCTGTGTTAGCATAACCACTCTGTTATGGTTTTTATCAGCAAGAGATTCTGTTTTAGGACCCCAGTTTCTATCTTGTTCTAGTTCTGCCATAAGTGCGTCGGCTTGATCTTTTGGCATGGATGCAAGTATGCTTTCTAAACTACCTAAGTCATTAGCATTACGATTATCGCCTAACAACACTTTTGCAATCTCATCTAGATTGTTTGAAATAAATTCTCCCGCTTTGCCTTTTTCATCACGCTTGAACAACCCTTTCCAAGCACTCCAAAGTAAACCTTTTGACTTTGCAATTTTACTTATAGCTAATTGTTTGTGAATACCTTTGTAAGGAGAACCTTGTGGAATATCATGTGTATGGAATTTAGCTGTCATTGCTGCATTTGGTACAACCATAATATCTAATTGATGACTTTCTGCACCTAGTGGCATTTGCACATGCACATTGGTACCAATAACTTTTGTGTTAAAACCTTTTTGCGTAATGTAGTCACTGAGTTGTTGTTTTGCATCTTTTACATTTTTACTATTAAAATAACTTATGACTGCCTGCTCATCTACAATTACATCCAAGTCTCCCGATCGCTTGCCAGCAGTTGGAGTAGCAGCACTTCCTACAGGAATACATTCTATACCAGTGCCTTTAAGTATTTTATTGTTTACTAGATCTAGTAATTCCTCAATCGCAGCGTGATCAAAATCACTTGTACCATCGAAAACTTTTCCACCTTCATTTAGTATCATTCTTTTTTCCTTCAGTGATCCTGTTGACACCTAATCTAAATTTTTTACCATCACCTGCACGTATGCTGTTAATAAGTCTACGTTCTAAATCGACTGCTTCTTCGTAATCATATGTCTCATGTATTTTATCAATAAGGTTAATTGCACTTTCGATTATATTCAAACCAGTGCTTTGAATAAAAGCATCAGAATGTCTGGGCATATGTATGCTGTTTAATTCTTCTAAAATACTTCTTGTACGTTTTCTCATAGCTAAAATCCTTATAATGTATTTACCTAAGGTTTTTATCTATTTTTGCAATCTAATTTTTGTGTTATAATACACTGCTGCTGAAAGTGTATTCAAATTAGTTTGTGTTTCTGCTGCCATTTTTAATAATGCTTTTGTATCTTTAGGAAAACAGAAACCGCCCCAACCTCTTACATTATCTTCTGGCCATACATAAGTATGACTATCACCGATGCGTCTATCAGCTGCAACACCAGCTCTAACTTGATCAAAGTCAATGTGGTATGCTTTGCAAAAATCATATATTTCGTTAAAGAAACTTACTTTTGTAGCAAGAAAAGCGTTGCGGAAATATTTGATTGCAATTGCTTCTTCTGGTGTAACGATTGCCATTTTTATATTAGGCCAATTATAGCTGTACTGATCTTTCCAATAATCTGTATCGCCACTCAATATAACATGATCCATCTCTTGCACATCATTCATATAGTTTGCAGCTCTTAAAAATTCTGGTGAAAAACACAACCTATGATTTGGAAAACGTTTTTTAAGTTCTTGCCAACCTTGTAAACTAATTGTGCTTTTGATCAATATTGGTGTTGTTTCTTTGCATTGCTCGACAACTTTGTACACTGCACTCATATCACAAGAACCATCAGCTGACTCTGGCGTAGGTACACAAACTACAACTGCACTGGTGTTTTGCAAATCTGCTATCATACCCTTTGGAGGATCATGTATAACAATTTCTCTGCGATAATTTTTAAATAGTAATTCGTATGCTTTGCCTACAAAGCCATATCCTGCAATGATCATAAAAAAACTCCTATACTGTAATTTAGCATAGGAGTTCTTTTTGTCAACCTAAACTTATAGGCCGTTTGGTAGAATAATATAATGTATAGCAAGTACCAGTGCAACACTAGCACCAAGTCCTACCATCATCTTACCAAAGTCTTTTGCCACTAATGGAAATACACTCTTGGTCTTCTTCTTGCCAAAGTATGTTGCCATTGCTAGTTCTCGTCCTGCTAACAAGCCTACAAACACCCAAGTTGTTGACATTGGAATGTCGTTGAGTTCTTTGAAGAAGTACAAACACAACCAATAGAACAAGTCAATCAGTGTTGCACTGCGCACATATCTAGTGTTGTGTTTTTCCAATACAATCTGTTGTATCTTGCCGCCACGCTCTCTAAACATAAAGAACAAGCCAGCAACAAATA
>Ga0181570_10002066_pt1 | contig 16456 bp, 13 predicted proteins | sample 101ome_18_FD_148667 | JGI IMG/M metagenome (GOLD analysis project Ga0181570, IMG submission 148667) | Coastal salt marsh microbial communities from the Groves Creek Marsh, Skidaway Island, Georgia - 101406AT metaG (spades assembly) | ecosystem: Environmental > Aquatic > Marine > Intertidal zone...
AAGCTCCGGTCAGGATATCCGCCACCATGATCTCCCAGTTCGGCGGCCGCTGTGGCTTCTCGCCCTGGCTGGCGCCAAACACGGTGTCGAAGCCGCTGGCTGCATGAACGATTGGTGCGAAGGCCGCTCGATCCACCCAGGGTCCGCTCAGGCCGAACCCCGAGATTGAGCAATAAATCAGATCGGCCTGCTCCGCTTTCAGGCTGTCGTAATCAAGACCGAATTTCGCCATGATGCCCGGGCGAAAATTCTGAATGACGATATCGGCTTTCCGAACCAGTGATCGCGCCAGCTCCTGACCTTCGTCGGATTTCAGATCCAGCGCCAGGCTGCGCTTGCCGGCGTTAAAATGGGCAAAAGCCGGTGTCATGCCGCTGACGCTGCGGGTCAGATCGCCCAGCCCCGGTGGCTCGATTTTGATGACTTCAGCGCCGCAGTCCAGCAGGAAGCGGGCGCAGATCGGGCCGGCATACACGGCTGAGAAGTCGATCACTTTGTACCCGCTGAGCGGCTTCGGTTGATTCATGCTGGCTCACAAGAGAGGGTTTTCGCGGCGGCTGTCCGCCGGGCAGGGTCGGTCACAATAGTCCTTTCGGTCCGGGCGGTTGGCCCCGCTGTTCTACGCTGTGGAGCATACCCATCAGCACTTGAAGCTGCAAATGCTTTGCCTCTGACGCGTTTTAGCAAGAAGTTAAGCCGGTTCATCGAAAGCATTGGCGAGATTTTTGAACCGGTTCACAGGTTTTCTGGACTGAAGCTGAAAATCAGGTTCCAAATCCGAAGCGATTGGTCGTATGCTCTGATGTAACAGGTATCACGTTACATGTAACAAACAACAGCGTTCATTTGAGCCATCGATTGAACTGACTATACATCCAGCCGGGAGATTGCGCGCCATGAAACACTCACTCAAAACTTGCCTTACCGGCATCGCTGCCGCTGCTTTTTTGCCCATGGCTCTGGCTGGAGGAGGTACGGGCAACGGCCAACCGGGCGGCGGCACACTGAAAAACCCCAACGCTGAGGACGAGTCAAGAGTCTGGATCTGCCATGCAACGCCCAACAACAAGCCGGACGCAGTGATGTCAGTGCCTCTCAAGTCGCTCAGAGGTCATTTAGTTCACGGCGATGCGATCTTTATCGATCAGCCGGAAGGAACCGACGAAGTCGCCATCGCCGAATTGGTGGCAGAACTCACAGGTGATCCGAAATTCCCCCGCTTCCCCTATGAAATTCTGGTAGAGGAGTTCACAGCGGAGGATTGCTGGGACGGCGCTATGCCACCGCCTCCTCCCCCACCGCCGGAACCTCCATTCGGACCGGAGTGATCGGGGCAGTTGGTCCCAAAAAGCCGCCCTCACTGGCGGCTTTTTTGTGTCTGCGAAACCTGCATCGGGTACGGGCGTTTGTGGAAAGATTCAGCGCTTCCGGGCAGACCTCGAGAAATGTCAGCCGATGCAGATAAGTCAGCGTCCCAGCTCGGCACGCACCTCCGTCATACGCGCACCTCTGAGAATTGCGGCCAGGGAATAGTTGCCTTCGTGGCATTCAAAATCGTAGAGACGCTCCTCGGGCGGGTTGCGGGTCAGGGTGCGCTCGCCGCTGATCGGCACGCCGTAGGCTTCAGGATCGTTGATCGTAAAGCCATAGTGAATGGTCTCATCACCGGTCAGCGTGTAGCGTTCAATCACCTCAAACTGCTCTGACACGCGAAAGCCCATGCGGGACGCCGATTGCTCCGGGCGAAAATGCTGACTGTGCACAACCAGTGTGTCGCCTTCCCAGTGTCCGACGGAATCGCCCATCCAGCGATTGACGCCGTCATTGTGATGGGCCTTGCCGAGTCGGATGATGCGGGCATCGTGGATCATCTCAGTCATTACGACGACATAGTTTTCATTCTGCACGATTTGCAGATTCGGATTCATCATCATCGGGGTCAGGCTTGGTATCGCCGCGCCAAAGACAAGGCAGCGTCCTGACAGGGGCTGACCTTCCGGGCCATCTGTTGCGCTCAGGCCCTGCGCCTGTCTGCGGGCGTAGAGGTCCTGAAAGCCGCTGCGGGTTGCTGGCACACGCCCGTCCGGCGGTTCGGTGATGACAGAAGTCCGGTATTCGCCCGCAATCGGCGTCACGACCGGTTCGAGATAGTGCGCCAGGAAGGCATCATCGGCTTCCTGGCGGATCTCAGCGCCGGCTTCTGGTGCACTGCGGTCCGGATTGAGCGGGGCCGCCTGGTCGTCCAGTCGCAGACGCATTCGCCGTTCCTGTTCTCTGATTTCCTGTTCGCTGTAGGTGGTTTGGGTGCCGAGGTTCCGGGGGCGCTGAAGCGGCGTGCGCGAGCCGAAAAACCAGATGCCCTGAAAATCCGGCGCGCCGTATTCCGTGCGCGGCATAACCCAGGCGGCTGCTCCGCCAGTCTCGGCACCGGCTGCCGGATTGCTCTGCTCTGCGGCGCTGGCAGATGTGACAACAAACATAAGACATGTGAGCATCAGGCGAATCATGGTGTGCCGCTCCAGTGACGCGTGACCAAAGGGCTCTGAGTATACCGCAAGACCGGGCGGACAGCCTGTGTCAGGCTGCGACATAAGGTCGCAGTGATTGCCGGCTCTTGCCAAAAGATTGCACCTTTCGCTGACTGCTGAATGGTTTTACACTCTGGAAAGAAGAAACAAAATAAAGATCTTTAGAGCCTATGTTCGGCCTGCCGAGAAGCGCCCAAAAACCAAAAACCAAAAACCAAAAACCAAAAACCAAAAACCAAAAACCAAAAACCAAAAACCAAAAACAAAAAACCAAAAACCAAAAACCAAAACAACCCAAGGGCCCGGCACTCTGTGAATTGCGGGTTCTCCGGAGAGCATCATGGATTCAAAAAAGCGGGCGGGTCTCAAATTTGGCAGCAAGGCAGTCTATTACGCGCCGGACGAAGCCACCCGCTCGATCAGTGCGCCAATCATTACTTCATCCAGTTTTCAGTACGATGCTGAGATCTATCAGGAAGTCGTTGAAGGCGCGCGCAAGTCGGTCAACATTTACGGGCGCTGTGGAAATCCCACCGAGTATCAGTTTGAAGAGCAGATGGCGGTGATCGAGGGCGCAGATGCCTGTCTTGCGACTGCATCAGGCATGGCGGCGATCTCTGTGGCCTTGTTCGGACTGCTGAAACAGGGAGATCACATTGTCTGTGACTGGACCACGTACAGCTCCACCCATGAAATGCTGGATCATCGCCTGACCGATTACGGCATCAGCACCAGCTTTGTTGATACCTCGGACGCGGAGGCTGTCAGGGCCGCCATCACGCCCAACACGAAAGTGCTGTACTTCGAGACTATTGCCAACCCCACGATGAAAGTGTCTCCGGTTGCGCCACTGGTGGAACTGGCCAAAGAACATGAGCTGATTCTGGTGTGTGATAACACGTTCGCCAGCCCGGCGGTTATGCGCCCGCTGGAGTGGGGTGTGGATCTGGTTATCGAGAGCGCCAGCAAATTCATTGGTGGTCATAATGATGTGATAGGTGGCGCCATTTGCATGAAGTCTGAACGGCTGGCACATGACTTTTTAGAGCAGATTCGATGGAACACTATGGTCAAGTGGGGTGCGCCTTTGTCACCCTTCAATGCCTGGTTGTTGCTGCGGGGTATACAGACGCTTGAGGTGCGTCTGCAGAGGCAGTGTCAGACTGCTTCGGCATTGGCCGATTTCCTTGCCGGTCATGACAAGGTGTCGCAGGTCTGGTATCCGGGGCACGCCAGTCATCCGCAGTATGAGGTGGCGGCAGCGCAGATGGACAGCCCCGGTGCTATGCTGACCTTTGCCGTGGCAGACAGCGAGTCTGCACTGAAAGTGGCTGACAGTCTTGAACTGGCCGCGTTCGGGGCAAGTCTTGGAGGAGTCAGAACTACCGTACAGATACCGGCCACCATGGCTTTTCTGGATATTTCTCCCCAAGAGCGCCTGGAAATGGGTATTCTGGATGGCATGGTACGGATTTCCACCGGTCTGGAAGATCCGGAAGACCTGATCGCCGATTTTGCCGCGGCTTTGACCGGGGTATAGCGGCGCGGATGTCTCGGTCACTCAATCGTTCCCTGAATTTTACCGATGTGTTCGCACTGGCCCTCGGCCAGATCATCGGATCCGGCATCATGGTGCTGGTCGGCATTGGCATTGAATTTACCGCCTACGCCATACCTTTCGCCTTCGTGCTGTCAGCCCTGCTGTCCATTATCAAGCAGATTCCGGTGGCGTTCATGGGCTCTGCCATGCCTGCTACCGGAGGGTTGTATGTTTACTGCAAGCGGGTGCTGGGTCCTCGCCTGGGCTTTTTCTACCTTGCGGTCCTGCTGATTACCCACATACTGATTGCGCTGTTTGCGCTGGGCTTCGCCGAGTACGCAGCGGCCCTCGTCCCGGGCCTGAATATCCGCTATGTCGCCGCTGGAATTCTTCTGGTGTTCTTCTGCGTCAATCTGGTCGGGGTGAAACCGGCGGCCATCCTGCAGAAATATATGATTGTGTTTTTGCTCATCGGGCTGTCGACGCTGATCTTCTTCGGGATTCTTGAGGTCGACTATGCGCAATTCTCGGGTCGTGAAGCGCTGCTCCCCAACGGCTGGTACGGCTTTGGTCTGGCCTGCGTTGTCCTGTCTTTTTCTACCGGCGGCGCGCAGTATGTGTCGGAGCTTGGCGGAGAGATGGAAAATCCGGAAAGGGATCTGCCACGCGCGATTATTTACAGTACGCTGGTGGCTGCGGTGTTTTTCGCACTGGTGTCGATCGTTGCGGTTGGCGTGCTGCCGGTGGATCAGACAGCCGGTAAGCCGCTGTCTGAAGTTGCCCGCGCGATTCTGCCGCCTGCGGTCTATGTGGCTTTTATAGTCGGTGCCGGGCTGTTTGCTCTGGCGACCAGCATCAACTCGACTTTTTCCTGGGCAACCAAATCTGTGCTCATTGCCTGTGATGACGGCTGGCTGCCGCAGGGCATTGCTGTCGTCAACACGCGTTTCAATACACCGCATCTGCTGCTGAGCTTTCTGCTGGTGCTGGGCGCCGCGCCGATTTTAATGGGGTGGGAGTTGCGATACATCATCATGCTCGGAGGCGGTCTGGTGTTTATCTATGATCTCATTCCGTTGATTGCCGCTTTTCGCCTGCCTGATCAGTTGCCGGCGGTCTTTGCCCGGGCACAGATGCGTCTGTCCGCCGGGCAGCTGAAGGGTTTCTGCCTGCTCGGTATGCTCATCTTGCTGGGGCAGGGGGCGCTGTCCTTTTCAGATATCGACAGGACCGGTTGGGCGCTCGTGCTTGCCTACCTGATCCTGATCGGGCTTTACGTCCGGCTGAAACCGATCGGCCCTGACGGTAGTAGAAATGAGCCGCAGGACGCCCCGGAAAGTCCTTGAACCTGCCCGGTCTTTCAGAGATAGTTTGGGCGCGCTCTGCGATAGCCCCGCTTAAGGTGATTCGGGGCCGCCGATCCGCCGACTTTTCAGACTTGCCATCGTGCTCAGGACTCCACTATGACCGACCGTTTTCGCCTATCCAGTATATTGGGCTTTCTGGCCATCGGCCTGTGTGTGACTCCGGTCGTCAGTGCCCAGCCGGCGCGATATGTTGATCCGGCCGACGATGAACGGCTGCTGCCCTTCGGCGGTCATGTTCTGACAGACCGGGGTGACGCGCAGATTGTGCGTTTTCGCAATTGGGATCGCTTTAATCCGGTGCGGGAGATTCGCAGCGGGGACTACACTCTCGAACTGCCTGAAAAGGACTTCGACTGGTCTGACTTTTCCTACCAGGTCGATGGCGGGCGTTTCTCGCTGGATGACTACATGGTGAAAAATCACACCGGAGGTCTGCTGGTAATTAAAAATGGTGAGCTGCTGCTGGAGCGCTACGGCTTCGGCAATCATGAAGAAACACTCTGGATTTCCTTTTCTGTCTCCAAATCGGTCACCTCCATGCTGCTGGGCGCAGCCATTCAGGAGGGCTATATCAACAGCGTTGATGATCCGGTTTCGGACTACCTGCCGAGGTTGCGCGGCACGTCCTATGACGCAGTACGGATCCGCGATGTGTTGCAGATGGCATCCGGCGTTGAATGGAATGAAGACTACACGGATCTGGATTCTGATGTGGCCACTTATCCCTCGGATCGAGTGATCGACATTCAGCGTTATCTCGGAACAAAACCGCGGGTCGCGCCGGCCGGAGAGAAATTTAACTACAGCACGGCCGAAACCGATCTGGTAGGTGCGATCGTGCGCGCCGCAATCGGTAACAACCTGGCGACCTATCTCGAGAATGTCATGTGGCAGCCTTTCGGGATGGAGTTTGACGCCAATTGGGGCACGCACGGTAACGAAGGCGAACGGGGAGGCTGCTGCATGAACATCACGCTGCGGGATTACGGCCGTATCGGGCTATTCGCGCTGCATGAGGGGCAATTACCTGACGGCAGCCGGATGCTGCCCGCAGGCTGGATGGCCGAATCTGCGTCGCCCTCCAGTGGCAACCCCGGCTATGGCTATCTTTGGTGGCTTAATGATGACGACACTTACCGGGCCCAGGGCATTTTTGGGCAAGGCATCTATATTAAACCGCAGAGTAATCTGGTCATTGTGGTACTCAGTGCATGGCCAGTTGCGGCGGCGGGCGGCACGACTTACAACGCCCATCGTAATGCTTTCTACGATGCGGTTGATGCCATGCTCCGGTAAGCAACAGTAGCTGACCGGATGGGTCAAACCATGAACTCTGCGGGTTCGTACCTCTATGATGATTAGCGAACGTAACTGGACAACAACATGACTTTAGTTGTTTTCGATATGGATGGCACATTGCTGAACGGTGAGTCTCGGCTTAGCCAGTACACTGCCGAAACCCTGAATCGAATGCAGTCTGCGGGGATTGCCTACACCATCGCCACCGGGCGAACGCTGCAGGCAGCGCTGGGCCCGCTTGAGGGTCATCGCTTTGCGCTGCCGCACATACTTAAAAACGGCGTCATTATCTGGTGTCCTGATCAGGAAGCTTACAGCCACAGTCATTTGTTGACCCGGCAGGAAGTCTCTCATGTGCTGACAGCCATGACGGATCAGGAAATTACGCCCTTCGTATTTACGCTGGAGTCAGATGGCCGCCATGCGGTGTATCACGGAACCCTGAAGAACGAGATGGAAGGCAAGATGGCACAGTTGTTCGAGGACGAGAGGAAACTGCCGCTGGAGCCTCTTTCCGCCATGCCTGATTCTTCAAGCGTAATCTGCTTGAGTGCCATGGGGCCTGACGAGTCGGTGCAGGCTGTGATTGACGGCGTCACAAGCGAACCGGGGCTGGTGTCTTACACCGGTACAGCCATACAAAATCAGCAGCTCCGCTGGATGGATATTCACCACAGTAATGGCAGCAAGGGTGATGGCGTGACGACTTTGCGCCAGGAACTCGGCTTTGACAAGGTCATGGTCTTCGGGGACGGAGAAAATGATCTGAGCATGTTCGAGGTGGCCGATGAGTCCTATGCGCCGGCGAATGCACAGGCTGCGGTCAAATCAAAAGCCACTGAAATTATTGGCCATCATGATGATGATGGCGTTGCCCGCTTCCTGCGCGAGCGCTTTTCGCTGGGGCCCCTCTAGCACAAACTGGCTGGCCGCGGACTTTGCTTTCACCCCGGTGACTCTTTCCAAATCAGGCGGCATTTGCTTTCATTTGACCATCTGACACTTGATGGAGCCGCCTCCGATGCACACACAAACCCTCACCAGTTGTTTCGCTCTGGCAATGGCCGTCCAGACGGTATTCGGTCTGAATGTCCGGGCCAGCGAGGCGCAAATGCACGAGATTGTGGCAGCTGTTTCTGCTGACCGCATTCAGGCCAGTATTGAAACCCTGGTTGGTTTTGGCACGCGCCATACGCTGTCCGAAACGCAGTCGGAGGTGCGTGGCATCGGGGCTGCCCGTCGCTGGATTGAAGCGGAGTTCAACCGGATTTCTGATGGTTGTGGTGGTTGTCTTGAAGTATTCACGGTCTCGGGAGTAGTGTCTGGTACGGACAGAATTCCTGATCCTGTTGAAATCGTGAACGTGGTTGCGATTCTCAGAGGCACCGAAGATGGCAATCGTTTTGCCATTATGAGCGGTGATATTGATACCCGGGTGAGCGATCCGATGAATGCGGAATCGGATTCCCCCGGCGCCAATGACAATGGCTCCGGTATGGCCGGCGTGATTGAAGCTGCCAGAGTGCTCAGTCAGTACCGTTTTCCGGGCTCCATTGCTTTTGTAGGGCTCTCAGGCGAAGAGCAGGGGCTCAATGGCGGTGCCATACTGGCGCAGCATGCCATCGACGCCGGCTGGAATATCGATGCAGTCGTCAATAACGACATGATTGGTAATATCACGGGGGTCAATGGTGTCACCAACAACACCACCGCCCGGGTGTTTTCAGAGGGTACACGGTACGTCGAAACAGAGTCGGAAGCCCGGCAAAGACGATTTCAGGGTGGTGAAGTCGACTCGGCGTCGAGGAATATCGCCAGATATGTCGACGAAATGGCGGACCGATACATTCCGAACCTCGACATCATGATGATTTACCGGCTGGACCGTTTCGGACGTGGTGGACACCATCGGCCCTTTAATGAGGCCGGCTTTCCGGCTGTCCGGATCATGGAGACCAACGAGAACTACACCCAGCAGCATCAGGACATCCGCATTGAAGACGGAATCGCCTACGGCGACACCATTGAACATGTGAACTTCGCCTACGCGGCAAAGCTTACTGCGCTCAACGCAGTGGTTCTGGCCGGTATGGCGAAAGCACCAGCGCCACCGGCCAGCGTGGAGATCCGCGGCGCAGTGCGCCCCAGCACAACTCTGAGTTGGAACAAAGTGCCGGGCGCGGCGTCCTACCGGGTTCACTGGCGCCTGACCACCTCACCGACCTGGGATTACAGCCGGAGCGTGGGAGACGTGGACACCTTTACCCTGGAAAATGTCGTAATTGACAACTATTTTTTCGGGGTGTCCAGCGTTGCCGAAGATGGCAGCCAGAGCCCGGTAGTTTTCCCCGGCCCGGCGGGTTCGTTTGACTGAGACGGTTATTGTGAGAGTGGCGTAGATTCACTCGACTACAGCTGGCTGAGTGGGCTGATCCGGTTAATTCGCCGCAGCAATGCTTGGTCGGTTTGCGCTTCTCACCCAGATGCATCAAGCGGACAGCCTGCGGCCTTTTGCCGAGCACGCTGCGACCTCCCGGCGTGTCAATTGTGCAGTGCACAGCGTGACTGATTGGTCAGTTTCTGGCACTCTTATACCCCAATGAAATCGTTATAAAAACGTACTGAAACGCATGAATTCACGAGGTATCGCATGATCCATACCAGCCCACTTCCGGAAATCACTGTTCCTGACACGCTGCTGACGCCCTATGTCCTGCAGCGTGCTGATCATCTGGCTGACACCCCCGCTCTGGTGGAGGGCGCTTCCGGCCGCACTCTGACCTACGGAGAATTTTCCGGTGCAGTGAAGGCACTCGCCGGCGGCCTCAAGGCAAGAGGCTTCGGCAAGGGCGATGTGCTGGCGATTATGGCACCCAATCTGCCTGAGTATGCGGTGGCTTTTCACGGCACTGCCTGGGCCGGAGGGACGGTAACCACGATCAATCCCACCTACACAGCCCACGAAGTTCAGCACCAACTCAAAGATTCAGGGGCGAAACTGCTGGTAACGATTTCCATGTTCCTCGAAATCGCAAGGCAGGCGGCCGAGGGAACAGGCGTTGAGGAGATCTTTACCATCGATCCGAGTGAGGCTTCCCCGCTGACTGGACTGATGGGCGAGCCGCTGGCGGAGCAGGTCGAGGTCTCCCCGGATGATGTGGTGGTTTTGCCTTACTCGTCCGGGACCACCGGACTCTCGAAAGGCGTGATGCTGACCCATCGCAACTGTGTTGCCAATCTGGTTCAGACGACAGCGGTCCTCGCTGTTGACCAGGGAGAGGCAATGCTGTCGTTTCTGCCATTTTTTCATATTTACGGCATGCAGGTCCTGATGAACAACGCTCTGGCGCAGGGCGGCAAGGTAGTCACCATGCCCAGATTCGATCTCGAGCAGTTCCTGCAGCTTACTCAGGATCATCAGGTCAGACGGGCCTTTGTGGCGCCACCGATCGTGCTGGCGATGGCAAAGCACCCGATTGTCGAGCAGTACAATCTCACATCCCTGGAATCTGTGTTCAGCGGTGCTGCGCCACTAGGCGCCGAGCTGGCTGAGGAAGCGGCTGCGCGGCTGGGTTGCGAAGTGGTCCAGGGCTACGGGATGACGGAGCTGTCGCCGGTGAGTCATTCAACGCCCAAGGGCATGTACAAACCGGGCACGATTGGCATCCTGATTCCCTCGACCGAAAGTCGGGTGGTGGACCCTGAGACCGGCAAGGATCTTGGCCTGGATGAAGATGGCGAGATCTGGGTGCGGGGTCCGCAGGTCATGGCGGGTTACCTGAACAATGAACAGGCGACCCGGGACACCATTGATGAAGAAGGCTGGTTACACACCGGAGACATTGGCCATGTTGATGAAGACGGTCATTTCACTATTGTTGATCGTTTGAAAGAGCTGATTAAATACAAGGGGTTTCAGGTACCTCCGGCCGAACTTGAGGCGCTGCTGGTGACTCATCCGTCTGTTGCTGATGCAGCAGTCATTGGCATTCCGGACGATGAGGCCGGTGAGCTGCCAAAAGCCTTTGTGGCTCTGAAAGCCGGAGCGGAGGTGAGTGCGGAAGACATTCGGCAGTTTGTGGCCGACCAGGTCGCAACCTACAAACAGATTCGTATTCTCGAATTTGTCGACGAGATTCCGAAATCGGCATCAGGAAAAATCCTGCGCCGTATGCTCCGGGATCAGGGTTAGCCGGCGGGGCCGGACCCGGGCATCACATCCTGTCAGGGGCCACAGTGGGCCTGTGCCTCAACAGGGCGCTCGCCTGATGCCGGAGTCGGAATGCATCGGGCAGCAGTGCAGTAGAAGAACAGTGCAGTAGAACAGCAGGAAAGAGCACATCAGGAACGAGAAAAATGAAAAAAAATGATCCAATGAAACGACGAAGGTTTCTTGCCGGAGCAGGGCTGGCGGCTGCGGGGGCCACGGTGGTCGCCACGGCGCAGGCCGAAACCGGCAACGGCTCCAGCTTTACCCCACAGCGACATGCTGAAGACAGCTGGATGGATGAGCTTGGAATCAGCCACCGCGCGTTTGTCGACTCCTCCACCGGTCAGGGTGGCATTGCTGCGGTTAACTTTGCTTCCAATATCCTGCGTGCCCATGCGATGGGGTACGGGGGAAGCGACGACGACTACGGCATGATTGTGTGCTTTCGCCACGCGTCTGCGCCGTTCGGTTTCAATGACGCGATGTGGGAGAAATACAGCGAGGTGTTTGTCGGCCGCACCCAAATCCATGACAGCAATGGAGACCCGGTGACCCACAACCCGCTGAGCGTGGAGCGCACTTACGGCAATCGCGACAATACCCTCACCAATCTTGCCAACCGTGGCATCCATTTCGCCATTTGCAATCTGTCGACGCTCGGTATGGCGGGTATGATTGCCCGGGCTGCGGGGCGCCAGTCGGATGAGGTCTACCAGGAGTTGGTGGCGAACGCGGTTCCCAACAGCCATTTTGTCGCCGCCGGCGTGCTCGGCGCCACCAGGGCTCAGGAGTACGGTTACACCTTTATGTACGCAAGCGATGCGGATTGAAACTCTGCTGAATCGCCCTGACAAACCCCAGCGGTCTTGTTCATGTTTTTGTGCCGTAGAGGAAGGTCGCCACGGGTTAGCAGCGCCGCTGGCGCTGCTGTCGCCTTCATCCTGAAGTTATCGAATCCTTCGCTAAGAAACTAGGCTATACTCCGCGCTTACGATAAGGAGTGTCAGCCATCACCACCTCAGATACAGTGCCGGAGCCCAAAAAACCGGCTGCCCTGGACGTCTTTGCTGTTTCCCAGTTTCGCTGGCTGTTCTTTGGCAATGTTGCGTTCTTTTTTGCCATGCAGGGCCAGATGCTGACGCGAACCCTGCTGGCCTGGGAGCTGACCGGTGAGGCCACCTCGCTGGCTTACATTAATCTGGTGGTGGCGGTTCCGCTGATCTTTGCGTCCGTATTAGGCGGTGCGATTACCGACCGGGTTGAGCGTCGCCAGTTGGTTATTGTCGGACAGACCCTGATTACCGCAAACGAAATTTTCATCCTGACTCTGCTGCTGCTGGGCAAGCTGGAGTTCTGGCACATGCTGTGCACCGCTTTTGTCGCCGGCTGTGCCTTTCCGTTCATCATGCCGGCGCGTATGGCGATTACCATGAAGGTTGTCGGGCCACAGCGGCTGCAGAGCGCCATGGGGTTCCAGAGCGGGGCCATGAACCTGAACCGTATTCTCGGTCCTGCCGTCATGGGACTGATCGTTGCCCAATTGTCTTATGAAGCGGCCTACTATCTGTCTATCGCGCTCTACAGTCTGGCGATAGCTTGTATGTTCGGGGTAGACCGCAGCCGGTCTGATGAGTCGGGTGCCGAGAAAAAGCCCCTGCTTGCAGACATTGCGCTGGGATTCAGCTATATCCGTGCAAACCGGCCGGTGTTGATCTGTCTGCTGTTCGGCCTGCTGCCGATGTTTCTGGCCATGCCGTTTCAGAATATTCTGGTCATGCTGGCGGAACAGGCCTGGAACGTCGGCGAAAGCGGCGTGGGGACGCTGATGGCTACCGGTGGCGCGGGTGGTGTTGTCGGCGCTCTGTGGGTGGTGAAACGCGGTGATGATGCAGGACGAATGAAAATGATGCTGGGCAGCACGATTGGGTTTGGCATTTGTCTGGCAATATTCGTGCTGACGCCTGTTTTTATGCTGGCCCTGTTGCCTCTATTGGCAGCCAATGTTTTTGCCAATGCCAGCCAGACGGTGAACAATGCGGCAATTCAGCTGCTGGTTGATGACAAGATGCGAGGCAGGATGAGCAGTTTCATGATGCTCTCATTCGGGCTGACTCCGATAGGTGTGTTTCCCATGGCGATCGTGGCAGACCGATTTGGTGCAGTCAGCGCGATTCTGGGTGCCTCAGCGCTACTGATCGCAATCACGATCATCTTTTTTCTGCTCAGTAAAACTCTGCGGGCGCTTGACCGCAGCATTGACGAAGCCACGCTGGCCACAACTGCCTGAGCGTCTTCTGACTTGCCTACAGCGGTGCTGCAGCCGACACGGCGACAGCAGGAAACATCGCTCAGCAGTCGGCCTCAATTCATTACTTTACCGGGCTTTTCTGGGATCATGGGGACTCGACTGCACCTGGTAGGCTGATGCTGCAACCGCAATACATCGACCGTTGTTCTCAACCCGATCGACTGAGTTGGCAGGGGGTGATCGATGCCCTTATTGCCGGCCATAAATTGCCGCGAGCGGCGATCACTGACACGGTTCTGGCGCACGGCACCAATCGCCTGCTCAATCGTTCGGCTCGAATAGAGGGCCTTGGTTACGCCGTAAAAAGTGTGACGGTTTTTCCGGACAACCCTGCCCGAGAGCCATTTTTGCCCAGCGTGCAGGGCATTTGCACCGTGTTCGACGAATGCACAGGGCAGGCTCGTGCTCTGATTGACAGCGAGCTACTGACCTACTGGAAAACCGCCGCCGACAGCGTGCTTGGAGCCAGGCTGCTGGGCCCGGCCGAACCTGAACACCTGCTCATCTTCGGGGCAGGCCAGGTGGCCCTTTCATTGATCGATGCCTACACCACAATCTTCCCCTCGATTGCGACCGTGACCCTTTGCGTCCGTCGTCTGCAGTCGGCGGACTGGCTGAGGCAAAAATTAGCCGCTGACGAGAATCGTCTTCCTTTTGCCCTCAGGCTCTCCACGGAGCCTGCTGCTGTGGTTCCGCTTGCCGATATTGTGGCTACGGCCACTACGTCAGAAGCACCTGTGCTGCAGGGTGACTGGCTCACGGCTGGCGCTCATGTGGATCTGGTCGGAGCCTACACGGTTGACATGCGGGAAGCTGACGACCACACGCTGCAGCAAGGGGCCCTTCATGTCGATTGTCGCGACACCACTGTCGAGCATATTGGTGAGCTGGTGATACCCCTCGCCAGCGGAGCGATTCATCCTGACTGTGTTCTGGGTGACCTGTATGACCTGATCGCGCAAAGTTCCGGAGACGGTGGGCGGAGCAGGGATCCGCAGCAAATCACGGTCTTTAAAAATGGCGGGGGCGCTCACCTTGATCTGATGGTGGCGCATCATCTGATGTCTTTGTCCCCCTGAAGAGAGCTAGTCCCTTTCGAGCATCTGCGCAAAGCGACCGTTTGACAGCATGAGGGTCAGCTCCCGGTAGCCGCCCACGGACTCATCTCCGACAAATATTTGCGGCAGGGTAGACTGCCCTGAGCGTTTCAGCAGCTCGGCGCGCAAGGCAGGGTTGCCGTCTGCTGCAATCTCCTCAAACGCATAGCCTGCTTCTGCCAGCACCCGGGTGGCTCTGGTACAGAAGCCGCAAAATTGTCTGGTGTAAACCGTGATTGTCCGCATAAATGGTGATGGCCTGGAATGTACTGGGCGAAATCAGCCTGCTCGTCCGGCGGATCCAAGCCCCGGATCATGACTCTCTGTTGTTGGCTTTTAACGAGCAAGGATAGAGCAGCGCAGAGCATGAATCAAAAATCACTGAGTCCGCGCGTTCGGGATTGCGATTCGTTAGTCTGCCCAACCTTTTGACATCCGCGGCACGCTGCAGGGTCGGCAGCAGAACCTAGCACGATCGCGGTAAAGGCCCCGATCCAAGGGCTGTTTCAGCTCGTAAGGTACCGAGTTAGCAACTTGAAACATACCCGGACCTTTTATGAGACTGCGCACTGGACAACTCTGGTTTTTCGTGTTGCTGCTGCAGGTGACCACGTTACATGCGCAGGACGCTCCGCCCGATTTCCCGTCCCCAACAGGCTGGCGAAGCGATTTTGGTTTGGGAATCATTGTGAACCCCGAATATCAGGGTGGAGGCCGTTACCGAGTGCTCGCGGTTCCGTACTTTGATGTCAGGTATTCAGACCGTCTGGGCGTCAAAACATTTTTTAATGTGCCACAGGGGCTCGGCACCTACGTGGTGCGCCAGCGTCTCCCTGAGGGTCATCGCTTCGCCGTATCTGCTGCCCTGGCGCCGGGATTTCAGAATCGGGACACGACCGACTTTACCGGACTGGACACCTTTGGCATTGGTCTTGAAGCCAGATTGGGCGCAGAGCTGGATGTGGGCAATTGGTCCTTTCGGGCAGGTTTAGCTCAGGGTATCGTTTCCGGGCATGGTGGCCTCTATGGCAACCTCGACGCCAGCTATCGAATCCGCTTCGGCAGAGGTGCCTTCGCCGGTCTGGGGCCGAGCATCCGCGCGGGTAACGGAGCCTACATGTCAGCCCTTTATGGCGTTAGCCCGCGAGAAAGTGAGGAGTCAGGACTGGCGGACTATAGGGCTTCGTCCGGAGTCGAAAGTCTGGCCTTTCAGGGGATCGTCAGCTTGCCGGTCGGAGAGAACTGGCGCTTAACCAGTGTGGTGAGGCTGGGTGAGCTGATGGACAAGGCGGCTGGCAGTTCGCTCATTATGCAGCCCACGCAGTTCTTTGCCGTCACCGCACTGACCCGGTCGTTCTAGCGTTTTCCTGCGATATTCTGTCAGCTACTAGTGACGTCCTTCACGTAATCCGTCTATGCTAGACTTTGTTTTCTGCTCAATTTTATCCAGGCCAAAAAAAACGGCGGTGATTGCTCACCGCCGTTTTGGTTGAACCAGTGACCTGGCTTAGAACTGCCAGAGCAGCCTTGCGTACCAGCGTCGACCACGGGCATCAAACACTGAGGCGTTATACGACGCGCGTCGATACAGAGGAATGTCTGCATCCGTGGCATCGATCACACCCAGCGTAAAGGTTGAAGAACCCATACTGCTGTTGGCCCAGTCATGGGTGTACACGTACTGCACGTCCCAGGTGTTGTAGCTGTCGACTTTGCCTCTGGCATAGTCTTTCTCAACCTGAGGTGTATTGGGGTTTGCCAGATAATCTGCATGACCCAGGACCTCAAACGAACCGGTGTGGCGGTTGAAGATGGTCAAGCGGTGATTATCCATGTTCCAGCTGAGCGAGATGTTCGCTCTGTTGTCAGGAACTTCACGCACAATGTTCTGTTCACCGTCGGCACCCGCCGCATCAAATCGGCCGGTCTCCTGAAGGCCGAGTTCCAGACCGGGTACATCCTTAACCAGATACTCATCGATATGGGTGTAGTCAGCAGCCAGTCGGAAATTACCGAAGTCTGAGCTCCAGGTGTAGCCAAGGCTCAGGTCGACACCCTGCACCTCGATGTTACCGGCATTTACCGCTGGCAGGATGATGGTAGTCAG
>Ga0181570_10002080_pt1 | contig 16388 bp, 8 predicted proteins | sample 101ome_18_FD_148667 | JGI IMG/M metagenome (GOLD analysis project Ga0181570, IMG submission 148667) | Coastal salt marsh microbial communities from the Groves Creek Marsh, Skidaway Island, Georgia - 101406AT metaG (spades assembly) | ecosystem: Environmental > Aquatic > Marine > Intertidal zone...
GGACGAACGCGCGAGAGAGGACGACGAGGACGAGGACGAGGACGAGGACGGGCGTCGTTCAACGCGAGCGCGCGAGAGAGGTTCCGGGTCGTCGTCGTGGTATCGAACGACGGGTTCGGGTTCGGGTTCGGGTTCGGGTTCGTCACGCCGTGCGTCACGCCGTGCGTGCTCTCCACCGACGGACGAAGAAATTGACTTGAGGAGATTGACATCAACAAACCAATCCAGTCCCGGACGTTTCGACGACGGACGATACGATACGATACGATGAAGGTGACGTGGGCGAAGAAACTGGTCGGGTTCGGGCGAAAAGGACGGGGGGAGAACGAGGAAGAGGCGGAGGAGAGGGAACGGGCGCGACGGGCGGCGGAACGACGGGCGAAGAGGGAGGAGGACGCGGCGAGAAACGCGGCCGTCAAGGGACGGATGTGCGGATACGAAGACGCGACGAAGAGCGCGGCGGAGGTGCACACGTCGACGGGATCGACGTACGCATGGATGACGGCGAGATCGGATCCGGCGAGGATGTTTATGTTTCCGGGACGGGCGTTGGATCGAGGGGGGGCGTCTTATAATTGGCGAGGCGAACCGTTTTCGGGAGAGCTGAACGACCCCGTGGACGCGCGCGTGTGTTACGTGCGGTCGCTCGTGGCGCTGGACGTGGTGGAGCGACGAGCGAACGCATCTTGTGGGGCGGTGGGGATGAATTACGGCGGTGGGGAGAATGGATGCTTGAAAACGTGCGCTTTGAGAATTATGCGAGCGACAAAGGATGAAAGCGGTTCGGGACAAGGCGGCAGGTGCGCGGCGGAATTTTTCGTCGTGTACGTACACGGGAACGCCGTGGACGTCGGAGACATTGTGGGCGAGGCGACGAAAATCGCACTCGGACTCAAGGCGCACGTCATTGCGCCGGAGTTTCCCGGGTACGGCGTGGTGGGAGGTACGGCGCACGAAGAGAGCGTCAACACCGTCGTCAAGGCGGCGGTGAAGTATTGCACAAAGTTTCTCAACGTGCCGCAAAGTAGAATGATCATCATGGGACGGTCGATCGGTACTGGCCCAGCGACGATGATGGCGCGGTTGATGAGCTCTCAGGGTGGCCCGCCCGCGGGTTTGGTGCTTCAGAGTCCGTACGCGTCCATTCGAGAATTGGCGAGAGCGTACATCGGCCCACTTTCGGGCGTCGTCTTGGCGGACAGATGGAACATCACCAGAGACATCACGCACGTCGAGTGCCCGACGCTGTTGATTCACGGTGATAATGACGACATCATTCCCATATCGCATTCTCATCTCATCCTCGAGGAGGCCAGGCGAGTCAATGAGAAGCGCGAAGAACACGAAAAGCTCATGCCTTCGTCTATAAATTTGTACGTTCAAGAGGCGTGCGATCACAATAGGTACGACGCGGAGCGGCAGTTGGTTTTGCCTCTGATGAAGTGGGTACGCAAAAAGGTGGTCAACGAGTTACTCGCGCGCACGAGCGCGAACGACAAGACGAAGAATGGTTCGGCAACGCCCAAATCGCTCGACGTCATGGGCTGTCGGCTATCGGCGGAATCCTTCATGCTCAAGTACAGAAGGGCAAATCAACGCGCGCAAGCCGAGTCTTTCGTGTAGTGTACATCTATTTTTAGTTCTCTTGTAATTTCAATGTCTATTCTATGTAGCTTGGTCGCACCTCAACGAATCATTTAAGCAGTTGGCGCCGCCAGCGAATCGCGAACGCGCGTCGCGATCATATTAAGAAACTCAGTGTCGAGACCGAGCGTCGTCTTGTCAAACCCAACAAGAATTTGTAAACTTGGAAGCATGAAGGATGATAGCATCCCGAGCCCATCATTTCGAACTTTACCAGCGTTGAATTCAGCAGAAGGAGCGACGAGGCTGTCGTCTTCTCCACTGAGCAACCAGGGTTGGAGATGAGCGTACAGAATCTCGAGAACGTTTTCAATCGAAATGACGACGACTCGTATGTTGGATTCAACCGACGCCAATTTAGCAATCAAATCAACTTCGTGGGCGTTTTGCTGGCAAAGTACTCTGATGCTATCCAAACCTTGGTTGAGTTCTCGTCTGGAATCTGCCAAGCGTTGAAGATCGATGCAGAGTTTCATCACGAGCGTGCCAAAGAGGTGCATCGTCGGTCTCTCGTCGCCGACGGCTCCGTCAGAAGCAGAAAAACTGAACTTGGTGAGGCCCTTATTGACGAGGACGCGCTGTGCGCTCAGCAACATGCTTCGCACGCTAATGAACCGCTCATACATTCGATCGGCAGCATCAATCGCGTGCAAGTCGTCCGAAGCCATGAGCATCAAGTCGTCATCTGGAGATGTGTGGCCGAGAGTTCTGGAGATGTACTTGACGTACTTGTTTGCATCCGAACAAAGGGTAACCGTGAGAACGTCAATCGCACCTTGTAACCGAAGCTTTGGATCAGGAAGAAAATGTCCTTTGAGTAAACGGGTCACAAGGTTGACGGTTGCCTCAAGCTCTGCCAAGTCTGCCAAGTGTGGTCGCGGCGCTCTATCTGCGAGCACACGTTGGATGACGGCGATGTGCGCTTCGACAAACACGAGAGTCTGCGTGACAATCTCTGGAACGCCTCCACTTTCAACGATGGCACCTGGGTACTGCGCGAGTGTAGGCGCTGGCACAGGTTTCGGCGCCGGGGAAGCGGAAAGCAAGCTACCGACGAGACGAATAATGTTCACCAAGAGCTTGTGGTGACGCATGCGAGGAATTGGAAGCTCCGCCGACGGCTTGTCCGCCACCATGGTCGCAGCCGTGGCTGAAGCGCTGTGGATATCGGCGTACGCATCGATGGCGCGGCAGTTTGTCAAAGAGACTAGTGTTCCAAGCGCGAGCATCTGTCCAGGTTCGCTCTGAGCCATACGCTGAAGAAGAGAAAGCGACGCCTCAATTGCCTTGGACTGCGACGACGCCCTCGGAGTGTTCAGCACCAAATCTGGCATGGAAACAAACTCGAGATCACGCAAGCATGTCTTTGCTACGTCGTTTTGCAAGAGCAAAACTTCAATACCACCGACGCCAGTACCGGCACACACAGCCACCATTGCCTCGAGGGCTGCCAACGCGACAGCCTTGGCGTCGTTGGAACCTTCGAGCGCATCGCGAGATATGATATCGACGAGCGCGGTGGCGTCGCGCTGGATGATAGCCGCGTTGCCCTTCTCGATGTCAATGTCCACGGCTTGTGAGAAAGCGACCGATGTACCAGCGATCGCTTGACCTTGCTTTGTGACTGGGCTAATCCCATCACTATCGGCGCGGCAGTACGCCAAATAGTCAAGCAGCGCGCCAATGACGGCAAGTCTCGATGCTTGCGGCACCGGCGATCTGTGGAGTAAACATGAGATGAGACCGCGGAGTAGCGCCCGACACTTAGACGGTGCGAGAACATTCGAAATGTCACCCTTGGCTCGATCGAGCTCGCCGAGACGCCGAAGCCGCGACAAGATAATTTGCACGAGACGACAGAATGGCACAGCCTTCGCCAAATCAGAACCGCCTCCGAAAGGTTCAGCCTCGCAGAGACCGGAGAGAATACCATCCACAAGCTCGAAAAGAATGCTGTGCGCACTCATGGGACTATCATCGACAGACGACGTCACCGACGAAGCTCTTTGGAGATCCATGTACGTCACAATGCTCAGTAGGCCCTTCGTGACAGCTTTCGTGATGAGAATTTCCCAAGCTGAGAAAATTTCCGATCTCGCTGTCGCGTCCTCGACAACCATATTGCGAGCGTCGATGACGCGCATCGTCGCCTCAATGGCACGCGCCCTCTTCTGCCTCGTGAATTCCACCGTGTCGTGGCGACTGAGATGGTAGTGCATTTGAGAGTCGGCGTCGATGCGCTTCCCTTCCAATTCAAGCTTATGTCTCACTGTGGCGGCGTCAATCACCTTGTCCCCACGACGAGAAGTCGTCCAAATACCACCCTCAGTCAGCGTCCTGCTGTCGTCTAGTATTTCACGCGCAGAAAGTTCTTCGCGCGCTTCCACGACTTCGTCGGGTAGCGAAGCGAGCACTGAGTGTTCATCAAAACCGTGGTCCATTTGGCTGACGCTCTTTGGAAGCTCCAAAGCTGCAAACTGTCCGTGCTCTGTGTTGGGATCGTGGGAGTACGCACCCAACCCTTCGCGCCCGTTGTCCAACAGTACGTTCATGATTTCCAAGACGAGGGGCGGCGCCATTTCAGGCAGTCGCCCTTGTGCTGGTGGGGCCTCTTTTTCAAGCACTTCGGCGCATGTTCTCATGATACTCGCGCGATGGTGCATCACTGAACGTCTCTTGGACGGCTCGGAAGGAAGCTCAGTCCGCAATGCGTCGGACAAGAGATCGGCGAGCGCCAAATCTCGCGAGTGCGGCGGCCATTGTCCCAACAACTCCATGGTTGGGGCGCACGTCGACTCACACGTGACCAAACGACGCAGTAAGTCGGCAGCGAGTTCTGGAGCATTGTACGGAAGCACGACGCTCGCGTGCATCGATGGCGGCGCAGCTTCGAGAAGCTCGAGCAGAACGCTAAGACAGTTGAACTCGGTGAACGGAGCGATACTAATCTCATTCGAAGCGCCCGTCAGGTCAAATCCAAGCAACAAATGAGACATGTTCGTACCCTTACAGAGAAGATTCTCGTGCAAGATTTCAAATACCACGGACGCACACGCGATGGCGTTCGATGCGTTCTCATCCAATCTATTTGCGCCTTCGCTCGCCGGTACCGTCGCAAACGCTAACTCGAGACAACTCGCGCAGCCTTCAACCACAGCCGCCCGCGAGGATGGCGGTAAGAGGAGCGCAAAGTGGTCAACTCGGCAGCACATGACTCGCATGATGCGGAGCGCAGATAGTGGGATAGCCGGGTTAAACTTGTATTGGACGTACCCGACGATGTTCGCCAACTGGACCATGTCTTGCGACATGATCTCATCCATAGTATGGTAGAAGACAGCGTCTTTGTTCTTCGCGCGAAGGCTGGCGACTGCTTGCTCGTCGATGGAGAAAATATACTCGAGCAACTGCAGCGCTCCTAGCACAGTCTCCTCCAGCGCCGCACCGTGTGAGGCGTTGCGTTCGAAGCTCAATGCCTCTGTTCCCACTGACAAAATGTTGGTCAGTACGCTGAAAGTAGTGCCGGACGTCAAAAAATCGATGAGAAGCTGATAGCCTGGTAAACCCGGCTTATCAAGTGCGTGATGGGAACCAGATTGACCACGAACTGTCAGGGCGTACGATGTTTCTCCCAACCCTATCGCGAGCGCGCCGCTCGTTGAAGGGGCGTCGGAGACTGCATCAGCCAACTCTTGCGTGTTCAACGCCACTTCCTGATAACATTGCAACATGAACATGAAATGGTCGATGCAGTCGCGCGCGATGGTCCACCTCTCTGTTTGATCTTTATGAATACGAGTACCCAACTCTCCGAATAAACGGTCACGAATGAATCTAGAATGATACCACGCTGGGGTGGCTCCATCTGCGCACGGTCCGACGCCGCTATCTCTCGTAATCGTAAGCAACTTACTGATCAACCTCAACCATCCAGCCGTGCTTGCGTAAGACTGCTCCTGACTTTCAATGGCGCCGTAAATGTACGAGATGTCCGATCTTTGGGCATTCGAGGCCTGTAGCGTGCCTGTCTGAGTTGGGTTCGGCAGCACGCCGGCTTGGTCTAGTAACTGCCATACATCTGTCGCAATGTTGGCATCAGAACACAGCGATCCGATCGCATCGAGAAGCGCAGCTTTAAGACTCAACGGCACTGGATTCACGTAGAGCTGGAGTAGTGCATCCATGAGCGACGCGCCGATGCGGTGCTCCAACCACATAAGCCAATGTGCCGCGTCGGCCCTTTCTGCATTCTCCATCACAGACTTGAAGACGTTCAAGTACGCTTGCAACCCCTCCGCATCGGCTTCATTCATTTCTGGGTCACCCTCTCTAGGGTCGTACTCTTCGCCAGCGTCAATCAGATCTTCCGGAGAAGACATGAAACGTTGAACATATCCAATCAAAGCACCTAAAAGTCTGTCCCAGTTAGCCGCACCTTGGCTTCGCTGCAAAAGTTCAAAAATGTTTCGTGCGCCTTCAGTGCTGTGTGCGAGGACGGTGCAAAGGTCGAGTAGCTTGACGAGAGAGCCAACCGAGTGCTCTGCATCACCCGCAATCTCGAGGAAGCTCTTCATGCTGTTGCACTTCGCCGTCATCGATGGGTCTTGTCGATAGATTTCGGCGAAGACAGAAAAGAGGTCAGCTAAAGGCTTCGCTGGGTCTATCTCGATCGTGTACCCATTTTCAACGTAAGGCTCTCTCACGGCGGAACCGTCAGTTAACATCCTATGTAATGTCGTCTTACGTAAATTGTGGTAGAGATATCTCGACATAATATCGTGCACGAGCGCCAGATACTGCGTTTTAGCCACAGCGTGATCATCCTGAAAGACACCCGTCTTGAGCACCGTATCTATTGCCACGAGTGCGTCGTTCTTGAGACTCTCTTTTATCCCATCCTCCGCTTCGGGTAACCCAAGATCAAGGGCGAGAACAGACCAAGCGAAACGAGCGAATGAAAACATCGCAGGGGCGTTCGCTGAGTTGATGGTCGCGGAAACACCCTTTGCCAGTTCCTGCTTTGGTGTCGCCGCCTCGACGCCAGCACTGAGAGGCGTGAACATCGCTGCGGTAGCCAACACAGCACCGTACCCAGTCGGAAGGTCTTCCATCGCTACTGAATTGATATCTTTGATGGCTTCAGCAGATCTTCCAGCCAACACGAGAAGAGCTTGAGCGTTGTCAACGCTGAGATTTGGCGCAACTCGAGTGGCGTGGAAGAGACACTCGACGACCAATCTTCGCTCCTGCGCTACGTATTCTTGGCGAAGCACAGGTCGCCCGCGTATGTCCAGCAATCTATCTAACGGGCCGAGTAACCGTTCGTCGGTAACCGCACCAGGCATAGCCAGCGCGTGAGCGGCCACGTTTGACTGCACCGGGGTGACCAGGAAAGGTCCTCCCGGTGGTGGGGCGGTCACCAACTTGATCAACCGCGAAAACAACGAACCATCTCTGAGCAGCTCGATCACAAACTCCCTTATTTCGTCGCTAATGACATCATCCAGCGGCGCTGTACCGTCTGCGCAGCGTAGAGCGACTAGTAGGGACTCCAAAGCGGCTGCGCGCTCGCGCATGTAGACTCCGACCGCCGACGGCACGACGTCGTTCGGCGGTGCACCGTTCTCTATCGCGCCGACAATCAACTCGATACACGCGATCTCATTAATATCGAGGGCGATCGCGATCGTGCTCGCGTGTTCCATGTCCAACTGACCGAGTCGCGCCTCGACTCCATTGCTCAGCGTCACCACTCCAGACGTCACCTTGGCCGCATCCTCCGGTTTCCTCGGCTCAAAGAACGGTACGTTCAAGAGTTTATCTTTGTTTCTCTTCAGCGCGCTCCTCGCCCGCTCGCGCTCTCGCTCGCTCGGTTGCCCGAGCTCGAGTCTACGCAGAGACGCCAAAAGAGATTGGTACCGGTGCGCCGGCGAATCGTTCGAAGACGACGTCGACGGACCGTCCATAGCGAAATCGCGAGCCGACACCACGCCGTGCGTGTTCTCACCGTATCTCTCGTCGCGCGAACACCGCGTTCGGCGGGCGGAGACCAGCTCTGGCGCGCGCGCGTGGAAGACTCGCCAGTGAGCGCGTTCGATCGCCAACGGGTTTCGACGCCACCGGTCCGACCGTAATCGTATTTAATTCACGTTTACTTTATCTTTATTAAAAGAGACCCACATGGTGTCGGTTTCAAGCGAGAGCTATTTTATATAATCAAAATAGAATACATAATACGAAATTGAGCGCACATCGCGACGAATAAAAAATCGCTCCTTTCAGGGGATCGTCGCAGCCTCTACGCAGAAAGCGAAGACGTCGCCTTGCGCTCGAAGCTGCAGCTTCCGCCTTTTCAAGTCGCGTAAGCAACGAAGGTGCGTACCCGAACCCGACGAAGAAGAAGAAACTCGATGCGACTCGAATCCGCGCGCTCATGCATGCGAGGAGGGAGCGCCGACGCGCTCGTACCGATGGCGAGACGATGGCTCAGCGCACGCGAGCTGTAGCGATCAGCAAGCCCTAGGGCGAGATGCTGAAGAGGGGTTTCATGCGCGAGCGGTGGCAACGTCGCCGGATCTGTGGGCGTTAACGCGCGTGATGAAGATTTGCTTTAATGATCTTTCTCTAAGCGCGGTTTTCGTCGGCGACGTGGGCTCGCGCGCGGCGTCGCAGGCGTGGGTGATGGGTTGGTCTCGGCGGCGAGAAGCCCTAGTGTGCGTGATGACCGAACGTGTTGACTGACGAGCGATTACTTTATACGCGACGCGCAGATGGTTAAGTACGCGAGAGAACCGGAAGATGCCGAAAAGTCGTGCAAGGCTCGCGCCTCCGACCTTCGCATCTCCTTCAAGAATATGCGCGAGACGTGCATGATGTTGAAGGGCAAGAAGCTTGAGGATGCCGAACAGTACCTCAAGGATGTCCTCGCGATGAAGCGCTGCGTTGTCTTCCGCCGCTTCTGCGGTGGTGTCGGCCGCACGGCGCAGGCCAAGAACGAAGGTTCTACCAACGGCCAAGGTCGCTGGCCGAAGAAGGCCGCGGAAGCTTTGCTCGGTTTGTTGCAAAACGCGAAGAGCAACGCGGAAACGAAGGGCTTGGACATGGAGAACCTCTCCGTTTCCCACATCCAGTGCAACAAGGCTATCCCGCAGCGCCGCCGCACCTATCGTGCGCACGGTCGCATCAACCCGTACATGTCCAACCCGTGCCACGTCGAACTTGCTCTCAGCGAGAAGGTTGAGGCGGTCAAGCGCGAAGCTGAGCCGGTGCGCCTCACGCGCAAGCAGCAAGCGAAGCTTCGCTCCGGCTCTAAGTCGGCGTAAATCCGATTCGTGACTAGATGGGGGGTTGTTGAGCGGATACTTGTAGAGGCAAGTTGTTCGCGAGAACTAGGATTCGGTGTCTCCGTTAGACGGGGAACCGCTTTCTTTGTATTAAGGAGCTAAGGTTTCTTTCACAAAAGGACTTTCTATACTTTTGACCGCGACTATGACTACACAAAACTTTTCTTTCGCAGCACTGACTAGAGGAAAAGACTCGCGACGAACACGATATCGCGTCGAACGAGCTCACTTGCTTGCGTAAACTTTTCCTGAAGCTCGTTCTCGCCGATGACCCGGCAAGCATCGGAAAGCTGGCGCAAAACCTCTTCAACTCGCCGTATCGCGCGTACGATGGACCCTTCGAATAAGTCTGTCATCTTCATGATGTCTGCGAACTTGTTACCGCTGCACCAGGCGAGCATGACTTCCATCAGCTCGCATCTGAAGCCTTCAACGTATTCTTCGACATCTACGGTCATCTTGCATTCAGCCATTTGCTTGCCGACTTTGCGCGCGACGTCCTTCAATCTGTTGAAAACTTCACCAGCTTCATCGCTCAGTTTTGGGGTATCTCGTGACTTTTCACGCCAGACTAGACACGAGACGAGGGCTACGAGCATTTGTACGGAGACGTCTTTGAACATGCCGTTAAAGATGAGCTCTGTGGTAACGAGCTCATCAACTGAAGCGAGTTCGCAAGCAACGCGACCCTTCGTCTGCACCACACCCTCCGCGCTAGTGTGACCGAGTCTCTTGAGAACGCGGCGCATCTGTTTCAAATCATTTCTCATTATCATACCAGCGGCATCTTTGGCATCTTTCTTTGCTTTTTTCAACGCGATGGACAACTGTCTCTTCTCCTTGTGCGCGGCAAGTTGTTCCGCAAGATGTTGACTTTCGGCAATCGGATGCTTCTTCATCATTGACTTAATGGTACTGATACGTTTAAGAAGCTTGGTGAAATTTTCACTGTTAATCTTCAAGTCCTTTTCACCATCAAGTACTGGTACTCCTTCTGGAAATCGTTTCAAAACTTCACCCACACTGCTAATACATCTATCTCGAGCCTCGCGTGGGTGCAAGTCCTTGGGCAAGTACACGCGCACGCTACTCAACACGTCCAATTGCTCGAGAGGCACGCGAATGACTCGCGGTTCTGATGTTTCATCGTCGTCGTTCACGGTTAAGAACTCGTATCTATCGCTCTTGATTCTCCCAGCGCTCGTAGTCTTGCCATCGAGGCTATCTCGAGTGCGCAACAAAACATCGATGCCGTACGCGGCTTTTCCCGCTTTCCCGCCTCCACCAATTCTTTCAAATGCTACAACCATACCCCAAACAACGTCCTCTTCACCCGGTTCTGCACCTGGTTCTGGTATTTTGATGTTGTCGTTCTCATCCGACAGATCATAGATTGATGGCGCCTTTGTGCACACGCGCACGAGACGACCGGGCTGTAAAAATGGTACGGCATAAGTCGGCGTGTTCGTCACGATGCGGCGTTCGCGAATCATGGCATCTAAACCATCCTTTAGCTTGACGTACTCATCAACTTTCTCTTCATCGCGAACTTTGACAGAGTCTCGCTTGGTCTCAATCTCGACAATCTTGGCTTCAAGAGCTGGGAGCGCTCGATCGTTTTGGAATTGCGCAAACGATGACTGAATCAACGCCTCAGGATCAGCACCTTCAACGCGCAAAAGGTTTAAAATCATCGCATAGTTGAGGTGGAATGCGCTGTCAAGCGTATCGGATTGCCCGTGGAGCATATTCTTCGCAACAGGAGGATCCATTCGCTCATCCATCATCAAGATGACCAAACCGCGGTCGTCTTTACCGCGACGACCGGCGCGCCCCGACATCTGAATGTATTCGCCAGACGTGATCCATCTGAAACCAGCACCGTCAAACTTGCGAGGAGAACAAAACACAACCGTGCGCGCCGGCATGTTGAGACCGACGGACATTGTTTCAGTGGCGAACAGCACCTTGATGAGACCCTCTTGGAAGAGAATCTCAATGACTTCTTTCAATATCGGCAAGAGACCAGAGTGGTGCACGCCGAGACCTCGTCTAAGAAGATTCGGCAAGTTAGCAACTTGTGGTAAGCGCTTGTCCTCCTCAGAGAGAGAGTCCATGGCGTTCCAATAAATCGTATCAATCAATTTCTTTTCGTCTTCGTCACACAAATCAACCTTGTGCAATGAGTTTGCCATCTTTTCGCATTCGTGCTTGTTAAAGGCAAAAACAATCACCGGATCGTAGTTACGCTCGACCACCATGCGGATAATTTTAAAAATGTCCTGGTTCACCGGATCCGGTTTGCCATCCTCACCCTTTGCCCGGTTGGCCACGCGTGCAGCGGCCGAGCCTCCGCCGTCGGAGATGATATTTACGGCTTGCTCAAAGTTGTTGTCTCTAAACTTTGATTGTCGATCCATGACCAGGAATATACCTTCACCATTCGCCGGAAAAATGTAGTGCTCCAACGGGGTCGGGCGGAAATCAGTGTACACGATGTGGCATGGCTGATGATGCGTCTTGCAAATCCACTCAGCAAACTCTCGCGCGTTTGGAATAGTCGCCGACAAAAATACGTATTTGACCGCATCGGGTAGCAGCACGATGGACTCTTCCCACACCACACCCCGTTCACTATCTCTCATATAGTGGATTTCATCGTATATCACCCACCCAACTTCACGCATGACTTCACCGCCTCTGTACAACATTGACCTCAAGACTTCCGTCGTCATCACCAAACACGACGCGCTCGGATTGATGACGACATCCCCCGTCATCAGACCCACGTCTTGAAACTCCTCCTTCAACTCTCGATACTTTTGGTTACTCAACGCCTTGAGCGGCGACGTGTACACCACCCGCTGACCATCACGAATCGCCATCGCAATCGCGTACTCTGCCACGACAGTCTTACCCGCTGACGTGTGCGCACTCACCAGCACCGACTCTTTCCTCTCCAAACACTCGACCGACTTTTGCTGAAACGTATCCAGCTCAAACGGGTACGACTTCGCCATGTCATCCGGTAGCCTAATCGTCCCTTCGTCTCGCGACGACGCGTCCCCGGCGGGTCGAACGACGTCGTGCAGACACCCGTGTCCATTCCCTGTCGGCGCGATGCGTCGTCCACCAGCCGCCAACACGGCGTCCTCATCCGTCTTGTGTTTTTTAAACCGCGCCGCGTGTCCCGGGTCGTCTTCCCTCGGTCGTCGCGGCATGTCGACGTCGGATGTTGGACGTCAGACGTCAGACGCGCGCGCGTCTCGATGTGCCGTTTCGGGCGGCGGCGATGTACACTTTTTTGAGTGAGACGGTTTGAAGTGAAAGATTTGGATTTGTCGCGGTCCGCGTCCGTCACACTCGCGCGCGCCGATATGAGAGGACAAATGCGCGACGCGCGCGCGACGACGGTGAACGTCGATGCGTCGACGGTGCGCGCGATTCGTAACGCCCGTGTTGGCGTCGAACTTCACGCGCACATTAATGGGTGCGTCAGAGACGAAACGTTGCTCGAGCTCGCGCGGGCGAAAGGTTTGGGAGACGAGTGCGCCGCCACGCTCGCGTCCGAGCGCGAGCTCCTGGTGTGTTTTGAAATTTTTAAGCTCATTCATCGGTGTTGCGGCGATCTGGGAGCGATTCGACGAATCACTCGAGAGGTTGTTGAAGACTTTGAACGCGACGGGTGCGCATATTTGGAGCTGAGAACGACACCGAAGCGGGCGCCGGATCTCGGGATCGATAAAGAGGGGTATGTCGAGGCTGTGTTGGCTGGAATGCGGGATGCTCAGTGTTTGGGGGATGGCTCGGATGGGAGAATCGTCGTGAGATTGGTTTTGAGTATCGATAGAGCCAAGGATGACGACGAGAGTAAAGCTCGAGAGACGGTGGAGTTGGCTAAAAAGTATAAATCGCAGGGCGTCGTCGGCGTCGACCTGAGCGGTGCGCCCACGGTTGGGTCTTGGGCGATGTATAGAAGTGCTTTGCGTGACGCGAGAGCGCACGGGCTCGGCGTGGCTTTGCATTGCGGGGAAGTTGAAAACACGACTGAGGAACAGAGCTCGATGCTCGATTTTAAACCAGATCGGCTAGGGCACTGTGTGCACACCGTTCGCGACGCAGACCTCTACGAGAAACTCTTACAATCGAAAATACCCGTAGAGCTCTGCTTGACGTCTAATGTCATGACGCGTTCGAACGAGTCGTACGCTGCGCATCACTTTGGCGAGCTTCGCGCTCGCGGACATCCCGTCTGTCTCTGCACTGACGACACGTGGGTATTTAACACAACCTTGTCGCACGAGTACGCCATCGCCTGCGAAACCTTTGACATGACGGTCGACGACATTCGTGAAATGTCCACATGTGCCATGGGTTTTGCGTTTTGCGACGACGAGACAAAGGAAAACGTCGTCAGGAATCGATTGCGCGCGTGGTGATGGTATAGTACCGGGTAGAGTAAATTTATTGCAACAGTTTGTCTAGAAGTAGTTCACAAGTCATGGTGCGCGCGAGAGAGATATCGCCTCGCATCGCTACTGGATGACGCAGCAGCCGTTTGCATTCTTGACGCCGTACCTCTTCGGGTTCAAGTGCACGTCGACGACGGTGTCAAACACCGCGGCTAAACCGTTTTGCGTGAGCGCGCTACACTCCACGTACGCCGCCGCGCCTATTCTCTGTCTCAAATTCTCACCGTCTCGTCGACTCACCTCCCCTTTACCCGCGTCTCGAAGATCCGTCTTCGTCGCCACCAACACGATCGGCACTCCAGCGGCGCGCGTCTCGAGTTCTGCCCTCCATTTCGCCTCCACCGACTCGTAGCTCCCTCGCGAATCGCACGAAAACGCCAACAGCATCACGTTCGCCCCGTCGTACGACAACGGTCTAAACTGCGCGTACTCATCCTGCCCCGCCGTGTCCCACAGCCCGACATTCACCGTTCTCCCATCCTCCGCCGTGACGTTTTTGCTGTAATTATCAAATATCGTCGGCATGTGATCCGTCGGAAACGTATTCGTAGCGAAGCACATCAACATGGACGTCTTCCCCACCGCCCCGTCGCCCACCACGACGCACTTGACGGCGACGTAATCCAGTTCCGTTTCGTCCGACATCGCGTCTACTCGCGAATCGAACACTCAATCAAACACGCTTTCCCTCGTCCCGTCGCTCGCTCGTCCGCTCGTCCGCTCGTTCGTTCGGCACCGGAACGAAGGACTACCACAAAATTTCCACAAAAAGATTACAGAAACCCCGACTGTGCGACCGACTCTCGCGCGCGTTCGTTCCTCCCCCGGCGTCTTTGGCTGCGCTCGAATGAACCCCTCTCGCGTCTTCACGCGGCCGACTGCGCGACGACGACAGTGACGCGCGACGGTGACGGTGACGGTGACGGTGACGAACGAAATCCAACTGACAAAGTTGTCAAAAATCTCCAAAAACTGGAACAAAGAAAACCAACTACGGTAATTATGAGTCATGACTCGTCAATGAGTCCCACACTCCAACACGGACGCGAGCGTCAGTCTCGACGCCGCCGCGTTGACGACGACGACACACGACGACGACGACGACGACGTCGGACGGGTGACAAAAACGGGCGACGGAAGTTTCGAACTTTCGCGTTCGCGCGTCGTCGTCCAGTCTAAACCCGTCATGTCGCACCGACGGAAGCACGTCCAGGCGTTGGCGCACGAACGCTTCGACGAGGCGTGGACGTGGTGTGCGTCGTGACGGACACGCTCGGGAGTAACTTGCTCGAGGTTCGGAAAGGGGGATCGACGACGACGACGACGACGACGACGACTGTGATTCGCGTCCCGGCCAAGTTTAAGAAGCTCGTGTACTTTCGTCCGGGGATGTACGTCGTCGCGACGTTCGTCGGGCGAGACGAGTTGGAAGGAAGCGACGCCAAGGTCACCGGGGAGCTCGTTCGGGTGCTGTACGCCGATCAGGTGAAGGAATTGAAAAAGCGAGGGGACGGATCTTGGCCCGCGTCGTTCGGGGATGGTTCGGGGGGTGGTGACGGCGTCGACCGCGGCGCGGGGTGTCCGTTGGCGGATTTGGCGGACGCGTTGAGAGAGGACGAGGCGGCGGCCGTCGCGGCGAGCGACGCCAAAGTCGGCGAGAGCGACGACGAGAGCGATGACGAGAGCGACGACGATTTACCACCGTTGATTCAAAACCGAAACCGACGGGTCGTTCAGACGTACGACGAGAGCAGTAGCGAGGAGGATGGCGATTGATTTTGTAAAACAAAACTTTGTAGGCGGCTGAAGCGTCCAAACCGCGCTCGCGAACACACGCGCACCCTCACTCACTCACTCACTCACTCACTCACCGACGACGACATCGATCGACGACGCGGGTTCACGCGTCCGTCCAACCGTTTCGTCGCACGCACAGATGACGACGCGCGCCCTCGCCGCGCGCGTCGCGTCCTCTCGCGCCGCGTCGGCGTCCTATTCTTCCTCTGATTCGCACCGCTCGCATCAGCGGCGGCTTGGCCCGCGTAGTCGCCCCATCCGTGCGTCGCGCGGACGCATCGCGCCCGTCGTTCGCGCGTCCGCGGCGAAGAAAGACCCAGCAAATCTGGCCGTGTTCGTCAGCGGAGGTGGATCGAACATGCGCGCGATTCACGCGGCGTGCGAGGACGGAAGAGTCAACGGGAGGATCGCCGTCGTGGTGACCAACGCGACGGATTGCGGCGGCGCGGCTTGGGCGCGCGAACGCGGGATCCCCGTGTTGATTTACCCGCCGAAAAAGACAGACGCGAACGGGATGACTGCGAACGAGCTCGTCGACGCGCTCACGCGCGAACACGCGGCGAAATTCGTCCTTCTCGCCGGGTACCTTCGTCTCATACCGCCAGAGCTCTGCAGAGCGTACGAAGACGCCATGGTGAACATTCACCCCGCGCTTTTACCCGCATTCGGTGGCAAGGGCATGCACGGAGACAACGTCCACCGCGCTGTCGTCGCCTCGGGCGTTCGCTACTCTGGACCAACCATCCATTTCGTCAACGAGGAGTTTGACAAGGGTAAAATTATCGCGCAAACCGCCGTTCCGGTTTTCCATTCCGACGACGCGTCCGCCGTCGCCGCGCGCGTCCTCGAGCAAGAGCACTTGCTTTTTCCTCGCGTCGTCGCCGCGTTGTGCGACGATCGCGTGCGGTTTCGAGACGACGACGGCGTGCCGTACATCATCGACGACGACGACGCCGTCGTCGACGACGTTTAATATACCGTAGCCATCCGTATGTATTAGCCATCCCAAAACAAAGAAAACCGTTCGTTCGGTCGTTCGTTCGTTCCCGAATGTCCGATTTATCCATCCAACATCGACCATTCACGACTCAAGAAAAAAACCAGTCACTGTTGAGACTTGAATACGATTTGA
>Ga0181570_10002110_pt1 | contig 16272 bp, 16 predicted proteins | sample 101ome_18_FD_148667 | JGI IMG/M metagenome (GOLD analysis project Ga0181570, IMG submission 148667) | Coastal salt marsh microbial communities from the Groves Creek Marsh, Skidaway Island, Georgia - 101406AT metaG (spades assembly) | ecosystem: Environmental > Aquatic > Marine > Intertidal zone...
ACCCAAGGGGGCAGACCATTCGGAATAATTGATAAATCCACCCGCCCCATGGGTTTTCAGGTATTCGGGCTGGATCGCCAGCGTTTTCGTTAAATCCGCAGGGGATTTCAGGAAATGCGCGCAGCAATCAAATTGCACGCCCAGCCATTTGTGCGGGTTAAATACAATGCTGTCTGCGCGATCCGCGCCTTGCCATAGATGGCGATATTCGGGGCAGATCATGGCCGATCCGGCCCAAGCGGCATCAATGTGCGTGTAAAGATCGAATTCGCCAGCAATATCCATGATGGCATCAATTTGGTCGCATGCACCCATGCCAGTGGCCCCGACACAGGCGATAATCCCTGCTGGACTGTATCCTGCCGCTTTATCGTCTAATATCGCCTGACGAAGGGCGCTTGGGTCCATGGAACGCAATTTACCGGCAACCGGTATGCGCACAATGTTGTCGCCGCCGATACCTGATATCCATACGGCGCGATCAATGGATGAATGTACTTCGCTGCTGCAATAAACACGCAGGCGGGGTTGCGCAGATAATCCTGCGCTGTTGCCTGACCAATTCAGGGCGCGTTCGCGCATGGTCAGCACGGCGGCCAATGTGGCGCCTGATGCGCTGTCTTGGATCACGCCGGAAAATCCGGTGTTCAGCCCCACAGCTTGGCGCAGCCAATCCAGCGTTTTGGTTTCCATTTCCGTGGCCGCAGGCGATGTTTGCCACAACATACATTGCGCCGCCATAATCGATGCCGCCTGTTCGGCCAACATACTGGGTGGTGTGGCATTGGCGGGGAAATAGGCGAAAAACCGGGGATGTTGCCAATGGGTCATACCGGGCAGCACAATGGATTGGAAATCATTCCAAATATCGCGCATGTCCTGACCGGTTTCTGGGGCGCTATCGGCCAATTGGGCTGCAATATCGCCGGGTTTCGATTGCGCGCGCACGGGTAAATCACGAATGTTTTCATGATATTTTGCGCCCCAATCGGCGATTTCTTTCGCCCATTGGCGATATTCGTCCCAGTTCATTGTAAATTACACCAAATCGTTCGCCAGTTCGGCGACGACCTGCGCATAGACATCGCGTTTGAACGGTACAATCCGGTCTGCCAACTCGCCAGCGGGCAGCCATTGCCATTGCGAAAATTCCGGGTGTTCGGTTTCGATGTTGATATCCGCGTCGGTCCCGTGGAACGTCAGGCGAAACCATTTCTGTTTTTGGCCACGATATTTGCCGCCCCAAATCTGGGGGATCATTTCCAATGGCAGGTCATAGGCCACCCAATCCGCCGTTTCGGAATCAATATCCACCAAATCAGGCGTAACGCCGGTTTCCTCGGTCAATTCGCGCAGGGCTGCATCACGCGGGGTTTCGCCCGCATCGATGCCACCTTGGGGCATTTGCCATGCGTCTGAATTGTTGTCCAAGCGCTGGGCCACGAAAACGTGACCCGACGCATTGACCAACATGATGCCCACGTTTTCACGATAGGGCAGTGTATCGATATTGATCTGGCCCATTATTTCGCCATCTCGATTGCGGACAAACCTTTCAGAATATCAATGGCATAGGCCAGCTGATAATCTTCGTCGCGTAGCTTTGCGCTTTCTTCGGCCTTGGCACGGTCCTCTTCGATTTGGCGGATCTCATCTTCGCTTAGGCTGTCATTTGACAACGACCCGCGCAGATCAGCTTCGGAACGGGTGGGGCGATCGTCTTCGTCCTCAGGCTCGACCGAGCGGCGGGGCTGTTTGACGATGATGTCAGGCGACACGCCCAGATTTTGGATTGACCGGCCCGATGGCGTGTAATAGCGCGCCGTCGTCAACCGCATTGCACCGCTGCCGCGCAGTGGCATGACGGTTTGGACCGATCCTTTGCCGAAACTTTTGGTGCCCACAACAATCGCGCGGCGATGGTCCTGCAATGCGCCGGCCACGATTTCGGATGCAGATGCGGACCCGCCGTTAATCAACACGACGATCGGTTTGCCATCAATCAGATCGCCCGCCTTGGCGTTGAACCGTTCGCCATCGTTGGGATCACGACCACGGGTGGATACGATTTCACCCTTTTCAAGGAATGCGTCGGATACACGGATCGCTTGGGTCAACAATCCGCCGGGATTGTTGCGCAGATCCAAAACAACGCCATTGATGTTGTCGATGCCGCCGGCCGCTTCGATTTGTTCGGCCAACCCGTCTGCCATATTGTCATAGGTGTTGTCGTTAAATGTGGTGACACGCAAGACAACTGTTTCACCTTCGGAGCGGGCACGCGCCGCGGTCAGTTGGATGGTGTCGCGGATGATTGAAACATCAAACGGCTCGGTTTCGCCTTCGCGTACGACTGTGATGATAATTTCGGACCCGACTGGCCCGCGCATGCGATCGACAGCTTCGTTCAAAGTTAGGCCAAGCACGCTTTCGCCATCAACATGGGTGATGAAATCACCAGCCTCGATGCCGGCGGCATCGGCGGGCGTGTCGTCAATGGGGGACACCACTTTGACATAGCCTTCTTCTTGGGTGACCTCAATGCCCAGTCCACCAAATTCGCCACGGGTCTGTGTCCGCATATCGGCCGCATCATCGGGCGATAGATAGCTGGAATGCGGATCCAATGATGTCAGCATACCATTGATGGCTGCTTCGATCAGGTCGCTTGCGTCAACTTCTTCTACGTATTCAGAACGAATGCGATCAAAGATACTGCCAAATAAATCAAGCTGCTGATATACGTTATCTTTGTTTGCCTTTTCTTGAGCTAATAGCGGACCAGCCATTTGTGTGGCGGCGCCTAGTCCGACCAGACATCCAAAGCCGGTTGCCAGAATGATTTTCTTGATCATTTTTTATCTCCTATGCGGAACCACTCGGTGGGGTCCTGCGGTTCTTGGTCTTGGCGAATTTCAATGTAAAGGGTTTCTGAACGGATTGTCCCCATATTTTCTGCAGTTTGATCTAAGATTGCGTCAATTGTTTGCGAATTTCCACCCATCATTCCAATTGGGCTGCCCGCTGGGACAACTTGCCCAATTTCACCAAAGGCCTGTGCAAGGCCTGCAATAATAAATAGGACGCCCGTTTGCGGTTCCAATATTGTGACCAAACCATAATCCAATAAAGGGCCGCGATAGCGAATTGTTGCAGCCGTTGGGGATGTGACAATCGCTTGGGCGGGTGTTGCAACAATCACGCCAGGACGTACAATCCCCGCAGCGTCGGGTTCGTTGAAATAACGTATGACCCGACCGGGGACTGGCAATGGCAGCGAACCTTTGCGATCCAGGATCGAGGGCAAGCTGTTTTGCGCCATGTCCACGGCGATCAGGTCTAAGCCTTGGGCAAAAATGGCCAAGGTATCAGAGGCCGCAAGCAAGATTTCCGTTTGCTTTGGGTCCGCGGTAAAGCGTTTGGGCAAATCTGTTCTGTCAGTAATGGCGCGTGTCAATTCCGTGCGCGCCGTTTGCAATTGGGATAGCCCATCGGTGAGGTCCTGAAAAATTTGCGCCTGTAAATCATTCAGATAGACCAAAGTTTCCATTTCTGATCGCAGCCTGTCGACCTTGGCGCGCAGTGCGGGAATGATGTCTGCGACCAACATGGATGCGCGCGCCGTGGTCAAGGGGCCGTCGGGATGCAGGATTTGTGTCTGAACAGGTGCTTTGTCGATGGTCAGTAACACGCCAAGCAGGCGGGCATAGGTGTCCTCTTGTGCGTCCAAACGGTTTTGTAGGCCAGATTTTTGCGTGGTTACATTGCGCAGGCTGTCGCGAAGAATGGCCAAGCCCTGTTCAAAGCTGGTGATCGTTTCCGTCAAGGCGCGCACGCGATCCTTGGCGGATTTGGATTTTTCCAGCGCGATTTGCGCCTGTGCCACATTCTGCGCAGCCTGTTGTGCCTGCTGCGCAAGTTGTTCCAAGGTTTGCGCGGACCCAGGTGTTGTCACAACACCATAGCACAATAACAGTGCAAAGAGGCTACGCATCAGGTGGGTCATAACACTAACAAACTGTTCCCTGTCATTTCATCGGGTTTTTCCAGCCCCATCAGCTGCAACAGGGTCGGGGCCAAATCGGCCAATCGTCCGCCATTGCGCAATGTTGCCCCATCGGGCCCGCCAAACAGGATGACGGGGACCAAATTGGTGGTATGCGCCGTATGGGGCCCGCCCGTTTCGGGGTCGGTCATGGTTTCGCAATTTCCGTGGTCCGCCGTGACGATCATTGCACCGCCTGCGTCCCGCAGGGCGGCGATGACCTGTCCCAAACCTTGGTCAACGGCTTCGCAGGCGCGCATGGCCGCGTCTAGATCACCGGTATGGCCAACCATATCTGGATTGGCATAGTTGGTGACGATCAGGTCATAGCCCTTGTGAATGGCTGTGACAAATTCTTGGGTGACTTCGGGTGCGGACATTTCGGGTTGCAGATCATATGTGGCCACGGCCGGCGATTTCGGCATGGCGCGGTCTTCGCCCTGTTCGGGGGTTTCTTTGCCACCGTTCAGGAAAAATGTCACATGGGGATATTTTTCGGTTTCCGCCAAACGGAATTGGGTTTTGCCCTGTTTGGCGACCCATTCCCCCAAGGTATTTACGATTTTTTGTTTGGGATAGCAGGTGGTCATATAGGCATTGTGATCCGTCGAATATTCCACCATGCCCAGCAGTGCGGCCCAATCTGGGCGGGTGCCTGTGTCAAAATCGGCAAAGCCTTGTTCCCCAATCGCACGCAGAATTTCACGCGCGCGGTCGGCGCGGAAATTCAGACAGAACAACCCGTCCCCTGATTTTGCGCCTTGGTATCCGTTGATCACAGTGGCGGGGATGAATTCGTCGGTTTTGCCATCCTGATACGATTGTGTGATTGCCGTAATTGCGTCAGGTGCTGTTATCGTTGCCGTGCCATCCACCATCGCATGATAGGCCGTTGAAACGCGTTCCCAACGGTTATCGCGATCCATGGCATAATACCGCCCCGTAACGGTTGCCACAAAAACGCCTTGGGGCAGTCGTTGGACAAGGTCTTGCATATATCCTTGTGCTGAACTTGGCGCGACATCGCGCCCGTCCGTGATTGCGTGCAAAACAGTTGGGATATTCGCATCCGAGAGCGCGCGTAGTGCGGCAAGTACGTGTTCAATATGCCCATGGACACCGCCATCGGACACGACACCCATCACATGAGCTGTGCCGCCCGATTTGCGCAGTGTCGCGATGAAATCTGTCAGTGCGGCATTGGTAAAAAAGCTGCCATCCTCGACCGCAAGGTCGATTTGTCCTAGGTCCATAGCGACCACGCGGCCTGCGCCGATATTTGTATGGCCAACTTCGGAATTGCCCATTTGTCCGCTGGGCAAGCCCACATCACGACCGTGCGTGATCAGGGTCGCATTGGGACATTCTGCCATCAGCTGATCAAAGTTCGGGGTGCGCGCCAAAGCGGGCGCATTTGCGCCCGTTTCATCGCGTTTGCCCCACCCATCAAGGATACAGAGTACAACAGGTTTTCGTGTCATTATGGTGCCTTTGTTCGGATGGTATGTGTTTAGGGCGGATTTTATTTAATCACAAGCGCTGCGCGGGGTGCCGCGTTGCGATGTGAGTATTTTGGCAAAAATGAAAGACCTGTGGGGAGATCAGATCCCCGGGACGAGGGGCACGCCACAAGCGGTTAGAGTTGCAAGAGTTAGTGTGAATAAAATGAATTTGGTCATATTAAGTCCGATCTTTATGTTCTGTGGTAGGGTGATCCGGCCAATATTGTTGAGGCGCGGTAGATTTGTTCGCAAAGCATGACACGCGCCAGCATGTGGGGCCAGACCATTTTTCCAAAAGAGATGGAAAAGTCTGCTTGTGCGCGCAAGTTGGGGTCGATGCCGTCTGCGCCCCCAATGATGATTGCCAAGTCTGAGGTGCCTGTGTCACGCCAGCGGCCCAATTGGTTGGCAAAATCGGGTGAGGAGATCAGCTGGCCGCGTTCATCAAGGGTGCAAAGTTTTGCGCCCTTGGGGATTGCGCGTTTTAGCAGTTCGGCCTCGGCTGTCATGCCGAGGTTTTTTTTGTCTTCGACTTCGATAATTTGAGCAGGGGCGAACCCCAAGTTGCGACCTGATTTATTAAACCGGTCAAGGTAATCAGATAATAAATCAAGTTCCGGACCGCGTCTGAGGCGGCCCACAGCACATATGGTGATACGCATTTTATTGGGTTATGCTTGGCTTTGCGGTAGCCACATTTTTTCCAACTGATAAAATTCGCGAACCTCGGGGCGGAAAATATGGACGATGACGTCGCCCGTATCAATCAAAACCCAATCACCTGTTTCTTTGCCCTCGACTTTGCAAAGTCTGGCGTGATCTTGTTTCAAACGATCTGCCAGTTTTTCGGCGATGGATGAAACCTGGCGTGATGAACGTCCGGAGGCGATAACCATATAATCGCCAATAGATGATTTTCCGCGCAGGTCGATTTGCACGACCTCTTCGGCTTTGTCATCGTCAAGGGATTTCAAGATTACGGCCAGCAGTTCTTCGCTGGTGATTTTTGTCGTTCCGCCCGTCATTGTGGGCGAAGGTTTGTCAACAGCTGTGGCTGATATTTGACTAGGTGTCAGGACTCTGTCCTCCTTGACTAGCGCGCTGACGGCCCCAGCGCTGGGCGTGGCTTAAGTATAGCAGTAGAGCACTTAGGTCTCAATCCTTGGTGTGTCAATCGGATAACTGGGGTGTGGCGTTTAGGATACGCACTTCGCTTTGGGGGAATGGGATGGTGATGTTGTGGGATTGGAACGCGTCCCATAGGGCCAGATAAACATCGCCGCGGATGTTTGTCAGGCCGGATGTGGGGTCTTTGATCCAGAACCGCAGGACATAATCCACCGAACTGTTTCCGAAATTTACGATGTGGCACACGGGTTTGCGATCGCCCAAGACGCGCGGGACGGTTAGGGCGGCGTTTATCGCGATGGTGCGAACCTGATGGGGGTCGTCGCCGTAGGCCGTGCCAAAATGCAAGTCAAGGCGGACAAAATCGTTGGAATGGGACCAGTTGACCACCTGACCCGTGATCAGATCTTCGTTCGGGATCAGGTATTCACGGCCATCGCGGGTGACCACGGACACATAGCGCGCGCCCAATGATTCGATCCAACCGAATGTATCGCCCAGGCTGATCACGTCCCCCGGTTTGATGGATTTATCCAGCAAAATGATGATGCCCGAGACAAGGTTTGATACCACTTTCTGCAGACCAAAACCAAGGCCCACACCGATAGCACCTGACAGCACGGCCAGACCTGTCAGGTCAAAGCCAACCGATTTCAGGCCCAAGAAAAACGCAGCACCATACAGGACGACCTGCAGGAATTTGATCACCAAGACCTGCATAGATGGCGAAATATCGCTGTTAGATTTGATTTTCGCGGTGCTGGTGGTCGCGATGAATTTTGCCGCAACAAACAGGCATGTGATGCTAAAGGCGCCCTGCGCCAGCAGCCACAGCGACAACCGGGTGTCGCCAATGGTCAGTGCCGCACTGTCAAGCAGCGCGATGGTGTCGTCGGTCAGGTTCAGCACCGATAGGGTGATCCAGATCCAGCCCAGATAGCGGATCAAGGATCGCAAAAACCCATTGCCAATCATACGGGTCAGGATCGCGATAGTGACCCAGCCCAGTGACAGTTTTGCAGCAATGCCAATCATATAGGACCGGCTGGGCCATGTCATTTCCTGCATCACCAGATAGGTCGCCCACGCGAGCACTACAAAAACGATCAGCGTTAATCGATTGCGCAGGGGGGCCAAAATACGCGCACGCCCTGCGATCAGGGTATCAATTCTGGGCCCCATCACGCGGGCCAACACCCAAGCAGCCAGCGCAATCGCCACGATAATGCCAACCTGATAGGCATTCCAAGGGCGCAATAATCCTGTCGCGAAATACAACGCCTGATCATACAGGCCCAGCGCAATGTCGCCAGTGTTTTGCGCGCCATCGGGCGCGGTTTGTGTCGTATCTGTCATATGATGTTCCCCTGACCTGACCACTACAGTACTGCGAACGCATGATTGGATCAATTCAGGAAATAGGCGGTGGAAATATTCCTTGCAATCAAAAAAAGAATCACTGTTTATTGTGAATTAATTAATGTAAAACAATAAATAATTATTGATGGGGATATAGTATGGAAAGAAAGGTAAAATTGGCCTCGACGGTTTTGGCGGTATGTGTGTCGACATTCATGGTCTATTGGCTGGTGAATTTGATTTTGACTGTTACCCCTTATGTTGTTGGGGATATGATTTATAAGACCACGACAGTGCATGACATAGATGGGCGGCTGCACAATGTATATGTCGTGCATCCTGAAGTAACAGTATCTGTCTGGCAACGGTTGCTTTATGGCGTGGCATGGCTGTCTGTTATTCTTTCGTCATTGGTCGCGTTTTATTATGCTGTGAAACTGTTGTATAAATTTCGGGTGGGTGAATATTTTACGCTGGTCACGACGCGATATCTGCGAAACATGGGTTTTGCTGTGATGGCGGCCATGATTGGCGACACCCTTTTGCCCAGTCTGGCGCGTATGATCCTGAGCGCGCGAAATCCTGATGGGATGTTTGGGCCACGCTATTTTTATGATCCCGGCTATATTTCGCTGTTCTTGGCTGGGTTTGGCTTTGCCATTATCGGTTGGGTGTTTCACGAGGCCCGTAAAATTCAGATCGAAAATCAGGAATTTGTGTAATGGCCATTGTTGTACGTTTGGACGTTATGTTGGCCCTGCGCAAAATGAAATCGCGCGAATTGGCGGAAAGGATTGGCATCACCGAACAAAACCTGAGCCTACTGAAAAGCGGCAAGGTCAAAGGCATCCGTTTTGACACCCTGTCTGCCATTTGCCGTGAATTGGAATGCCAGCCCGCGGATTTATTGGAATACACAGAATAACGCACCCACAGAGATGGCCCCATGCAACAATACTTGAAGCGCGGGCCATTTCGTCGTATGTGGGTATGCATGAAAGCCCGAGTCTTTACCATTGATGATCGCACACGACTGCCTTGGCGGTTTTTTGGTGCGATGCACACTGTGCTTGCCAGCCTTTGACGCTGGCCCCATTCGGATTCACCAAATTTTCAAAACTCTAGCGGGAGAGGATTAAAAATGACCGCCCCCAAGACCCTTTATGATAAAATCTGGGACGCCCATGTTGTGTCTGAGGACGCAGATGGCACCAGCCTGTTGTACATCGACCGCCATTTGGTTCACGAAGTGACCAGCCCCCAAGCGTTCGAAGGATTGCGCATGGCGGGCCGCCAAGTGCGCGCGCCTGAAAAAACCATCGCTGTGCCGGATCACAACGTGCCGACCACACTGGACCGCGCATCCGGCGTGATCGAAAACGAAGAAAGCCGTATCCAAGTCGAAGCACTGGACAAAAATGCGCGTGATTTCGGTGTTCATTATTACCCCGTGTCTGACGTGCGTCAGGGGATCGTGCATATCGTTGGCCCAGAACAGGGTTGGACATTGCCCGGTATGACCGTTGTCTGTGGTGACAGCCACACCGCGACGCATGGCGCATTCGGCTCGCTGGCCCATGGTATCGGCACGTCTGAGGTGGAACACGTGCTGGCCACGCAAACCTTGATCCAGAAGAAATCCAAAAACATGAAGGTGGAAATCACCGGCAAATTGCGCCCAGGTGTGACCGCCAAGGACATCACATTGTCCGTTATCGGTGCCACAGGGACCGCAGGCGGCACAGGCTATGTCATCGAATATTGCGGCGAAGCGATCCGCGATCTGTCGATGGAGGGTCGCATGACCGTCTGTAACATGGCCATCGAAGGCGGCGCGCGCGCTGGCCTGATCGCGCCAGATGAAAAGACGTTCGAATACTGCAAAGGTCGCCCACACGCCCCCAAAGGCGCCGCATGGGAAGCCGCTGTTGCATATTGGAAAACCCTGTTCACCGACGAAGGTGCGCATTTCGACAAGGTCATCACAATCGCAGGCGAAGATATCGCCCCCGTTGTGACATGGGGCACATCGCCCGAGGATGTGTTGCCGATCACCGCAACCGTTCCCGCACCTGAGGATTTCAAAGGTGGCAAGGTTGAGGCCGCAAAACGCGCCTTGGATTACATGGGCCTGACGGCGGGTCAAAAACTGACCGATATCGAAATTGATACCGTGTTCATCGGATCCTGCACCAACGGCCGCATCGAAGATTTGCGCGCTGCTGCGGAAATCCTGAAAGGCAAGAAAGTCAAAGACGGCATGCGTGCCATGGTCGTTCCTGGGTCTGGTCTGGTTCGTGCCCAAGCCGAAGAAGAAGGCCTGGCCGACATCTTTAAGGACGCAGGTTTCGAATGGCGTATGGCGGGATGTTCTATGTGTTTGGCGATGAACCCAGATCAGCTGGCCGAAGGTGAACGCTGCGCATCCACATCCAACCGCAATTTCGAAGGCCGCCAAGGGTACAAAGGGCGCACGCACCTTGTGTCCCCCGCCATGGCCGCAGCTGCTGCAATCACCGGCAAACTGACCGACGTACGGGAGATGATGTAATGGAAAAATTCCAAAAACTAAGCGGTATCGCCGCGCCGATGCCTTTGGTTAATATCGATACGGATATGATCATCCCCAAGGTATTTTTGAAAACGATCAAGCGGTCGGGCTTGGGTGTCAACCTGTTTGACGAAATGCGCTATGACCGTCAGGGCAATGAAATTCCTGATTTCGTGTTGAACAAACCACAGTATCGCGATGCACAGATTTTGGTTGCGGGCGATAACTTTGGCTGTGGATCGTCACGCGAACATGCGCCTTGGGCGATTGCGGATTTCGGCATCAAATGTGTGATTTCGACATCATTCGCCGATATCTTTTTCAACAACTGTTTCAAAAATGGCATCCTGCCAATCGTCCTGCCCCAAGAACAGGTCGATATGTTGATGAAAGACGCCGAAAAAGGCGCAAATGCGCGTATGGAAGTGGATTTGGAAGAACAGACCATCACCACATCCGATGGCGAGGTGATCAAATTCGACGTCGATGCGTTCAAAAAACATTGTTTGCTGAACGGTTTGGACGATATCGGTCTGACCATGGAAAAGGCAACTGCCATCGACGCATACGAAGAGCGTGCGAAACAATCCTTTCCTTGGGCCTAATCATACCCAAGGCCGGAACAAAAAAATGGGTAGCCGCGGGGCTGCCCATTTTCGTTTGATGATGCAGGTGTGCTGATTATTCAGCGGCCGCAATTTTTTCGCGTTTGCTGTCCCGATACAGCGCCTTGGCCAAGGCGATGCACCGCCTTTCAATCGAATTCGGTTTTTGCACGGTATTTTATCGGTGTATTGTGTGGCAGGCGTATTTGAGGATTTCATATTTGGATCAGGGACCAGCAACCTTGGTCAATTCTCTATGTTTTTGGGCCGTATATTGGATTTTACCGGATCCCCCATTGATATGCTGATGATGAGCATACCAAGCGATCTGCCCAAGCCCGTTTATCAATCGATACGCGCCGCAGGGGGTGTTACCCTTGGACTGTCGTTGGTCAGTATTTTGGCGTTTTGGGCCTATATCAAAACCACCAATTGGCCCGTTGCGCGGGGGCAATTTAATGTTTGGGTCAATTTGCCAATGATGGATCCCACGCGTGGGAAAGATTTGGCAAAACGCATGCGCCGTCGTGCGCAGATTAACATCAGGTTGGGTATGGTGTGTTTATTCGCTGTTTTGATTTTGTTCAAAACGGTATCGCTGATTTTTGGAAATACTTTGTTTCAGGATCTGATCGTCTTGATTTGGATCATCATTCTGTGGGGCGGGATTCCCACAACGATGATTATGCGCGGTCTAGCCATGGCGCGTTTGGCAACTGAGATTGAAAAAAACAAATGCAAGGTGCAACAAAATCGGACTTGCAGGCGGCCTAGTTGCGTTGCTTTCTTGACCATCTGCGCACAAATGGTTAGGCCAGTGTCCAAGGATTCAAACCCAAGGACAGCAAGATATGAGCAACCCTTCATTATTAATTTTACCCGGTGACGGGATCGGCCCAGAAGTCATGGCAGAAGTACGCAAAGTTATCGGTTGGTATGGCGCCAAGCGCGACCTAAACTTTGACGTGTCAGAGGATTTGGTCGGTGGTTGTGCTTATGACGCACACGGCACGCCACTGCACGACGACACAATGGCCAAAGCACAAGAGGTTGATGCCGTTTTGTTGGGGGCTGTGGGCGGACCGCAGTATGATGATCTGGATTTCAACCTAAAACCAGAACGCGGCCTGTTGCGTCTGCGCAAGGAAATGGACCTGTACGCCAACCTGCGCCCTGCGCAGTGTTTCGATGCGTTGGCAGATTTTTCATCCCTGAAAAAGGATGTGGTTGCAGGTCTGGATGTGATGATCGTGCGCGAACTGACATCCGGTGTTTATTTCGGTGAACCGCGCGGTATTTTCGAAGAGGGCAACGAACGCGTTGGCATCAATACACAGCGTTACACCGAAAGCGAAATCGCACGCGTGGCGCGCAATGCATTTGAAATGGCGCGCCGTCGTAACAACCGCGTCTGTTCGATGGAGAAAGCAAACGTCATGGAATCTGGCGTGTTGTGGCGCCGCGTTGTCGAAGAGGTCCACAAAGCCGAATATTCCGACGTTGAGCTGACACATATGTATGCTGACGCAGGTGCAATGCAGCTGACCCGCTGGCCCAAACAATTCGACGTGATTGTAACGGATAACCTGTTTGGCGATTTGTTGTCTGATTTGGCAGCGATGCTGACAGGGTCATTGGGCATGTTGCCATCTGCATCATTGGGCGCACCCATGGCGAATGGTCGTCCCAAGGCATTGTATGAACCCGTCCATGGATCCGCCCCCGATATCGCAGGCCAGGGCAAAGCAAACCCGATTGCCTGCATTCTGTCGTTTGCAATGGCACTGCGCTACAGCTTTGACCAAGGTGTCGAGGCAGACCGTTTGGAAAAAGCGGTTGAAACCGTGTTGGCGGATGGATTGCGCACAGCTGATTTGCTGGGCCAAGAGGGTGTCGCACCCGTATCTACATCGCAAATGGGCGATGCAATTATCGCGGCCTTGGACGCAAGCCTATAAAATCAATTTGGCAAGGGGTTCAAAATTTCCCCTTGCCAAGCCCCGATCACCTGTGATTGAGCTAACATGTTAGCGGAAACAAATGATCAGGTGTGATATGTCCCCAAATGCCAAAGGTGCGATTTATGCGCTGCTGGGCTTTGCCCTATTCTCGGCGCATGATGTCATTGTAAAATACCTTGGAGGCAATTACTCGACGTTCCAAATCCTGTTTTTTTCGGTGTTGTTTAGTTTTCCGATGGTGCTGACAATGCACCTGCGCGAACGCAGCAGTCAGGATTTAATTCCCAAACATCCGTGGTGGTCAACCCTGCGTGTGCTGGCGACGGTGATCACCGGTATTTCGGCATTTTATGCCTTTTCTGTGCTACCTATGGCGCAGGTCTATGCGTTTTTGTTTTGTATGCCATTGGTCATCACTGTGTTGTCGATCCCCATTCTGGGCGAAAAGGTGGGGATTCACCGTGGCGGTGCCGTCATTGTCGGGTTGATCGGCGTGATGATCGTTCTGCGTCCTGGATCGACCGAATTTACCCTAGGCCATATCGCGGCGCTAACGGCGGCGATGTTTGGTGGCTTGGGATCATTGATCGTGCGCAAAATTGGCAAGGATGAACGCAATATTGTGTTGTTGTTATACCCAATGTTTGCCAGTTTGTTGTTGATGGGCGCGTTGATGCCACCGTCCTATGTGCCGCTAAAATTGCTGGATCTGGGCGCGCTTGCCTTGATGGCGATTTTGGCATCGACGGCACAGCTGTGCATTATCCTGGCCTATAAATCTGGCGAAGCAGCCGTGGTCGCACCAATGCATTATTCCCAGATGATCTGGGCGATTATTTACGGATTTTTCATTTTCCAAGAATGGCCAGATGCGATGACCCTGATTGGCAGTTTGGTGATTATTGCCAGTGGCAGTTACGTGGTGTTCCGCGAAAGCCGCAAAAAGGTGTCGCAAAACACCCCCGTTTTGCGCAACCGCAGCCGTGCCGATACCGGCACCGTGCCACGCATCAGTTTTTTGGACAAAACGATCAAAAGCTAAGCATTCAAGAACAGATGTAATTTTTGTTCCAGCGTGCAAATTTCGACTGGTTTGGCAATGTAATCATCCATTCCAGATGCAAAACATTTATCGGCATCACCCTTTAACGCATTGGCAGTGATGGCGATGATGGGGGTGCGGTCCAGCCCCTGTTCCAGTTCCGCGCGGCGAATGGCCTGTGACATTTCGAAACCGTCCATAATGGGCATGTGGCAGTCCGATAAAATTACGTCAAATGACCCGTTCTGCCACGTCTTAAATCCATCCTGACCATTTTTAGCAACCAGTGGTTCGTATCCCAGTACCTCTAGCTGTTTGATCAAAACGACCCTGTTGATTTCGTTGTCTTCAACAATCAACAGCCGCTTGCTTTGTCGATGTTCTTTCGTTTCGGTGGGCAGTTTTATGGTTTGCGCGTCGCGGGATGGCTGGCGTGTTTCGTGTGCCCTGCCCGATAAAACCGCCAAAGCGCGGTGCAATTCGGTGGGCAGCATTGGGAATATTTGGATCCGCATGACGTCTGGTTGAATTAATCCCAGACGGTCGGACCGAATATCCGTCATCATAATGAAACGCGGCGTAGGCAGGGCTGCACGGATTTGGTCTTGCCAATCGCTGCACAGGTCATAGTCGGGCGAAAAAAACGCAAAAATACGATCCGGGTCATGACCGATTTGGGATGGTGTCAATGTCTTGTCTGCCTGAATGATCTGCAGATCAATACCATGCTTTGCGAAAAATTCGTCTATGCGTTTGGGCAAAAAACCGTCTTTGTGTGTGACCCAGCCAACACTAAGACCCTGCAGAGATGTAGGTTTTTGATGGGATGCCGCTTCGACAGTACGGATCGGGATTTTGACTTGGACCTTTGTGCCCTGATTTGGGGCGCTTTCAACGTCTATGGTGCCTTGCATTTTGTCGACCAACATGCGCGTTATCACCAACCCTAACCCCGTGCCCGTCACGCGCCGCGTAGATTTATTGTCCGCCTGCATAAAGGGTTGGAACAAATTTTCCAAAACCTCATTTGACATGCCGATCCCATTGTCCGAAATGTAATCAGCAGTTCACCGTCGTTGGGATAATCCACAAAAAAGTAGACTTCGCCCGTGCGGTTGGTCAATTCATGCGCAGAATATTTAATCGAATTCGACAACAGGTTTAACATGATCTGCCGCAGTCGTCCGCTGTCGATCATAATGTGATCGGGAACATCGGGATCGACAAACAAACGGATGCGTACAGCGAACTGATCGGCCATGTTCTGCAGGGTTACGGCGACCTCTTCGATCGTGTTGCGCAAATCGGTGACCACGGGCGACATGTCCAATTTGCCCGCCTCAAGCTTTGAGGCATCTAAAATATCGTCAATAATACGCAATAATGAAAATGCATAATTTCGAACTGTTCCCAGTATTCGGGACTGATCGGCGTTGGGTTGCATTGTTTCCAACACCTCGATCATGCCGATCACGCCATTCATGGGGGTGCGAATTTCATGGGACATATTGGCCAAAAATTCGCCCTTGGCTGTTGCGGCCGCTTCGGCGGTGCGGCGGGCGGACTGCAGGGCGTCTTCGGTTTGGTTGGTGACGCTGGCGAAAAACGCCAATTCGGCAACCAGCAAAACCGCGACTGTTGCTTGCAGGCTATATCGGACGATATCGGGCGAAATGGTTGAATTTACGGGGGCTATTCCGAAAACGGCTTGGGATGCGCTGGTCAGACCGAACAGAACAATTGTCAACCAAGCCAGTGCCGGGACTAATAGGAATGTAATCAGGTAATATTTTTCTGTTTTCCACGAAAATGCCAGGAACGGCAGGCAGATTAGTGGTAAAAACAAAATCTCAACATGTGTGCCCTGTTGCGAAAACATGGATCCCAGAAACAGCGTAATTGTTCCATTGGTCAGCCAAGTCACGCGGGCCAATTTGTGCAAGTTCCATTTGAACAGGACCAGCGTCATCGCATAGGCGGCGGTTACCAAGGCGCAGATGGTAAATGCCGCCATTTCGCCCAGGGCCAGCAAAATCAATGCCCACAGGCTAGCTGCAACGATAATCACATAAACTGCCA
>Ga0181570_10002114_pt1 | contig 16255 bp, 17 predicted proteins | sample 101ome_18_FD_148667 | JGI IMG/M metagenome (GOLD analysis project Ga0181570, IMG submission 148667) | Coastal salt marsh microbial communities from the Groves Creek Marsh, Skidaway Island, Georgia - 101406AT metaG (spades assembly) | ecosystem: Environmental > Aquatic > Marine > Intertidal zone...
AGAAAGAGATGTAGATCGTCTTGTAAGAAATGATAGGATTGCTTGGGGATCTTCGATGATTGCTTGTAAGGATGCTGATGCAATGGTCACTGGTAATATAAGACATTACGCTGCCTCAATAGAAAAATTGAAAAAAGTTGTTGATGCAAGACCAAACGAAGAAATTTTTGGTATGACGATGATTGTCTCTAAAGGAAAAACAATTTTGGTAGCAGACACAAATGTAACAGAATTGCCATCAGCCGAAAGATTAGTAAACATTTCTAAATCATGCGTGCGTATTGCACGCTTGTTTGGTTTTGAACCTAAAGTTGCTTTCTTATCCCATTCAACTTTTGGAAAACCTATTTCTAGAAATACTAGGCACGTTAGAGAAGCAATTGAAAAATTAAAAAAAGAAAAAGTTGATTTTGATTTTGATGGAGAAATGCAGCCTGATGTTGCTTTAAATCCAATTTATAAAGAAATTTATCCATTTTCAAAAATTGTAGGAAATGCAAATATTTTAATCATGCCTGCACTACACAGTGCAGCTATTTCTACTAAATTAATGAAAGTTTTTGGTGGAGGTAAAAATATAGGTCCATTATTAATTGGTTTGGGTCAACCTATTGAAGTTGCTCCTTTGAGAGCCTCAACATCAGAAATTTTAAATTTAGCTTCAATTGCAGCTTATTCTTCTGATGTTATTGATTATTCAAGTTAAAATTTAGTTCTGCTTAATTCTGTTGCAAGATAAATTGATGGGATAACTTCTTCTACATCATAAATTTTATTTGCTTCATTAATAACTTCTTTTTTCTCTTCTTCATCCATCGCTATGCCAAAAATATAAATATTTTTATTTACTGTTTCTAAAGTATAGTTTCTGGCCTTAGTTTTTTTATTAAAAATTAATGCGGTTCTTAATTGACTGGTAATTAAAATGTCCTTTGCAGTACTTTTAAAATTACTTTGACCTTTAATTGTAATTGCGTTTTTTACTGACCTTACTCCTTTAGTTTCCCATGCCATTTTAGTTATCTTTATTTTCTCCTCAGGTTCATCAACTTTTCCAGAAAGAAATATCTGACCGTCTAAAACTTCTGACTGAATAGATAAAAAATACTTTTTATCCGCAAGAGCTAATCTTGCTGAAAGATTTTTTTGCATAATTGTATCATCTATCTGCATTCCAATAGTTCTTGGATCAAAAGTTATATTAACTCCTGTTCCGAACTGTACCGGCGTTGAGCAAGCAAATAACAAGATAAGTAAAATAAAGCTAATTTTTTTCATTTTTTACTTTTAAACATAAATTATAAGCCTCTTTTTTATTTATTTTTTCTGTTTCTAAAATTAAGTCGACAGTATCTTTTAAACTATATTTTTTTAAATATTTTTTTGCTTTGTTAACAATTTTTTCTTCATTGAATTTTTTTATATTACTATTATGATTTGAAATTATTACAGTAAGTTCACCTTTAAAAGAATTGCTTATAATCTTAAGTTTATCGATATCCTCCCTATAGAATTCTTCATGAATTTTTGTAATTTCTCTGGCAATAATTATCTTTCTTCCAGAAAAATATTTTTTAAAGCTATTTAGATAAAAATTTATTTTTTTTGAAGAAATAAAAAATACTTGTGTAAAATTATTGCTTGAAAGTGAATGAAGGACTTTTTCTAGCTCATTAATAGTTTTTGGCAAAAAACCATAAAATAAAAACTGATCATTAAAGCCAGATACACTCATTGCAGCTGTTATTGATGATGCACCTGGTATTGGTGTTACTTTTATATTGTTTATCAAACATTCATTAACTAATAGTCTGCCTGGATCTGATAATAGGGGTGTGCCAGCATCTGAAATAAGAGACAAAATTTTGCCGTCATTAAAATATTTAATTATAGATGACATTTGTTTTTTCTCATTAAACTTATGGTAAGAAAGCAGTTTTTTTTTGATTTTGTAATGATTTAATAATTTAATAGATTGCCTTGTGTCTTCACAGAGAATTATGTCTGATTTTTTTAAAACCTCCAGAGCTCTTAATGTGATATCTTCAAGATTTACAATAGGTGTTGAAACAATATATAAGTTTTTTGAGGTAACCTGCATTATGAAAAAAAAATTTTTAACTACATTTTTTTTATTAATTTTTAATTTTAACTTATATGCTGATGAAGACAATAAATCTATTAGAATAGGTTTGTTAGCTCCTTTAACTGGTACATATAGTGAGCTTGGTAATTCTTTGTTATATTCTCTACAGCTTGCGCTTGAAGAAATAAATGATGAAAATGTGAGTATAGTAGTAAGAGACTCTGGTTTTAATGAAAAAGAAAAACTTAATAAAGCAATTAACGAAATTAAATCTAACAATGTTAAAATTGTAATTGGCCCAATCACTCATGAAGAATTTGAAATTGCAGAAAAACATAATGATTTAGTATTTATCTCACCATCAAATATTAATTCAAAATTTTCTAATAACATAATCAGTATTGGTATTAGTTTAGAGTCTCAATTATTGGCTTTGCTTAATTTTATTAATAAACAAAAAAAAAATAAAACAGTTATTATGTATCCTAAAAATCAATATTTAGATTTAATTGAAAAAGAATTAAAAAATTTAAAACTAACAAATATCAAGACCTTTACTTATAGTCCAAATCCAGAAGTGCTTACTGGTGAAATTGAAAAATTAACAAATTATACTCAAAGAAAAAGAAATTTAGAATTACGAAAAAAAATATTTGAGGATAAAGAAGATGAGGAGTCAATAAAAGAATTAGAAAGACTAGAACAACTTTATACTTTGGGCGAAGTAAATTTTGACTCGGTCATCATAATTGATTTTGGAAATAATCTTAAAAGTGTTTTAGCTTCGTTAGTATATACAGACGTAAATCAACAAAAAGTATTGTTTACAACTGTTAATCAATGGTTTGATGAGAGTATATTTCTAGAGAACACTATTAAAGATTTATATTATCCATCTGTTAATTTTAAAGAGTTTAGTAATTATAACGAAAAATATTTTAAAAGATTTAATATTTATCCAAATGAGATTACAATCTTGACCTATGATGCTTTAGGTTTAATCTATTATACCTGGAAAAAAAACGGAATGATAAGATCTATAAATGATTTTTCTTTTAAAAATAAAATTAAAGGAAAAATAGGTACGTTTAGTTTTAAAAATGAAAAAGTAATACAAGAGTTAGACATTTATAAAACTGGGGACAAAAAATTTATTAAATTTTAACTTTCTTTAAAAGCGCTCTATAAGCTAAATACCTGTGATCTATTCGCATCTTTTTTGTTTTTGACATTTGTCCAAATGTCATTGATTTACCCTTTGGAATAAAAATAGGATCATATCCAAATCCTTTCTTCCCTTTAATTTTAGTTGAAATAGTTCCTTTTAAATTTCCTTGTACAGTTATTATTTTACCTTTAGCGCTTTTGTATGAAAGGCTGCAAACAAAAGTGGCTTTTCTACTTTTTTTATATTTTAATCTTTTTAAAATAAATTTCATTGCTTTTAAAAAACTTCCGTGTCTTTTTGCTAATCTCGCAGAAAAGATACCTGGGCGGTTATTTAATGCTTTCACGCAAAGTCCAGAGTCATCAGAAATAACCCCATAATCAACAAACTTGGAGAAGAATTTTACTTTTAATCTTGAATTTGACTTGAATGATTTTCCTGTTTCTTTTGGGCTTTTAATCTTTAGTTTTAAAGGTGAAATTTTCTTATATTTTTTTGGCAAGAGATAAGCAATTTCTTTAAATTTACCATCATTATGAGTACCAACTAATATTTTTTTCATATTTAACCTAGTAATTTTAAAATTACTTATTATATAGCAAATCAAATGAGTAAAGAAAAAGATAAAAAAGATATAGATCAAAATAAATCAGTACAGGATAAAAGTGCAGCTTCAAATGAGAAGGAAAACTCAAAAGACCCGCCAAAAGAAAAATCAACTGAAGAAAAATTAAAAGAAGCTGAGGAAAAACTATTAAGATCACTCGCTGAAATTGAAAATCAAAGGCGAAGGTTTGAAAAAGAGATTAAAGACGCTTTTGAATTTGGTTCTTTTAATTTTGCAAAAGAAAATTTAGCAACCTTAGACAATCTTCAAAGAGCTAAGGAGGCCATCAAAAATGATGAGAAACTAAAAGACAACAAAGATTTAGATAAGTTTTTAGAAAATATTAATATTATTGAGAAAGATTTAATTTCTATATTTGAAAGAAATAGAATTAAAAAAATTGACACAAAAGGTAAAAAATTTGACCCAAATTTTCACCAAGCAATGTCTGAAATTGAGGACGATAAAGTTGAGCCAGGATCGATAATTCAAGAAATACAAGCTGGTTATATGCTGGGAGAGAGATTATTAAGACCTGCTTTAGTAAGTGTGGCAAAGAAAAAAGATAAAAAAGTCGAAGAAAATAAGGATAAAAAAGAGCAAAAATAGACTTGCAGATTATAAAAAAACACCCATATAGCAATCAGAATAGGAATTAATTTATGAGCAAAGTTATAGGAATAGATTTAGGAACTACTAATTCATGTGTAGCCATAATGGATGGCACTCAAGCTAAAGTATTAGAAAATGCTGAAGGCGCTAGAACAACTCCTTCAGTAGTTGCCTTTCTTGAAAATGAAGAAAAATTAGTTGGTCAACCTGCAAAAAGGCAAGCAGTTACAAATGCAGGTGATACTATATTTGCTGCAAAAAGATTAATTGGAAGAAAATTTGATGGTCCCTCTGTTCAGAAAGACATTTCAAAAGTTCCTTACAAAATTGTGAAATCAGATAATGGCGATGCATGGGTAGAAGGTAAAGGCAAAAAATATTCGCCGGCTCAAATTTCTGCATTTGTTTTACAAAAAATGAAAGAAACAGCTGAAAAATATTTAGGGCAAGCAGTTACAAAAGCTGTGATTACTGTTCCTGCTTATTTTAACGACTCACAAAGACAAGCAACTAAAGATGCAGGTAAAATTGCAGGTCTTGAAGTTTTAAGAATTATTAATGAGCCAACAGCTGCATCATTAGCTTATGGTCTTGATAAAAAAGGTGGAAAGAAAATTGCTGTTTATGATTTAGGTGGTGGTACTTTTGATATTTCAATCTTAGAGATAGGTGACGGAGTATTTGAAGTAAAATCAACTAATGGTGATACTTTCTTAGGCGGTGAAGACTTTGATGATGCTATAGTGGAATACCTTGCATCAGAATTTAAAAAAGATAATGGCATAGATTTAAAAACAGACAAACTTGCTCTTCAAAGATTAAAAGAAGCAGCTGAAAAAGCAAAAATTGAACTTTCGTCTGCAGCACAAACTGAGATTAACTTGCCATTCATTACAGCAGATAAAACTGGTCCTAAACATTTAAATTTAAAATTTACTAGAGCAAAATTAGAAGCTCTTGTTCAAAATTTAGTAGATAGAACACTAGAGCCTTGCAAAACTGCTTTGAAAGACTCTGGTTTTTCTGCAGCTGAAATTAATGAAGTAGTTCTTGTAGGTGGAATGACTAGAATGCCAAAAATTATTGAAACCGTAAAAAACTTTTTTGGAAAGGAGCCTAATAAAAGCGTAAATCCTGATGAAGTAGTTGCAATGGGTGCTGCTATACAAGGAGGTGTTTTACAAGGTGATGTGAAAGATGTTTTGCTTTTAGATGTAACGCCTCTTTCTCTAGGTATTGAAACGCTGGGCGGGGTATCAACAAAATTAATTGAAAAAAATACAACTATCCCAACTAAAAAAAGCCAAGTTTTTTCAACTGCTGAGGATAACCAACCTGCAGTATCAATTAGAGTTTTACAAGGTGAAAGAGAAATGGCTGCAGATAATAAAATATTAGGTAACTTTGAATTAGTGGGAATACCTCCAGCTCCAAGAGGAACTCCTCAAATTGAAGTTACATTTGATATTGATGCAAATGGAATAGTTAACGTTTCTGCAAAAGATAAAGGCACAGGAAAAGAACAAAAAATACAAATTCAAGCTTCAGGTGGATTATCTGAAGAAGAGATTAATAAAATGGTAAAAGATGCCGAAGCCAATAAAGAAGCTGATAAGAAAAAGAGAGAGTCGGTTGATGTAAGAAATCAAGCCGATAGTCTTGTTTTTTCTACTGAGAAAAGTTTAAAAGAACATGGAGATAAAATCTCAGCTGAAGAAAAGAAAGCAATTGAAAACGGTATTGCTGATCTTAAAAAATCCTTAGAAGGTACTGATGCGGAAGACATTAAGAAAAAAACACAAAGTTTAATTCAAGTTTCAATGAAACTAGGAGAAGCAGTTTATAAAAGCCAACAAAAACCTGAAGCTGGAAAAGCTGGTGGTCCAAAAGATGCTAATCCTAAAGATAAAGACAATGTAGTTGATGCTGATTTTGAAGACGTAAAAGAAGAAGATAAAGAAAAAAGCGCCTAAGAAAATAAAGGAGACGTCCTGTGGCTAAAAGAGATTGTTATGATGTCTTAGGTGTACCAAGATCTGCATCTAAAGACGATATAAAAAAAGCTTACCGTAAACTTGCATTAAAATACCATCCAGACAAAACCAAAGGGGACAAAGCTTCAGAGGAAAAATTTAAGGAAGCAAGTGAAGCTTATCACATTCTTTCTGATGAAAAGAGAAAAGCAAGCTACGATCAGTTTGGTCATGCTGCTTTCGAAGGTGGAGGTGGAGGAAGTCAAGGTTTTGGCGGTTTTGATACATCTTCTTTCTCAGATATTTTTGAGGACTTCTTTAGTGATTTTGGTGGCGGAGGATCAAGTAGAAGATCTAGTAATAGAGGTAACGACTTAAGATATGATGTAAGTATTGACTTAGAGGAAGCTTATAAAGGTATAGAGAAAAATGTTAAGTACACAACTTACAAATCATGCTCATCTTGTTCAGGTAGTGGAGCAAAAAAAGGCTCTAAGCCAATAAGATGTGATTATTGTTCAGGAAGAGGAAAAGTAAGGACTAATCAAGGTTTTTTTACAGTTCAGCAAACCTGTCCTCAATGTAGTGGTTACGGTGAAATGATTGGTGATCCATGTAATAATTGTAGTGGAAATGGAAAAGTCCAAGCAAATGAAAATGTTACAGTAAAAATTCCAAAAGGGGTTGATGACGGAACTAGAATCAGAGTATCAGGAAAAGGTGAAGCTGGCTCTAAAGGAGGTGCTAGTGGCGATTTATATCTTTTTGTTTCAATCGATAATCATGAAATTTTTAAAAGAGCTGAAGAAAATTTATACTACGAGTTACCAATATCATTTGCTGATGCGGCTTTGGGTACTTCTGTAGAAGTTCCATCAATTGATGGTGGCAAATCAAAAATAAAAATACCTGCAGGAACTCAACATGGAAAACAATTTAGACTCAGAGGAAAGGGTATGCCTGTTTTAAGAAGAAGCGTTTTTGGGGATCTTTATATTCGTATTAATACACAAGTTCCAACCTCACTTTCTAAGAGACAAAAGGAAATACTTGAAGAGTTTAATGAAATTGAAGGCAATAAACCAGATCCTGTAATTAAAACATTTTTCGAAAAAGCAAAGAAATTTTGGAAAAATTCATAATTAAATGAGTACTGAGCAAATAATGTCTGCAATTTTTTTAATTGCAGTATTAGTTTTAATCTTACCGGGTTTTTTATCTACTAATAATAAAATTAAGGATTTTTTAAAAAATTTATCTATTTGGACTATAATTACTTTGGTTATTATTGTAATCATTTACATTATAGGCGGATGAAAAAAATTAATTTATCTATCACTGGCTGCATGGGAAGAATGGGCCAGCAAATAATTAAATCTTCAAATAAGAGAAAAGAATTTAAATTAGTTTCTTTAACAGAAAGTAGGACTATAAATAAAAAGATTTTAGGAATTAAGCTAAGTCTAAATGATATTAGTTCATTTAAAAAAACTGACGTTATAATAGATTTTACTGTTCCGAAATGTACCTTAGAAGTTTTAAAAATAGCCTCAAAGTTAAAAAAAAGAGTAGTTATAGGTACAACGGGTTTTAATAAAAAAGAAGAACTTTTAATTAAAAAATTTTCAAAAAAAATTCCTATTCTTAAAGCTGGGAATATGAGTTTAGGTGTGAACTTATTAATGTACTTAACAGAGATTGCCTCAAAATCTCTTGGTAATAATTTTTTAAGTAAGGTTTACGAGGTTCATCATAAACATAAAATTGATTATCCGTCAGGAACAGCATTAATGCTTGGAAAAGGAATAGCTAATGGCAAAAATAAAAATTTATTTAGTATGATTGGAAAAAAATTTCTTAATAAAAAACAATTTCCATATTCAAAAAAAATAAACTTTAATTCAATTAGAAAAGGTGAGTTAATAGGAGAGCATGAAGTAAGCTTTTCTAGCGGAAAAGAAATTATTAAATTAAATCATGAATCTTTTGATAGAGCTCTTTACTCAGAAGGTGCGCTGACAGCTGCAAAATGGTTAATCAAAAAAAAAGCCGGGCTTTATTCAATGAGAGATTTACTTAACTTCAAGTGAATAATAAAGAAAAGGCTATAACAATTCAAAAAATATTGAATAAAATTTATCCTAAAATACCCGTACCTTTAAATTATAAAAATACATTTACATTACTCGTTTCCGTTTTGCTTTCTGCGCAATGCACAGATGTAAATGTAAATAATGTTACAAAAGATATTTATCCAAAATATTATAAACCTGAGCACTTTGTTAAACTTGGAAGAAAAAATATTGAAAAATTAATAAAACGAATTGGAATTTTTAGAGTTAAAGCAAAGAGTATTTTTTATTTATCAAAGAAATTAGTTGAAAAGTTTAATGGTAAGGTACCGAGAACTTACGAAGAATTAGAAGAGCTCCCTGGTGTAGGGCATAAAACTGCTAGTGTAGTAATGTCTCAAGGTTTTGGTTTTCCTGCATTTCCTGTTGATACTCACATTCACAGGTTGGCACAAAGATGGGGGCTGACTAGTGGAAAAAATGTTATTCAAACAGAAAAAGATTTAAAAGAAATTTTTCCAAAAAAAAATTGGAATAAACTTCATTTACAGATAATTTGGTATGGCAGAGAATATTGCAAAGCTCGAGATTGCTATGGAATAGCTTGTAAAATTTGTAAAAGCTGTTATCCCAATAGAAAAAAACCCTTTAAAACAAAAAAAGCTTAATAAATGAAAATTTTAGGAATAGGTAACGCAATTGTAGATGTTATTTGTAGAGTTGATGACAACTTTATTACACAAAATAATTTAACAAAAAGTACAATGAAGTTGGTAGATGAGTCAGAATTCAAAAAAATTTTATCTACACTTAAAATTGAAGAAACTATTTCTGGTGGCTCTGTAGCAAACTCAATAGTTGGTCTTTCACAACTTGGAAACAAAGTTGGTTTCATTGGAAAAATAAGTGATGATAATCTGGGTTATAAATACGAAGAAGGTTTAAAAAAGGAAAATGTAAAATATTTTTACTCTAAAAAGAAAGAGGCAATTCCAACTGGAACATGTTTGATATTAATAACGCCTGACTCAGAGAGAACTATGGTGACTTTTCTTGGTATTGCAGGGAAAATTAACGAAAATGATATTGATCCGAATGTAATCAAGAATAGTGAAATCTTATTTTTAGAGGGATATCTTTGGGATGAAGGAGAGCCAAAAAAAGCTTTTGAAAAGGCAATAAATAATTCAAATAAAGTTGCCATGTCATTATCAGATCTGTTTTGTGTACAGAGACATAAACCTCATTTCTTAAATCTTGTAAAAAATAAGTTAGATATTACCTTTGCAAACGAACAAGAGATTATGTCATTAATTGATGTTAAAAAGTTTGAAGATGTGATTGATTTTGCAAAAAAAGTAGAAAGATTAATTGTTATTACTCGAGGAGATAAAGGAGCTGTAGCAATTAATAAAAATGAAGTTGAAGAATGTTCTGCAAAAAATAATCTAAAGATCAAAGATTTAACTGGCGCTGGAGACTTGTTTGCTGGGGGCTTTTTGCATGGTTTAATAAATAATAAACCGATAAAAGAAAGCCTACAAAATGGAACTGATATGTCTTCAAAGGTTATTCAAATCATTGGTGCTAGATTGAATAAGTAGTTTATTTTTTTTTTCTTTTAAAGCTGCCTTTACCCTTTTTAGGTTTAACAACTCTTTTTCTATATTTATTTGTAAACAAATCTTTTGCAATTTGATTTCTTCTTCTCACAAAGAATAACCGTCTTTAGTATTAACTATAAAGTTCTCATCAGAAAATTTTTCATTTATTTTTTTTCTCAATCTATAAATATGTGTCTCAACAGTGTGGGTGTCAGCGTCCGATGAATAATTCCAAACAGATGAAAGTATTTTATTTTTTGAGATAGGTTTTTTATTATTTAAAAATAACTCCAGTAATTGTATTTCTTTCTCTGTAAGAATTATTTCTTTATCTTTATTTAATAATTTTTTTTCATTTTTATTTAATAAATATTTTTTTATTTCTATTGAGGAGTTTTTATTAAATGTTTTTTTTGCCACAACGTTTTCAACAGCAGCATTTATTTCTTTTAAGGACGAAGGTATTTCCAAAAAAGCATCGTAATTATTAGATAAATTTTTTTCATTTGAAACACAGATTTTTAAACTATGACTATTACTAATAATTTCTTTATCTACTTTATCGTTTAAAGCTTTTTCATGAAATAAAATAATATCAAAATCAAGAGAACTTTTTTCTTTGATAGAATTAAACTTTAAAAAAGGTTTTAGTTCATTTAGAGTAGTAGTAAACGTGGTAGGTCCTAAAATTAAAACTTTTAACTGATGCATATATTAATTAATAAAAATTATCTTACTTATAATAAATTAAAATTTAAATGTACGATAGGTAAAAAAGGAATTAGTTATAAAAAAAAAGAAGGCGATTTAATAACACCGAAGGGACAATATAAAATTAAATATATTTTATATAGAAAAGATAGAGTGAAAATTGTGACAAAACTAAAAAAAAGGGTTATTAAAAAAAATATGGGATGGTGTGATGATCCTAAATCAAAACAATATAATAAACTTGTAAAATTACCTTTTATTTTTAGTCATGAAAAACTTTATAAAAAAGAAAATATCTACGATATTGTTTTAGTTCTTAATTATAATATGAACCCAATAAAAAAGAATAAAGGGAGTGCTATTTTTATTCATATTGCTAAGAATAATTTTACAAAAACTGCTGGTTGTGTTGCTATAAAAAAAACAAATTTAATAAAACTTATAAAAGAGATAAATCCTAACGTATACGTTAAGATCTCTCGCCAAAAATAGAGCTCCCAACTCTTATAAAAGTAGCACCATGTTTAATTGCTTCTAAGTAATCTGCTGACATACCCATACTTAGTTCTTTTAAAGCTAGTGATTTATTTAGTTCACTCAAAGATTTAAAATATTTTTCAGGATTGTTATCATTAGGTGGGATAACCATAAGTCCAAGAATATTTAAATTAATTTCATTCTTGCAATAATTATAAAAAGGATCTAACTCACCAACAGGTATACCTGATTTTTGTATTTCATTAGCTATATTTACCTGGATGAAATAATTAAGTTTTTTATTTAAGTTTAATTGATGCTTCGCAAGAGTATCGGCTAATTTTTTATTATCTAAGGAATGGATGTAATCAAATATCTTTACAGCATCCTTAGCTTTATTACTTTGAAGTTTACCGATCATATGTAATTTTAAATTCTCATTTTCTTTTTTTATTTCTGACCACTTTGAAATAGCTTCTTGAACTTTATTTTCGCCAAAATGTTGGTGTCCATGATCTATTAGCGGCTTTATATGCTCTTTAGAGAATGTTTTGCTTACGGCTATAATCTTTACAATTTGCTCAGGTTTTTCTGATGCAATATTAAATTTTATTTTATTAAATCTTTCTATTATTGTGTTCATATGTTTTCTTTCAAAAAAAAATATTATTTAATCATAGAAAGTATCAAAGATATTAATTTAAAAAACATAAAAAAACGTAATAAATTTGTTGTTATTTACAGAAATCATAAAAATTTAGAAAAAAGAGAGAATATTTTAAAGTTTAGAAAATTATGTAAGTTAAAGGCTATAGATTTTTACGTTGCAAACAATATCAAGCTTGCAATAAGTTTAAATTCAGATGGCCTATATTTATCTGCTTTTAACAAAACTTATAGATCTTTATTTTACAAGAAGTATAATTTTAAAGTAATTGGTTCTGCTCATAATATAAAAGAGATATTTATGAAAATAAATCAAGGTTGTGATTTAATTTTATTGTCTAAATTATTCTTGGTAAACTATGACAAAAGGTCTAAGTTTTTAGGCGTAATAAAATTTAATAATATTTTAAATTTTAATAAAAACTTAATACCTCTTGGTGGTATAAAATTAAATAACTTAAATAAATTGAAAAATATAAATTGCAAAGGAATTGCTATAATGTCTGAGATAAAAAAAAAGCCGACTAAGATATTTAGCCGGCTTTTTTAATTTTAAATTACTAAATGATTAGAATGCAGCTTTTACGCTGATTGTTCTTGTATCGTCTTTAGTATCTTTAACCATGCCTGCATTGTCTGTAGAAGCATCTTGGAAACCAAGAGTAATTCCACCTACAGTGTAACCAATGTTAATCGCATCAGTTTCTTGTTTGAAGCTAGAGTCAGCTGCTTCTGCAGACTGTCTTTGCTCCATCATGTTGTAAGAAATTGATAACGCATCGTTTACAGCGTATGCTAAACCGATTGAGTCAATTCTGTACTCTATTGAGTCATCTGATGGTGTAGAAGAAGCGGCTTGCGCTGCAGTTTCACCCGTTTGGATACTCTCAACTTGGTAACCGTATGAGAAGTTTCCGTATGAACCAGTGATCGCAGCAGTTGCTTCGATTCTATCTGTAGTGTTAGCTATTGTAGAAACTTCTTCTTCAGCATAACCTAAAGTTAAAGAGTTTCCATCTAAGAAAGAACCTACAAATGGTAAATCACCCATGTTGTTTCTTACTACCAATTCAACACCTGAACCAACTGAAGCACTTGTGTCGGCTGATGATTCTTTATCGTCACCACCATTTGCGTCACCGTTACCATCAGCTTTTGGCACGTATTGTGCAGATACTGTACCAAGTATTGGTATAGATCCTTTAATACCGATACCCATCTCAGTATCTAAACCACCTACGTCTTGGTAAGTTCCAGATCCTGAACCGTTAGCTTCTTCAAAAGCAGACGGTGTAATGTCATCGATTGCATCTAATTCAGAACCATCAGTTCCTACGTAAATGTCTACTAAACCACCAACGTTTCCAAAAGTAATTTTCGCATCACCGAAAGAACCTTGGTCGTTAAAGTCTTGCATTACAGACATTGATATACCGTTATCCAATTCTGTAGAACCTGAGAATGTAATCTCTTTGTCCATACCTAATGGGTTACCAGTAGTTCTATCAACTTCTGATTGGTAAGTTGCTTGCATGTTTCCTGTTACAGTCATCTCACCAGCTTGTGCTGTTGAAACTGCAAATAAGAAAGAAAGAGCAACTAATATTTTAGTTATTTTCATTTTTTTTCCTTTTGTTGATTATTAAAATTTAATAACGATAGTTTTTTACTATATTTCCTGAATTTTTTGTTAATTTTGCTTTTTTCTTGTATCGTTTTATTGAGCATGTGATATATTTATCACATACAAAAACCCTATATATTACTTGTTTTTTAGTCTATAAATCGTCCTAATAATGATTTTTTCTAATAATTTTAACGTAAAAAGACTTTTTGTTAGTTTTTTTTCAATATTTTTTGTTTTTTTTATTACCGCTTGTTCCGTCCCAGAGTTTGCAAAACCTAAAAAAGTCGACAACAGAAGTAGACCTGTAAATGCTGATGATAGGGCAAGACAGAATATTGAACAAGGAAGAGGAATTAGTCTTAAAGGTGCTATGAGTGGTGGAAAAACAACTTATGAATTCAGTACATCTAATCCTTTATGGAGAGCATCGCTTGAGACAATTGATTTTTTACCTTTATCAACTGTTGATTATTCTGGCGGTATAATAATAACGGATTGGTATAGTGAAGGTAATAATCCAAAAGAATCGATAAAAATAACAGTTCGTTTTCTATCTAACGAAATACAATCTAATAGTCTTAAAGTGATAATTCATAATAAAAAATGTGCTGCTTCAGAAAGCTGTACAGTAAATGAAGTTGATAGCAATATTAAATATGAATTACAAAAAACTATCATTACCAAAGCAGCTTTATTAGAAAAGCAAGCAAAAGAAATTAAGAAAAAATAACCTATAATCTTTATGGAGAGATATTCTTTTCAAAAAGTTGAAAGAAAATGGCGCAATAATATCTCTTTTAATTCTGTCAAAAATTCCAACTCTAAGAAAAAATTTTATTGTCTTGAAATGTTTCCATATCCATCAGGTAAAATCCATATGGGGCACGTTAGGAATTATACTATTGGAGACGTTGTAGCGAGATATAAATTTCTTAATGGTTATAATGTTCTTCACCCTATGGGCTGGGACTCTTTTGGTCTTCCAGCAGAAAATGCATCTAAACAAAATAATCTTCATCCAAAAAAATGGACAGAAAAAAATATTGAAACTATGAAATCACAATTAAAAAAACTGGGATTATCGATTGATTGGGATAAGGAAATTTCAACGTGTGATGAAAAGTACTATAAACATCAACAAGAGATTTTCATAGATTTTTATAATAATGGACTGGTTTCTAGAAAAGAAACATATGTAAATTGGGACCCAGTAGAGAAAACAGTTCTAGCCAATGAACAAGTAATTAATGGAAGAGGTTGGCGATCCAATGCAACAGTTGAGAGAAAAAAATTACATCAATGGTTTTTCAATATTTCTAAAATTGCTAATGAATTGTTGGATGGTCTAAATCTTTTAGATGGTTGGCCAGAAAAAGTAAAATTAATGCAACAAAACTGGATTGGAAAATCATATGGGTGTGAGATAGATTTTGAAATTGAAAACAGGAAAGAAAAAATTAAAGTTTTTACTACAAGACCTGACACAATTTTTGGTGCCAGTTTCATTGCTGTTTCTGCTGAACACCCAATATGTAAACTCTTTTTAGATGATAAAAAATTTATAGAGTTCAAACGACAGTGTAACAAAACAGGTACAACAGAAGAAGCGATAGCAAACGCTGAAAAGCTTGGCTTTAATACTAATTTTTTTGTTAAGCATCCTTTCATAAAAGATAAAAAAATTCCCATTTATGCAGCAAACTTTGTATTAATGGATTATGGGACAGGTGCGATTTTCGGTTGTCCAGCCCATGATCAACGTGATTTTGATTTTGCAAAAAAATATGATTTAGAAATCATTAAAGTGGTTTCAGACGGTAATGACAAAGACTTAAAAGAAGCTTACATTGGTAACGGAAAAATTATTAACTCTGATTTTTTGAATAATTTAGATGTTGATGATGCAAAAAATAAAATTATAGAGAAAATTGAAGCTAATAATTTAGGAAAAAAGAAAACTCTTTTTAGATTAAAAGATTGGGGTATTTCAAGACAAAGATACTGGGGGTGTCCAATTCCAATGATACACTTAGAAGATGGCACCATCAAACCTGTAGAAAAATCAGAACTTCCAATAACTTTACCTGAGAATATTGACCTTAACTCAAATGGAAATCCCTTGGAAAATCATAAAACTTGGAAATACACAACTGATAAACTTTCTGGAAAAAAAGCAATTAGAGAAACAGATACTTTAGATACTTTCGTCGACTCATCATGGTATTTTTTAAGATTTTGCTCACCAAAACACACAAAGTCCCCATTTGATAATTCAGAAGTTAATTATTGGATGCCGGTCGATCAATATATCGGGGGAATAGAGCATGCTATTTTACATTTGTTGTATTCTCGATTTTTTACGAAAAGTATCAGCTCATTAAATAAAGAGATAAACATATCAGAACCTTTTAAAAATTTATTTACCCAAGGTATGGTCTGCCATGAATCATATAAAGATGATAAGGGTAATTGGCTATATCCTGATGAAATAATAAAAATTGACAAGAATTCAGCAATAAAAAAAGTAGATAGAACTAAAGTTATAATAGGCCCCCCTGAATCAATGTCAAAATCAAAAAAGAATACAATTGATCCTGAAGTAATGATTGAAAAATATGGCGCTGATGCAGTTAGGTGGTTCATACTTTCTGA